>PVBE011512413.1_pt1 | contig 12737 bp, 9 predicted proteins | sample 1631181 | NCBI WGS metagenome assembly PVBE01 (sample SAMN08397723, study PRJNA350692) | Marine metagenome, whole genome shotgun sequencing project. | isolation source: water | place: Pacific Ocean | collected 2012-04
TCTTTTTGGAGCTCTTTTTTTTCTGGACATTTTTTTATTTTTGTTTTTTAGTTCCGTATTTAGATCTTTGTTGCTTTCTTGCGGTCACTCCTTGCGTATCTAAATTTCCTCTCAATATATGATAACGCACTCCGGCAGATCTTTTACTCGACCACCTCTTATGAAAACTACTGAGTGTTCTTGTAAATTATGACCCTCTCCTGGAATATAGCAGGTAACTTCATGGCCATTAGACAATCTAACTCTTGCAACTTTTCTAAGAGCTGAGTTTGGCTTTTTTGGTGTAGTTGTGTATACCTTTGTACATACACCTCTTTTTTGAGGAGATTGTTCTAAAGCTGGAACCTTACTTCTAACTTTCTGTTTTACCCTCGACCTTTTAATCAACTGGTTAATAGTTGGCATAATATTAATTTTCTTAAAATGATGGGAAAAGTAGCGGAGCCTGTCTGAATTAAATCAAACTTTTTAGTTAGTGTTTAAAGTAAATACTACCTTACTTCTAACCATCAAAATTGCGCTAAACTACTAATTGAAAACTTAAAAGTCAACACTCAAACGTTTAGAATTTTTATATCTAAAATAGAAAAAGTTACTAAATAATTAAGCTTTTTGACTAGTGGAAAGTTGTTTTTTTTCTGCTTCTTCTGAGGTTTTTTTTACTAATACTGCATCTTTTACAGCTGCTATTTTTTTCCATCTAGTTTTTGTAATTCCAGTACCTGCTGGAATAAGTCGACCCACAATGACATTCTCTTTTAATCCTTGAAGTGTATCAACTTTACCTTTCATTGCAGCATCTGTAAGCACTCTTGTGGTTTCTTGAAATGAAGCTGCAGAAATGAATGAATTTGTTTGTAGTGACGCCTTCGTTATACCTAATAAAACTCTCTTTGCAAGAACACCTGTTTTTCCTTCTTTTTTTAACCTCTCATTTTCATTATCTAGGTCAATTTTATCAATTATTTCGCCTTGCAAATAATTTGAGTCACCTGATTTTTCAATTTCTACTTTCTTTAACATTTGTCTTAATATAGTTTCTATATGCTTGTCATTAATAACTACTCCTTGTAATCGATAAACTTCCTGAACCTCACTAACATAATAGTCAGTTAATGCTTGAATCCCCAAAATTCTTAAAATATCATGAGGCGCCGGACTACCATCTAAAAGATATTCTCCTTTCTTTATTGTTTCTCCTTGATTAAAATTAATATGTTTTCCTTTGGGAATAAAATATGACGATGATGCTCCTGAAGGAGTTACAATCGACACTTTAAGTTTTCCTCTAACTTCGTTTCCGAATTCGATTGAACCATCATTTTCTGCTATGATAGCACTATCTTTTGGTCTTCTGGCTTCAAATAATTCTGCTACTCTAGGTAATCCTCCGGTAATATCTTTAGTTTTTGATGTTTCTTTCGGTAACCTTGCTAAAACATCACCAGCAGAAACTTGTTGTCCATCTTTTACTGATAAAATCGAATCTGGTACTAAATAATATCTAGCTTCATTATCATCTGCTTTTTTTATAACATTACCTTTTTCATCTCTTAGTGTAATTCTTGGTTTTAGTTCTGTATTCTTTGACTGCGATCTCCAATCCAAAACAGATTTTGAAGATATGCCTGTAGTATCATCTGCTGTTTCTGCCAAAGAAATTCCATCAACCAAATCCATATAATTTACAATTCCACTTTTTTCCGCAATCACAGGTAATGTATAAGGATCCCATTCACAAATTCTTTTACCTTTTTCAACTTTTTCATTGTTGTCGCAGTAAAGCTTAGCACCATAAGGAACTTTATAAATTGCAAGTTGTCGTCCATCTTCATCTTCTATAGATATTTGTGTATTTCTTCCCATTATGATTTTATTTTTTTTAGAATCTTCAATTATATTTTTATAAATAATTTTTATAATCCCAGTTGAATGAGCAATTACATGAGATTCTTCTTTAATTTGCGCAGTTCCTCCTACGTGAAATGTTCTCATGGTAAGTTGCGTTCCTGGTTCCCCTATCGACTGAGCTGCTATCATTCCAATTGCTTCACCTTCACTAACTAATCTACCCCTAGAAAGATCTCTTCCATATGATAGTGCGCAAACACCTTTTTTGGATTCACATGTTATTACTGAATAGACTTTAATAGATTTAACCCCAGCAGCATCTATCTTTTCGCAAACTTTTTCATCAATCATTTCTTTTCTTTTAATTAATATTTCCCCGCTTATTGGATGTTTAACATCCTCAGCAGCCGATCTTCCCAAAACACGATCAGATAAACTCACTATAATATTACCTCCTTCAATAATTTCTGATAAAGTAATAAAATTCTTAGTTTTACAATCACATTCCATTTTAGTAATAGAAATATCTTGAGCAACATCACAAAGCCTCCTTGTTAAATAACCTGAATTTGCAGTTTTTAAAGCTGTATCAGCCAAACCTTTTCTGGCTCCATGCGTAGAGTTAAAATATTCTAATGCTGTTAACCCTTCTTTAAAATTTGCCGTTATTGGAGTTTCTATAATTTCACCCGATGGTTTGGCAATAAGTCCACGCATACCTGCTAATTGCTTCATTTGCGCAGCAGAACCTCTTGCTCCAGAATTTGCCATCATAAAAACTGAATTCGTTTCGATTCTTCCATGTGGCATAATTTTTGTTGCTGATGAAATTCCTTTCATCATTTCGTCAGCAACTAAATCTGTACATTTAGACCAAACGTCGATAACTTTATTATATTTTTCTCCCCTTGTAATTAAACCTTCTGAATATTGTTCTTCGTAATCTTCAATTTGTCTTTTTGCATCATTTACAAGTTTTTGTTTTGTTGTGGGAATAATTAAATCATCTTTTCCAAAAGAGATTCCTGCTTTAAATGCATGCTTAAATCCTAGAGTTTTAATTTTGTCACAAAATATCACCGTTTCCTTCTGACCGCAGTAACGGAAAACAATATCAATAATTTCGGAAACATTTTTTTTAGATAAAATTCTATCAATTAAAGAAAATTTAATCTTATGATGCTTCGGTAAAATACTAGATAAAATAAATCTTCCTGCCGTACTCTTATATTTTTCTATAACTTTATTATCTTTTTCATCAACTGTCTCAAATCTACTTATTATATTTGAGTGTAAACTAATATTGTTCGCTTCTAACGCTTGCTCTATTTCATTAACATTACCAAAATAACCATTTGGTTTATCATTAACCTGTTCTTCAGTTGATTGGGATAAATAATAAATTCCCAAAACCATATCTTGACTAGGGACAATTATAGGTTTTCCATTGGATGGACTTAATATATTGTTTGTGGACATCATTAATACTCGGGCCTCCAATTGTGCCTCAATACTCAAAGGAACATGAACTGCCATTTGGTCTCCATCAAAATCCGCATTAAAAGCAGCACAAACTAAAGGATGTAATTCTATGGCTTTTCCCTCAATTAATTTTGCTTCAAAAGCTTGTACCCCAAGTCTGTGCAAAGTTGGAGCCCTATTTAATATAACCGGATGTTCTCTAATAATGGATTCTAAAGCATCCCAAACTTCACTTTTTTCTTTTTCAACCAATCTCTTTGCTTGCTTAATTGTTGTTGCTAATCCAAGACTATCTAATCTCGCATACAAAAAAGGTTTAAAGAGTTCCACGGCCATTTTTTTAGGAAGTCCACATTGGTGAAGTTTTAGTTCGGGACCCGCTACTATTACAGATCTTCCAGAATAATCTACTCGTTTTCCTAATAAATTTTGTCTAAATCTTCCTTGCTTACCTTTTAACATTTCCGACAAAGATTTAAGTGGACGTTTCCCAGTACCAGTTATAACTCTTCCTCTTCGTCCATTATCAAATAGCGCATCAACCGACTCTTGAAGCATTCTCTTTTCATTTCGTATGATTATGTCTGGAGCTTTTAAATCAATTAATCTCTTTAATCTATTATTTCTATTAATTACTCTCCGATAAAGATCATTTAAATCAGATGTAGCAAATCTCCCTCCATCTAGAGGAACTAAAGGTCGAAGTTCCGGAGGAATAACTGGAATACTTGTTAAAATCATCCATTCAGGTTTATTACCCGATTCTAAAAACGATTCAATTAATTTTAATCTCTTAATAGCTCTTTCTTCAGCAACCTTTGATTTAACTTCACTTAAGAACAATCTTAATTTATCTTTTTCTGCTTTCAGATCCAAATTTACTAGTAATTCCCTTATGGCTTCAGCTCCAATCCTTGCCTCAAAAGCATCTGCACCATATTCTTCTTGGCTTTTTATATATTGTTCTTCAGAAAGTAGCTGCTTATACGTAAGTTTTGTAAGCCCTGGTTCGATGACAATAAAACTTTCAAAATATAAAACTTTTTCAACCTCTTTAAGTTTTAAATCAACAGCTAAAGATATTCTACTTGGAAGAGATTTTAAGAACCAAATATGAGATACTGGACTAGCTAGTTCTATATGACCCATTCTCTCTCTTCTTACATTAGATCTTGTAACTTCAACGCCACATTTTTCACAAATTATTCCTCTAAATTTCATTCTTTTGTATTTTCCGCATAGACATTCGTAATCTTTGACTGGACCAAAAATCCTTGAGCAAAAAAGGCCATCTTTTTCTGGTCTAAAAGTTCTATAATTAATCGTTTCAGGTTTTTTTATTTCACCAAATGACCAAGAATTAATTTTTTCAGGACTTGCTAAAGAAATTTTTATTTTACTAAATGATTTTTGAACTGGTTCGAAATTAAATAATTTGTTTATATCTTTATCCATAAATGATTAATTTAATTCTATATTTAAGCCTAATGATTTAATTTCCTTGATTAAAACATTGAATGATTCTGGAACTCCAGATTCAAATTTATCGTCACCTTTAACGATGGTTTCATAAACTTTTGTTCTTCCCGCTATATCATCAGATTTTACAGTTAATATTTCTTGTAAAGTGTATGCAGCTCCATAAGCTTCTAATGCCCAAACTTCCATTTCTCCAAATCTTTGACCTCCAAGTTGAGCTTTTCCACCTAATGGTTGTTGAGTAACCAAACTATAAGGTCCAGTTGATCTTGCATGAATTTTATCTTCAACTAAATGGTGTAGTTTAAGCATATATATTATACCTACAGTAACTTTTCTATCAAACTTTTCCCCCGTACGTCCGTCCCATAAAGTTGTTTGTCCAGACGACGGCAATTCAGCTAAATTAAGTAATTTGGTAACATCATCTACTGACGCTCCGTCAAAAACGGGTGTTGATATGGGTATCCCTGACGATAAATTTGAAATCAAATCATCAAATTCTCTTTCATTTAGTGATTTAATCTTTTCAGCATATACATCCTTACCATATATTTTTTTAAGAACGTCGCGAATTAAACTATTTTTTTTATTAATATCTGTTTGAGTCTTAATCATTTGATTAATTTTTTCCCCTAGCTCAGAACAAGCCCAACCAAGGTGAGTCTCTAAAATTTGGCCAACATTCATTCTACTAGGAACGCCTAGTGGATTTAGAACTACATCAACAGGTTTGCCATTTTCCATGTAAGGCATATCTTCTACAGAAACAATTTTGCTTATAACTCCTTTGTTGCCATGTCTTCCAGCCATTTTATCTCCAGGTTTAAGGCTTCTTTTTACCGCAACAAAAACCTTTACCATTTTTAAAACATTTGGTAAGAGATCGTCACCTTGTCGAATTTTTTCTACTTTATCTTCAAATCTTTCTTTTATATCATGTTTAACTTTATTGTACTGCTGTCTAAGAATCTTCAAATCATTGTTTGTTTGTTCTTTATTAAAAGTCATTTTCCAATAATCATTTAAATTAAATTTACTTAAATTATTTGGAGTAATTTCGCTTCCAGATTTAAGATTCATAAAATCTTCACTTAGTTTTACATTATCTAATATTTCTTGTGCTCTTATTTTGATATTTCTTTCCAAAATCTCCTCTTCTACAGCTTTGTCTTCATGAATCGACTCAATTTCTGCCCTTTCAATTGACGTCGACCTCTCATCTTTTTCTATTCCATGTCTATTAAAAACTCTCACGTCAACCACTATTCCATGACTTCCTGGTGGCAATTTTAAAGACGAGTCTCTAACATCTGTTGCTTTTTCACCAAAAATAGACCTTAATAATTTTTCTTCAGGATTAGATAATGTATCTCCTTTAGGTGTAACTTTACCAACTAGTATATCGCCTGCTTTTACCTCGGCTCCAACATAAACCACTCCCGATTCGTCTAAATTTCTTAATGATTCTTCAGCAATATTTGGTATATCTCTTGTTATTTCTTCAGTTCCTAATTTTGTATCTCTAGCCATTAATTCATATTCTTCAATATGAACTGACGTAAAAACATCATCCGTTACGCATCTTTCAGAAATTAAAATTGAATCTTCAAAATTATAACCAAGCCATGGCATAAATGCGACTGTAATATTTTTTCCTAATGCCAACTCGCCCAATTTAGTTGAAGGACCATCTGCAATAATATCTCCTTTTTTAATAATATCACCAATTTTAACTAAAGGTTTTTGGTTAATTGTTGTATTTTGATTTGATTTTTGAAATTTAAGTAAATTGTAAATATCTGTTCCCGATTTAGAAAGATCTTTTTCAGTAGCTTTAACAACTATTCTTTTTCCATCAATTTTATCAACAATACCATCTCTTTTAGACACAATTGTTACCCCTGAATCTAAAGCAACACCTTGTTCAATGCCAGTGCCCACCAAAGGCGACTCTGGTTTTAACAAAGGAACTGCTTGCCTCATCATATTTGATCCCATTAAGGCTCTGTTCGCATCATCATTTTCTAAAAAAGGTATTAATGAGGCAGCCACGGAAACTAATTGCTTTGGTGATACATCTACATATTCAATTGTATCTGGCTTAGCAAGAATGAAATTAAGTGATTTTCTACACGACACTAGTTCTTCTGTAAAACGACCTTCATCATTTATAAATGAATTAGCCTGAGCTATAGTATATTTTGCTTCCTCAATTGCAGACAAATATTCTATTTCATTTGTAATTTTTCCATTCACTACTTTTCTGTAAGGGCTTTCAATAAATCCATATTTATTGACTACTGAGTATATCGCTAAACTGTTTATTAATCCTATGTTGGGACCTTCTGGAGTTTCTATAGGACATATACGTCCATAATGAGTTGGATGAACATCTCTAACTTCAAACCCAGCTCTTTCTCTTGTAAGTCCACCTGGACCTAGAGCGGAAACTCTTCTTTTGTGGGTTATTTCAGATAGTGGATTTGTTTGATCCATAAATTGAGATAACTGTGATGTTGCAAAAAAATCTTTCATTACAGCAGTTATTGGTCTAGGATTCACTAAATCTTGAGGCATGGAGGATTCTACCTCTAACAGAGTTGACATTTTTTCTTTTATGACTCTTTCCATCCTTAAAATGCCTATTCTAAACTGATTTTCTACTAATTCTCCAACCGATCTTACTCTACGATTGCCCAAATGATCTATATCATCAACTTCTCCCTTGCCATTTCTTAAATCAAGCATATGTCTAATGATCGCTACAATATCGTCATTTCGCAAAATTGTGATATTATCATTGCACTGAAGATTCAATTTACTATTTAGTTTAACCCTACCAACATCTGAAAGATCATAACGTTCTGAAGTAAAAAACAAATTATTAAATATTTCCTTTGCAATATCAAAAGACGGAGGTTCACCTGGTCTTAAAACTTTATAAATATCATTGATCGCATCTTCTTTAGAATTATTTTTGTCAATATTTAAAGTATCAATTAAATAAGGTCCTTTATTTATTGGATCTATGTCAGCTATAGTAAGTGCGTTAATATTTAGTTCAATTATTTTATCTAAGTTTTCTTGTCGAATCGGCGAACCTGACTTTAAAAATTCTTCTTGAGTTGATGGAATTACCAAATTATCTTTTATATATTTTCCCAAAAAATAATCTGACGGAACCAAAATGTTCTTCAAGCCCTCGTTATAAATCTTTTTAGCAATGGCTAAATTAATTTTAGATCCTTTTTTTAATATTTTTTTTCCACCGGTAAAATTAACAAGATCATCCCTTAATTTAATCGGACGTTTGTAATCATCTGGGTTAAATTTTGTTTTCCACTGTTGTGTGCTTTTGTCAAAATTAAACGTTTTGAAATTATAAAATAAATCTAATATCTCTCTCTTTTGAAATCCTAAAGCATACAATAAAGTTGTAATTGGTAATTTTCTTTTTCTATCTATTCTAAAATATAATATGTCTTTAACATCATATTCAAAATCCAACCATGATCCTCTATTTGGTATAACTCTACAGTTAAAAAGTAATTTACCACTGGCATGTGTTTTACCTTTATCGTGATCAAAAAATACTCCGGGACTTCTATGCATTTGATTTACAACGACTCTTTCGACGCCATTAATTACGAAAGTTCCACCAGCAGTCATTAATGGTACATCTCCCATATAAACTTCCTGTTCTTTTGCTGAAAGAATTTGTTTTGTATTATTTTCAGGATCTATATCGTAAATAACCAAACGCAGAGTTGGTTTAAGTGACGATGAGTAAGTTAAATCTCTTTGCCTACATTCTTCAACATTAAATTTTGGTTTTTCTAAACGAAAGGACAAATACTCCAAAGTCGCTTTATCAGATAATTCTTCAATGGGAAAAATACTTTTAAAAACTCTATCTAAACCCTTAAGTAAATTTGATTCGGAATTTTTTTTTGTAGACAAAAATTGTTCATACGATTTTTTCTGAACTTCTATTAAATTAGGAATAGTTAAAGACTCTTTTAACTTTCCAAAATTTTTTCTGATACTTTTTTTTTCAGTAAAAGATAATTGCATGTACAAATTCACATCCAAGGATATGAATGAAAAATTTAAATTTAAAAAAAACTACTTTAATTCTACTTTAGCTCCAACAGCCTCTAACTTTTTCTTTACTTCTTCAGCTTCTTTCTTCGATACTCCAGCTTTTATTTCTTTGGGCGCTGCCTCAACCAAATCTTTTGCTTCTTTTAGTCCTAATCCTACAAATGCTCTAACTTCTTTAATAACGTTAATCTTTTTGTCTCCAGCCGATGCTAGAAAAACAGTAAACTCAGATTTTTCTTCTGCTTGCATAGCTTGAGCTGCTGGTGGCGCCGCTGTGTTAGCTGCGGCAGAAACGCCCCATTTTTCTTCTAATTGTTTTGATAACTCTGCTGCCTCAACAACAGTAAGTTTTGATAGTTCATCTATTATTTTATTAAGATCTGACATGAAAATTCTGATTTATGTTTTTTTACTCTTTGCGTGCGCCAAAATAGCAATTTTTGCACCAGGTGCAAGTAAAATACTTATTATTTTTTGCGCAGAAGTTATCAAAATGCCTGTAATTTTGGCTCTAGCTTCGTCTAAGGTTGGTAGTGTTGCTATTTTTTCCACATCTTTAGCAGAAAGAGGCTCTTCTTCCATGATTCCGCCAATAATTTTTAAATTTGAATTGTCTTTAGCAAAGCTTGTTAAAATTTTTGCTGATTTTATCGCGTCTTCAGAAAAAGCTACGGCTGTTGGACCAGAAAACAAATTTTCTAACTTTTTAAATTTACTTCCATCTAGAGCTAATTTAGTGATTCTATTTTTGGTAATTTTAAAGAAGATTCCATGCTTTCTCATTTCTTCTCTTAATTTATCAATTTGTTTAACAGTAAGACCTTGGTAATGAGTAACAAAAATAGAACTAGTTTTTTTAAAAATATTTTTCATCTCTTCAATATAAATTTTTTTTTTATCTTTATTCATCATAACTGTTACTTTCTTAATTTTAATTTGTAAGAGATTCCCATTGTAGACGTTAAAAAAGCAGAAAAGATAAAATCACCTTTTATACTGCTAGGTTTTTCTTTTAATATAGTTTCTAAAACTAAATCGTAGTTTTCCTTAATTTTTACATCAGAAAAACTTTTCTTACCAATTGAAGCACCAAGGTTACCATCTTTATCATTTTTAATTTCTATTTGTCCAGATTTTAGATCTTTAACAATCGCTTTAATATTATTTGTTATGGTGCCAAATTTTGGGTTCGGCATTAAGCCTTTTGGCCCTAAAATTTTTCCTAACTTTCCCATTTTTTTCATCATTAGTGGAGTTGCAACAAGTTTGTCAAAATTTATTTTTCCAGCAATTATATCTTCGACCAAACTATCTGAACCAAACAAATCTGCACCAGCATCCTTAGCCTCTTGGACTTTGTTATCTTCACAGAGTACAGCAATTTTTATTTTTTTACCATTACCATTAGGCAAGTTAACTGTAGTTCTTAAGTTGGCTTCTTCTTTTTTCTTTTTTATATTTAAATTAAAATAAACATCAATAGATTCATCAAATTTTGTTGTACAATTTTTTTTAACCTTTTTAATAGCATCCTCAATTACCTCAGTTTTTTTATCTTTCGATATTTCTAATAACTTTTTAAATCTTTTAGATGCTTTAATTTTCATTAATCCTTTACCTCTATGCCCATTGATCTGGCCGATCCACAGATTATTTTAGTAGCTTCCTTTGGGTCAAAAGCATTCAAGTCTTTCATTTTTTCCTGTGCTATTTTTTCTGCCTGTTTCATAGTTATTGACCCAACAACAACTCTTCCTGGTTCTTGTGAACCACTCTTTAACTTTGCTGCCTCTTTTATAAAATGCGAAGCAGGTGGCGATTTTATAATAAAATCAAATTTTTTATCTTTGTAAATAGTAATAACTACCGTTACTGGCTTGCCCATAAAACTTTTTGTTTTTTCATTAAACGCCTTACAAAATTCCATAATATTAACTCCTCTTTGACCTAAAGCAGGGCCGATAGGTGGAGCGGGATTAGCTTGACCACCTTTTATTTGCAACTTTACATATCCAGTAATTTCTTTTGCCATAATTAATTTTTTTCTACCTGACTGTATTCCAAGTCTATAGGAGTGGGTCTCCCAAAAATTGAAACGGATACTTTAAGTCTTGATCTTTCTTCATCAACTTCTTCAACTAAACCACTAAATGAAGCAAATGGACCTTCGCAAACTTTTACCTGTTCACCTATATCAAAACTAATTTGAGTTTTGGGTAGCAACGAGCCTTCTTTAATGCGCCCCAAAATTTTGTCTATTTCTTTTTCTGAGACAGGTATTGGAGTTCCGGTTGAGCCTAAAAAACCAGTAACTTTTTGAATATTCTTTATCATATGATAAAGTTCTTTGTTCATTTCCATTTTTACCAAAACATAACTTGGAAAATATTTTTTATTACTCTGAATTCTTTTTCCTCTTCTTACCTCAGTAACTTCATGAGTAGGTACTAAAACATCTTCAATTTTATCATTCAATTCTTTTCTTTTTAAAGTATCTTTTAAAATTTCAGCTACTTTATGTTCAAAACCCGAAAAAGTCTGCACAATATACCAATTTTTCATATTAAATATTGATAGTTAAAATTATATCTAACAAAAATCTAAATATTTGATCTAAAAGTAAGAAAAAAATTGCAGCTATGGTAGCCAAAACAAAAACCATTAAGGATCCAATAAGAACATCCTTTTTAGTCGGCCAAGTTACCTTGAAAGCCTCCTGTTTTACGCTCTGAATAAATCTTAAAGGGTTAAACATTTTTTTTACTCTCAACTTTGGCAGGAGTGGAGGGACTCGAACCCCCAACCCCGGCGTTTGGAGCGCCGTACTCTACCAATTGAGCTACACTCCTATGAGGGGTTATTCCAATATTTTGGTAACCACCCCAGCTCCAACTGTCTTACCACCTTCCCTAATTGCGAAATTTAGTTTTTCATTCATTGCAATTGGAGTTATTAATTTCACAGTAAATTTTGAATCATCTCCAGGCATAATCATTTCTGTACCTTTGGGAAGTTCAACTTCTCCAGTAACATCAGTGGTTCTAAAATAAAACTGAGGTCTATATTTTGAAAAGAAAGGAGTGTGTCTACCACCCTCTTCTTTTTTTAATATATAAGCTTGAGCTTCAAATTTAGTGTGAGGTGTAACTGATCCAGGTTTTGCTAACACTTGGCCTCTTTCTATATCTTCTCTTTCAACTCCTCTTAACAAAGCTCCAATGTTATCACCAGCTTCTCCAGTATCTAAAAGTTTTCTAAACATTTCAACTCCTGTACAAACTGTCTTTTTGGTTTCTCTAATTCCAACTATTTCAAGCGCTTCACCGGTTTTTACAACTCCTTGTTCAACACGACCTGTCGCAACCGTCCCTCGACCCGATATAGAGAAAACGTCTTCTACTGGCATTAAGAAAGGTTTATCTTTTGGTCTTGTAGGTTGAGGTATATGTTCATCAATAGCCTTCATTAATTCCATAATTGAATTTTTTCCAGTCGCGTCATCTTTGCCTTCAAGTGCTTTTAATGCAGATCCTTTAATGATAGGAATTTTATCTCCAGGAAATTTATATGAAGTTAAAAGTTCACGTATTTCTTCAACAACTAAATCTAAAAGTTCTTTATCCTTTACTTGATCTACTTTATTTAGGTAAACGACAATAGCCGGCACTCCTACCTGTCTTGCCAAAAGAACATGTTCTCTAGTTTGTGGCATTGGTCCATCTGTAGCGCTAACAACAAGTATAGCACCATCCATTTGTGCTGCACCGGTTATCATATTTTTTACATAATCGGCATGTCCAGGACAATCTACGTGAGCA
>PVBE011087709.1_pt1 | contig 12736 bp, 14 predicted proteins | sample 1631181 | NCBI WGS metagenome assembly PVBE01 (sample SAMN08397723, study PRJNA350692) | Marine metagenome, whole genome shotgun sequencing project. | isolation source: water | place: Pacific Ocean | collected 2012-04
GCCGAACCCGCCGGTACAGATCCACGGTGTACATCCTCCCACCTTCCATCCCAAAAAGGATCGAAGGCTACAGGTGGCAGAGTTTGGCTCCGCCCGCAGCCGAACAGCACGGCCGCTTCCGTGGACTAATTTGTCACCGCCGCATACACCGAAACGGCCGCATCGAGTTGAAGCGCCGGGTCATGCGTGACCAATTGCTGCACACGATCGCCCAGGTCGGGTCCTGTACGATCGCCAACGAGGCCTGTAATTAACGATTTTCAATGGAACCTCGGCAGGGTGACGAAAAGGCGCCTCAGCGCATCGTCGATCATGGAATGCAGAACGTCCTGATCCTGGCTGAGCGTAGCAGCACGGAAAGCTGCGAAAGGTAGCGCGAGCGGCGACATCGGTCGGCCGCCGTCCCAGCGGCTGGCCACGTGGGAGGCCTGCCACAAGACCTTGTCGTCGCCGCTGCGCCTGAGTTCGACCTCGAAGCCGACGCGGCGCTGGGCCAGTACGAGGGCGAAATCCGATGATGCGGAGATGGTGCGCCAGCGCACGTAGGCCGGGCAGCGGGTGCTGCGGGCAAAGGCGGCACGGTCGCCGGCATGGCTTAGATCGAGGGCGTCGCGGCGTTCGCGGCGGCGGCGTTGCTCGGGTCCGATGGTGCGCGGAAAGCGCTCGCCGAGCTGGCGGACAATGGCGCGCTCGACCAGGTCGGCAAAGCCGGCCGAGGTCTTGGCCGGCGGCGGCGCCAGGAAGACGCAGCCGGGAGGATCGCGGTAGAGCCCGCGATCGAGGTGGTAGTCGACCCGGCGCTGAATTGGCGTTTTCTTGCCCGCGGCACTCCCTGTAGCATTACCTGCGTTGCTGCTGGAGGCACGGTAGCTGGTGCTGACACAGCCCGGTAGCAGGGCTAGTGCTGTGGCCAAAATCAGGCAGGGAAAGGCGGTCTTCATGCGGCACCACCTCGGCGGCAGCTCGCCTTCATGGCCCGCGAAAGCGCGATGCGGCCAGCCACGGCCCGGCCGTCGACGCTGACGTCTTCGACGCTGAGCCCGCCATCCGACAAGCGGTAGCGCGCCCGGATGGTGCGGGCACCTCGGTAGCCGGGGCCCACCAGCCGGCTCAAGCCGCCCAGCAAAAGGGCGTCGACACGGCGGGGAAAAACCCGCACCAGATCGCCCCGGCGACCGTGACGGGCGGCGATGGCGGCAGCCCGGCTGCGCTCGATCGCCGTCAAGCGTCCGGCCGGCCGGCGCACGAAACCGGAGTAGCGGTCGAGGTTGAGATCCCAGGGCTTGCCACGCACTCCGTCGCCGGCGAAGAGCTTGCTGTCAGGGTCGACCAGCGCCAGGCGCATGCCATAGCAGGCGGCAAAACGGTGGAAAAGCTGTCGGCGCCCGGCACGACTGGCCGGCCAGGCGATCTCGATGCCCGGACCCTGGCCATGTTCCAACAGCCGCAGCAGGGTACGTCCTTCACGCACCGTCTGGGGATCGGCCGCGACGGCTACAGGCCGGTATCTTGTGGGGCTAACTGGGGAAGCATTCGCGTCAGTCGTTTGGGAAATCTTGGGGGCAGGCCGCCGAACCGGCGCCAAGGATCGTAATGGCTTGAGGCTGGGTGCCGGTGCTGGCTTTGCCGGGCTGGGCCGTAACGGTTCGACCTGCGGATCCGGTTCTGTTTCGCTTTCCGCCAACGCTGTCACCGCGACCGACGCCTCGGCGACCGGCGGCGGCGGCAGGCGCAGCAAGCTGGCCTCGGGGTGTGCCACCGCCGCCGGAGCCTCCGGGGGAGCCGGTTGGTTGATCGGCCGCTCGGGTCCCTCGACCTCGCTAGGCAGCAGCTTGAACGCCAGCACCAGGGCCAATACCAACGAAACCGCAAGCGAAAGGCGGGCCGGGGTAATCACTTCGATTTCCTATTTCACCACCTTGTCGACGAACATCAGCTCCATCTCCTGGGCCAGCTGGTGCAACTCGCGCTGACGCTCCTCGCGGGACATGAAGACCTGTTTCTTGGCGCTCTCCGGGACTTGGGCTGCAGGGCCGGCAGCGGCCGGCACGGCTGCCGCCATGACCTCGGCCCGGCGTTTGGCTACGGCTTGGTCGACAGGCAGCAGCTTGGCCAGCTCCGCTATCGTAGGCGCCGGCGCAACCGGGACGGCGGGAGCGCCGGAAACCTTGGGCTTGGCCTCGGGTTTGGGCTCAGCCACTACTTTGGGGTTACCCGAAGCCACCGCCACCGGTGCAGATCTTTGCTCGGGCTCAACCGCCGGCTCGGGAGTCTCAATTTCGGGAGCCTGGACCTTACCGGAAACCACCTCACGGCCCTTGTCGATCAGTGTTTGCGCCGTCTCCGAGGCCCGCTCGAGGGCGTTCTCGACGCTGGGCGCATGGGCCCCACTGAAGAGGTAGATCAGGGCCACGGCGGCGAGCAGGTTGAAGGCCAGAAATTTCATTGTTCTGCTCCTTGCTGGGCCTCGCTGATGGCCACCAGCGCCCGCATGCAGGCGGAGACAGGCAGTCCGACGACGGTGGTCATGAAGGCCATGCTGAAGTTTTCGGTCAGGCCCTGGATAACTTGCTGCACGGTTTCGGGCGTCAGCACCTGGCCGGCCATGCTGCCGATGCCCAGGCTAATGCCGAGAAGTGTGTAGGTCAGGGCCAAAATCGCGATGCCGTTGGCGGCGTGCACGCCGGCCTCGAACCAGACCCGGCGGCCGGCCGCCTCGGCACGGCGCAAGCGGGTCCAGCAGAACAGCGTGGCGACGACCAGCGCTGCCAGCAGTACCAGGAAGGTGGGGCCTAACATCTGCTGGGCCCAGGTGGCGATCTCGGGCACCTGGCGTGAGGTCACAAGGACCACCCCGGCCAGGCCGATGATGATGAGCCCGAGGAAGTAGCTCAGGCTGCGGGATGCCGCGTCGAGCAGATTGAGGGCTTGGCGCATCTCAACGCCGTCCCTTGGCAGCGGCCATCAGGGCCTGGGTGGTCAGGCCGACCTGTTCGAGCCAGCTGTCGCTGATCGCCATGTCCTTCTCTATGGCGGCATGCACCAGGAAGGTCAGGTCGTAGTTGTCGAAGGCCCGCTTGACGGTGGGTGTGTTGCGCCCGACCAGGCTGTCGTCCCTGAGCACCAGGCGCTCGAGGTCGATCAACCGATTGCGGGCGGTATTGATGCGCCGCCCGCGTTCGGCCGGACTGACGCCCGGGTCGAGGAAGGCATCGATGAGGATGGCGCGCTCGCGCTCCATGTTCTCGAGGCTGCCGGCTGCCACCGGCGTGACCGCCAAGGCCCCAAAGGTCAAAGCCAGGAGAGGCAGGGCGGTGAGCCGCTTCAAGCTTTTCTGTCGTGCGTTCATCGTTTTTCTCCCAATTCAGAAGGTTATTCGACGAAAAAACCGACGGCCGTTGTGACGCCGTCGACCGGCGGGATGTCGCTGTCGGCCATTTCGGCGTCCATGACGTTTTCCGAGAGCGCCATGGCATCGAGGGCCACCAGCTTGGCCATGTAGCCGAGGATCTTGTCCTGCTGGTCCAGCAGCGCGATCTCGGCCTCGCCATCGGCGATGATCTGGCGGATGTGGTCCTCCTTGCTCAGCGGCTGGCCGTCGGCGGCCGTGTGGGTGGCGGCCGGGTGGCGTTCGATGGCGCTGACCAGGCGTTCGATGGCGCCCAGGTTCTTGGCGTACTCCTTGGCGTAGCGGCTTTCGGGTACAGCCGAGATGTTCATCACCTTGACGTCGACGCCGTCGAGTGAGACTTTGAAACGCTGGCGTGCGGCCTCCTGTTTGCCGACCAACGCGACACGCGCCTTGGACATGCCGCGTGCCTGCCGGCCCATGCGGTCCAGCACCTTTTCCATCAACTTGACCTTGGTCTTGAGGTGCTTGCGCTTGAGATCGTGCTTGCGCCCCACAAGCTCGACGTAGGTTCGCTTTTCGGCCAGGAACTGGTGGCGAAGCTCGGTCAAGAGATCGCCGTCGGCACGTTCGGTAGCAGCCTGTAAGTCACCCAGTGTCTGTATCTTGAGGCCGATCTCGACATCGAGATCCTTGAGCGTCTGGCCCAACTCAGATTGGGCGAAGTCGTAATCAAGGGTCTTCTTGAGATAGCCGGCCGGCAGTTTGACCAACTTCTCGCTGGCCGTCGGACGCCATTCTGGCTGAGCGCCCAGGGCACTTGCGCTACTCGCAGCGCTGGCCGGCAGCACCGCCGCCAGAACCAGCACCAGCGCGATGCCGGCCAGCAGGGCTCGTGTTTTGCTGTGTGTCATGGCGCTCACTCCTCAGTTCTTTTTCCAGTAGCGCGCCCGCCGAAGCTCGGACTTGAGCGTGCTCGAGACGTTGGCCACCGAGAACTCACCCACCACGGTCCGGTCCTTGAGACCGAGTAGGGTCTCCATGGTCTCGATAAACGAGGAGCCGTCGGGGTAGTAGAGGTCGTGGCCAGCAAAGGCGGTTTGGAACTGGGCCAGGTTTTTCCGTGCCTGGCCGACATCTCCGCCCTTGACGTAGTTCTGTATGCTCAGCGCATAGGCCTGCATGCGTTCTTCTTCGGCGACGCCAGTTGCTTCGGGACCCAGTTCGGCCTCGCAGCGGCCCAACAGCCGGGCTGAAGCGAGGTAACGGGCAGCCGAGGCTTCCTTGCGGGCCTGGCTATCCAGGATCAGGGCGTCGTCGCGGCAGGAGCGCCAGGCGCGCATGGCGCTGATTTCGGCAAAACGGGCCTGCCTAAAGCCGATGCCGCCGTCGCTTTGATTGCCAGCAACGTTCATCTGGCAGGCGCCGGCGGTGAGGGCGAGCGCTACTGCTAGTCCGCGCAGGGCGCCGCAGGAGGTTTTCTGAGAAATCATCGCTAATCCCTTTCTTCGTTAGGACACTGGGTCCTATGAAAGGGCTAGAGCAATTTTTTTCGCCCTCGGGGTGCTTTTCGTGAAAAAAGTTGAAACTTTTTTTGGAACCCAAGGGATTCCGCTGTTTACCAGGCCTCCTCAAGGATCTCCATGACCTGTTCGGCGCTGTTGATGGGGCGCGGATTGGCCCGCACCCAAGGGCTTTCCAGCGATCCTTCCGCGATGGCTGAAAGTTGCCGGCGTTCCACACCCACCTCGCGCAGGCTGCGTGGCTGGCCCAGCCCAGCGATAAAGTCGCTCACCGCCTTGGAGGCCGGCTGGCCGGGTCGGCCCAGGGCTTGCGATACCAGTGCCTGGGGCTCAGCCTGGTTCGTGACCGCGAGGTTGTAATCGAGCACCGCTGGCAAAAGAACACATGAAGTGTGGCCGTGGGGTACGCCGGCCACGGCGCCGAGCTGATGGCCGATGCCGTGGCTGGCGCCGTAGGGCACCTTGCCGATGGAGGAGCCGGCCAGCCAGGCCGCAATCTGGCTTTGCAGGCGCGCCTCAGCAGCACCTTGACGGTGTCGATGACGCTGCCGCCACCAATCGAGACGATAAGATCCGGCCCTACCTCCCCTGCCGCCTGCAGCGCGGCGATGATGCTGGGCCGCGGCGTATGTTCGACGGTCTCGTCGAAAAGCCCGGCAAAGCGGACGCCTAACGCCTTTTTGATGCCGTCGACGACCCCGGTGCGGCGGCTCAGGGTGCCGCTGGCGACCAGAAATACCCGCTCGGCGCCGCGGCGCTCGGCCTCTGCCAGCACCGCCCCGGCGGCCGGTTGGCCGAAGATCACGCGGTCCTGAGGGAGGAATTCGTGAATGCCTAAGAGTACCATATTTTTGTTCAAAATTCGTATGTTAATTGGATTTAATAAAGTTATATCTTAGATTTATTTCAGCTCCCGCACTAGGTGGAATCCGGTGTGGCCGAGGCGCAGCGTGGCGAAGATCGATGTCAGGATCAATATCCGTCGCGCGACGTCCTTCCGCTGCCATGATCCGCCCATCGGGCCCAATAGGGCAGAGGCCTGGAGCCTGCTCAGCGTACCACTTTGTGCTCCAGCACCTCGATGATCAGGCCCTTGTTGCGCATCTCCTCAAGCGCCGCCTGCCGGCCCGGGCCGGCGGGCAGTCTGAGCCCGGCCAGCGGTTCCGTCCCGGCGATGACGATGAGGCGGTAGGCCAACGCCGAAGGATGGCGCGGCACGTCGATCAGCCAACTGCGGCGGCCTTGGAAAGCACGGGCGCCGTCCAAATCGGCGGGCTTCGGCACCTCGGACTTGATGAAGCGTCCTGCCCGCGACTCGATGGCGGCGCTGACGTAAAGCGGCTTCGAGGTGACCACTTCGAAGGCCAGGCCGCAAAGGCCCTAGTGGGGGCTCGGCTGCAGCACCCCGTCCCGCTGTTCGACCGGGCGGGTGGTCGGCTCCTTGGTGAGGAAATGGACTGCAGCACAGGTCGACGTCTCCGGCTCGCGGCGCTCGACGACGGTGATCGTCAGCGGCGGCGGCACAGCCGCTGATTCGGGCTTTGGCTCGGGTATCAATTCGGGTTTGGGCTTGGCTTCCTCTGCCTCTGACTTGAACGGCGGAGCCTCCTGGATTTGGATGACGGGCGGCTCGCTCTTGGGCGGGTTCTTGAGCTGCAGCGCGGTTACCGTCAGCGCGGTCAACAGCACCACCACGCCAAGCAGCCAGAAGCGGCTGCGCGTCGTCCCTGGTGTGGCTGACCGGCCGTCGGGCTTGCCGCCAGGTTTTCCGTCTTGTCGCTCCACCACGGTAAGCGGTGCCTCGAGGGCTGCCAGCACCTGATCGCAGGCGCGCACGCCGATCACTTGGTCGGCCATGTCGGTGATGGCGGCGCAGTTCTCCTCGGGCACGAAAAGCGACAGCGGCACGCCCAGTTCGGTCATCGCCCGCAGCTCGTCGCGCGCCGCCAGCAGCTTGTCGCGGACATGGCTGACGGCGTGCACCGCCAAATCGTTGTCGACCTCGCCGGTGAGCCAGATGACGCGATCGGGCCGATCGCCGGGCGAAGCCAGCTGGCCCTTGGCGGCCAGGGCATGGGCCACGAATATGCCGAGCTGCCAGCTCTCGCCCTCGCCGATGACGCCCGAGATATCGAGCCGAAAGCCACCCGCATCGAAGGGGCCAAATTCACGTTCGATGACACCGGACGGCGACCGCACGAAGGCGTCGTAGCCAGTGCTCATGGGCAAAACGCGGGTGCTGCGACCGAGGCAGACGGCGGACTGTGGCGCGGCCTCGCGGGTTATGCGCTCGACCTGGACCGGCCCCTCGGTGGTGCCTACGTAAACCCTGACCTTCATCAGCGCAAATAGACCTCACTCTTGAGGTTGCTAAGCCCCCGGACCAGCTCGGAGCCCTCGGCCACCAGAATCTGGATAACGCCGTCGCGGGCCGCCGGCAGCGGCAGGCGCAGGGTCTGGCCCCCACCCTCACCCCCACTGTCGACGACGAACATGGTCTGGGGCTGGGCTGCCTTGTCGGTCAGCTCGACGATGACGTAAACCTGACCCGCCTCGGCCTTCGAAGGCTGCAATCGGATGCAGCAGCCAGCGCCTTCGCGCAGGCTGACGGGGCCCGTGCTGGCGGCCGCCACCTGGGGCAGGTAATAGGGTGCGGCACGTTCCAAAAGGCGCTGAAAATCCCTTCTCAAGCCACTATTGCGAGCCAGCGCCGCTTCCACTTCGGCGTCCTCGGCGCGGGCCCCGGTGGCGTAGGCATAGAGCCGGCTGAAGGCGATGGGGCCACCTTCTGTGTCGGTGTCGGCGTCTCTCCGCAATTCGCGTTCGCTTTCGAGCACCTCGAAGAGGCGCGCCGCCAGGGGCTCGCGATCCTTGTCAGGCCACGGTATGGCTTCGGTCATGACGGTTCTCCGTACAACCGGGCGAACTGCCCGGCAAACACTTCGCGATCTTGCTGGAACCAGTGGCCCAGGTCGGGATCATTGGCGTCGATCCGGCGCAGCGAGTCGAGGAAGACAGCAATTTGCTCTTTGGTCGCAACCAGAGCTTCGACGCCGGCCCGGAATCCGGCAATAACGTCTTCATCGTCGAGGCGGTCTTCGTCGAAGCCCTGGCGCGAAAAACTGCGAAAGGCCTGTTTCGCCTCGGCCAGGACATCAGCCATGGCGGCCTTCTCCACTTGCGGCTCCCCGGGGTGCTCGAAATCGTTGGCCGGGGCAATCTGGATCATGTCCTCGTCTGCGGGCTTGAGCAGGACGTGGAGCGCCGCTTTTGTGACCTGTTCGAGATGGTCTTTGAGGCTCTCCAGGGCGTCGATCCAGGTGCCATAGTCCGGCGTGTCCCGGCAACAGATGAGGTCGGGGACGGCGGCGCTACGCTTTTTTCTGAGGGCCTGGGTGATGCGCCGCTGACGATGGCCGAAGACCTCGTAACGCAGCAGCGACAGCGGCAAGCTGTGCGCCACGGGGCCGTAATCCATCAGCTTTTTTAGGGTGTCGCTCTCCTGTTGATTGAGGAACTTGACACGGCTGGCGGGTTCGCTGGCCAGCACCAACAGCGGCGATCGCCAGTCGTCACCCTGCTCGACCAGTTCCAGCACGATCCCGGGATCGAACTCGCCGGCTTCGCGGTCGCCCCCAAAAGGCAGCGCCGCCTCCACGGCCGCCTTCAGCTCAGCCGCCTGCAGGGCGCGGCGGAAACTGACGAAGGCGTCGCTGACGGTGCGGAAGAGGCGAAAGTCGCCGCGACCGGCTACGTTATCGGCGTGCTTCTGCCAGAATTCGAGGATCGCGGCGTCGTCGATGGTGACGCTACCGGCCGCCGTGCGGCCCTTGAAGAAATCGAGAATGAGGCTGAACTTGGTCTGGTTGTGGACGCTAGGCAGGTGCTGGTTGAGGTAGCAATAAAGCAGCCCCTCGATGGCGGTGGCTGCGGCCCTGACCGTGTCCTGGCTTTCCGGCCGCTCCAGCATGGTGGCGATGATGGCCGCGACCTCGACATAGGATACGCTGGCAACAAGGAACTCGAAAAATGCCGCCAGCAAGGGCATGCGGCCGAATTCGACGCTGAAAATACCGTCGCTGTAGGTCACCACGATGCCTTTTTCGCTGCACCGGAAGCCCGGCCGGCGCCAGCCGCCAGTGGCCAGGGTGCGCTCGACATGGCCGCGGTAACCGGCCGGGCTGGCTCGCTCGCAACCGAAAAAGAAATTCTCGTATCGTCCCCTGCCCTGGCCGCAGGCGTCGGCCGCGACGATCAGATGGCAAAGCTGCAGCACCGTACCGGCGTAGGCCCGACAGACGATCAAGCGGCCCAGATGGCGACACACCCGCGGCCCATAGCGCAGCTCGCCTGCCGGCGTCGTGGCCTCTGCCACGCAGCGGAAGGCGGCCTTCAGTTCGCCGCTTTTGCCGGCCTCCAACAACTTAGCCGTGGCCTGGTTGGCGTCCATACCCGGGTGCTCTCGTTCAGCATCTCGCGGCGGTAAAGGCGCTGGTAGCGCCGCACCTTGCGAACATAGTCGCGCGTCACCGGCAATACCCGCGCGCTGGGAAGATCCCCCACCGCCGAGCCGCCATTGTAGTAGGAAAGTGCCAGATCCGTCCGCCCCCGGTATCGCTGCAGCAGGCGTTTGAGGAAATGGATGCCCAGCCGCACGTTGAGGCGCGGCCGCCACAGCAGGTCGGCCGGAATGCCGTATTCCTCGGCCGCCGTCCGGGGCATGATCTGCATCACGCCCCGCGCGCCCTTGTGGCTCTCGACGCGGGGATCGAAATCCGATTCGGCGCGCGCCACTGCCAAAGCCAGGCTGACTGGAAAGCGCATGGCCCGGGCCTCGGCCGCCACCAGGGCCCGCACTGATTGGCGCTCGGCCGCCGTTGTCGTCGTCGCACCCGCCGCCGGGCCGGCCGGGACCAGGGATCCAGAGCACAACCCGGCGAGGGCCAGTAGCAGAAGAAAAGCCCGAATCATGATCGCTCATCCTGCTGCCTACGACTTGGGCGCGGGCGCCGTGAAATCGTCCAGGCGATGGCGGTTGCTGCGCCGGCGCTGCTCGATGTCGTCGTTATAATCATAGTGGCGATCATCCGTACGGCGCACTACAGGCCGCTCCGTTCTGCGCTGCGCGGGATACCAGCGGACCTCGGCCCGGACCTTGCGGCGGGGTTTTTGCCACTTCTTGACCTTGGCCTCGCCGACCGACGGACGGGCGTAGTTGTCGGCGCCAATTGGGCCGATCTGGATGTTGAGGCGCGGGTCCAAGAGCTCATCGGGATCGACGCCCTTTTGGCTTTGTTGGGCCTGGCGCTTGAGGCGCGTGCGGGCGGGTAGCCAGCCGTCCTTTTCGAGCTTGGCCACTTGCCAGACGCGGCTTTGCTCGGCATAGCGGCGCTGCCAGTTGAGCACGCTCTTGACGTAGCGCCGGGTGTAGGCGTGAGCTACGGCCTCGCCACCGGAGCCCTTGAGCGTGCCGCCGTTGTAGTGCGACAGCGCCAGTTCCCAGCGTCCGGCGTAGCGCTCTCTCAGGCTTTCCAGGTAGTGGATGCCGATCTGGATGTTGAGGCGCGGGTCCCAAAGCTCGTCGGGGTCGATGCCGTATTCGTCGATCGCCGTCTGCGGCATGATCTGCATGACGCCGCGGGCGCCGGCGCTAGAGAGCGCGTTGATCTGGAAATCAGATTCGACCTTAGCCAGGGCCAGAGCCAGAGCCGGCGGCACCTGGGTAAGCTCGGCTTCCTGCACGATCATGCGCTTGACTTCGCCGCGGCTGGGCAGATTACCGACGTTGGCCTGAGCCTGGCCGACCAACAGGGCCAGCGCGGCGATGGCGGTCACCGTGGCACGGATTGCAATGCTGTGAGCAGTCATTTCGAGTTCTCCTTCAGGGCTTCGATCCATCTTTGATCGAGGGTGGTGACGGCGAGGTCGGCGACGTCCAGGCGCTCGCGCACGGCGATCGCCTCGACCATGGTCAGTGTCGGCTCGATGGCCAGGACGACGGTGCCCGCCAGCCCGGCCGGATCGAGCGGCTCGAGATCGGCAGCGAAAAAGCGTCCGCCGTAATGCACCACCAGTACCGCCTCGCTGGGCAGTGGCCGTCCCTGGACGGAATCGCTGGCCGAGCGCTTGACCGCGATGCCGGCGTTCGTTGCCGGCGCCGTACCGGCTTGCAGCCCGGCCCCCATCGACACCATGGTCAGAACCATGATGCTGAAGAAGGCCATGGCCAGGGCCAGCGCGATCTCGGTCATGGCGTTGCTATGTTGGCCGTCGTACATCGTCGTTCCCTCGTTTCATGTTCCCCAGGTCGAAAAAAGGCGGCGGGCGCCCCCTCGTCGGAGGCGCCCGCCAGTTTGCGCCCAGGGAGGATACTGAGCCCTATGAAAGGTTTAGAGCGGAAATTTTCTTGTCGGCAGGCTTCAGGTGCCGAAATTCGTCATGATGAGCGAAAAAAAATCCCCATCCTGCCCTGTGCCTTACGTTCCGGACACCGGCACCAAGGTGGTCAAAAAACCTCCGGTAGCACCTGATGACATAATTTTCGATCTATCGTTGACTGAGTCGCCGTTCGGCGCCAATCCGGCTGTAGCGGCAGCGGCCGCCGCCGCGTCTCTGCCCCCCTGGACCTGGGCCTGGGGCGCCGGCTTGCCGGAATTGTCGGCCAGTTCCCTCGAAAGGTTGCGCCAGCCGCCGTGCTCACCACCTCGACCTTTTCGCAGGGCAGCGATCTGCGCCGATCGGGCTCATAAATAACGACAGGTTGTTGGTAACCAGGTGGCCATGCTCGTTGATGACAAAGTCGGTACCCGTGCTGTAGGGCCCCTGGGCTCCACTGCCGCCGGGCCGGCCGTCACCACCAAATGGCTAAAAGCGTCAGGATCTCTTTCCGCATTGCCTCTCTCCTTCCACCGGCAGGGCCGGGGTACCGGCCGGCCGGCGTTGAAACAATTTTCACAAACATCCACCTCCAAAATAAGGTTGGACCTCAGGCTTGCCTGTACCTGTGGAAGGATTAGAGGTATTTTCACAATCAGTTGGCGCAAGCTGAATCCGGGGGTAGACTGGCCGCCTGGGCACCGGATCGAAGCTGGTTTCGCTCTCAACACGAGGGGACTAACATACTGAAAAATAATAATAATATAAAAAAGTTTCGGGGCATCACCAGGAAATCGCTCTAAACCCTTCATAGGGTCGGGTATGAGAAGCAATTTCCTTGTGAAACTTCCCTGTCAACCGAGAGGAAGGTCGATGAGAAAAGTTCTGTTGATACTGGCTTCTGGCCTCTTTGCCGTCGCCGGAACTGCCGTTCCTGCCACCAGCCAAGCAGCGGACAAGCCCAATATTTTGATTATGGGCGAAGACGCCGATCAGGATACCGTGCCGCGCAACAGCCGGGTCTTCCGCCGCGTGCTGGACGGGCTGGCTAACCAGTTGTACGATGAGGGCTTCGATGTTTTCGACGAAACCGCGGTATCGCTCGACGATTTCGCCCAGGGACGCGCCCGGCGCACCGATGCCGAGATCATCGACGTGGCCAAGTCGATCAAGCGACCGCCCATCGATGTGGCGGTGATCTTCTCGATCTACGCCAGCGCCAACGAGACCAGCTACACCACCAAAATCAAGACCCGCATCGCCGGCCGGCTGTTGCAGGTCAAGACCGGACAACGGCTGGGCAACTTTGAGGTGACGTCGCCCCGGACCTGGAACGCGCCGGCCGATTGCCCGCGCGAATGCATCCTCGAGGTGGTGGGCAAGTATTCCCGCATCCTGTCCAACGACCTGGGTTCGGTGCTGGCCGAAAAGCTCGCCGATCTCCTGGATTCGGGCTCCAGCGCCGCCACCGCCGACGGGCGCAAGATCA
>PVBE011188903.1_pt1 | contig 12735 bp, 11 predicted proteins | sample 1631181 | NCBI WGS metagenome assembly PVBE01 (sample SAMN08397723, study PRJNA350692) | Marine metagenome, whole genome shotgun sequencing project. | isolation source: water | place: Pacific Ocean | collected 2012-04
CCACGATCTCGTTGAGCACGACGATGTTGTCGCTGTCGGGATAGACGGCACGCAAGAGCGTCGCCACCGCCTCGCGGCCCGAGCCGGTGACGCCGATGGCGCGAACGTCGGCCTGGCTGCGTTCCAGCAGCGAGCTGACCAGGCGGCGCGCCGCATCGACCGGGTTGCCCCGGGTGCTGTCGTAGACGTCGAGCACCACCTCGCCCGTTTCGATCGAGGTCAGTACAGCCTTGGCGCCGGTCGATCCCAGATCGAGGCCGAGAATGGCGGGCTCGCCGGCTGCACCCTCGGGGATCGCCGGCTCAGCCATGATGGTTACGCTGTCTCGCTTGCTACTGGCCGGATCGAGCACCTCGAAGCGTTTCTCCACCGGCCGCAGCAACGCCGCCGGGTCAGGAGGAAGCGCGCGCCCCGCGCCGTTGCCGGCCCGGGCCTGTTGAGCGGCGATGGCCATGGCACCGGCGGCCTCGAAACACTCGGCTAGCGGCGGGCTGGTGACCGGCGCCCCCATCAGTTCCTCGAAGGCGCTGCGGAAGGACTGGATCTGGGCCGGGCCACCGATCAAGTAGACCGGGCCCTCGACCTGATTGCGCGTTGCTAGAGCGTAGGTATTGCGGGCCACCGAGCCGAAATAGCCCTTGAAGAGCTCGGCTGTCGGCCGGCCCTGGTTGGCGAAATGAGTCATTTCGGACTTGGCAAAGACCGAGCAGCGCGCCGTGATGGGAATGCTGTCCGCAACCGACAGCGCCAACTCGTCGGCCTCCGCCACGGCCAGACCGAAACGATCGGTGATCTTCTGAATGTTTTCGCCGGTGCCCGACGAGCACTTGTCGTTCTCGAGATACTGATAGTGAAATTTAGCGCTGCCATTGCCGGCCGGCCGTCTGCTCAGCACGCCATAGCCGCGGGCGCCGATGCTGACCAGGTTGAGGGCGCCTTCGAGCTCGGGCGACAATTCCAGCGCCGCTTCCTGGCAGGAATCTTCAGGCAGCATGAGCACCGGCTCGCATAGCTCGTCGGCGTAGACGCCGGTGGCCGCCAGGGCGCCGCATGAGGCAATGTCATTGTCGCGATACCAGGCCGCGAAATGGCCCATAGGATCGCCGTCATGGAGCGTGTAGCGCCTGTCCTCTATTTCGATCTTGCCGTCTTCGCTCACTTCGGCAATGACAAAGCCCACCGAAGCTTTGCCCAGGTCACAACCAGCGATTCTCATTACCAAGCCTCCCGCGAATCCCCCCAAACATCCGGTCCCCCGGATGTCAGCGATGTTTGGCGCCCTAATAAATGATAACGCGACCGTTGCGCGAAAAACAGCCAGAGGAAATTAACGCGCGCCCAGACTATCGTAGGAAACGCCTGCTTTCAAGACCACGAATGTGAGCGCCGCGGCGGCCAGCAGCGCGCCTTCGGAGTCGTGCAAAGTGCCAGCGATTTCCAAGCGCCGACCAGCCCGCTCCAGCGGCCAGGCCATGAAGAAGTGCTCGTGCCCGACCCGCGGCGAGGCGTCGATGCGGGCCGTCATGCGGCCCAGTACGATAAGCTCGTCCGGCGTCTTCATACCCGGCAGCTCGAGGGCGCGGGCCAACGGACATTCGAGGGCGGCCCAGGTCATGAGGGGCGAGACCGCCTCGTCTTCCGCAGCGCCTACCGCTTGGGGCCGGGGCAGCCAGTCGATAGCCACCATGTTGCGCTCGGCGACGGGGCCCGAACGCAGGTGCAGACCGCTGTCGTCGCTGCGATTGGAGCCGCAGCCGAAGCAATCGGGATAGGGCATCTCTTTGATGTGACGCAACGAGGCCCGTTTGGCATCGGCCAGATCGATGGGCTCGGGAAGCGCCAGGTCCAGCGTCGCCGGTTGGGCCTCGATCAACAGGGTATCGCGGTCGAAGAAGCGCACCCGGTCGGATTCGCTGTCGACTCTGATGGGCCGGCCCATCGGGGTCGGCGCCTGCATGCTGACACTAACCGTGTCGCTTTCCAGATAATCGGCGGCGCGGCCACCGATGTAACTGCCCAGAGTGATGCCCGGCGGGCCGACGAAATGTTCGTCGATGACGATTTCTTGACCCGCCATCACCCGGATTTGTTTTTTGCCCGGCCGCGCTTGATGCCGGCGAAGCCGCGGGCCAGATCGCGCAACCGGTGCCGGGCCTTACGATCCTTGATGCGGTTGTAGTCGACTACCAGAGCGTTGACTTCCTCCTCTGGGATGCCGGTCTCCTGGAAGCGGTTGTCGGCCAGCATTTCGACTTCGGGGACATGCTCGCCGATATCGGCCGGCATGTCCTCGAAGAAGAAGCTGATCGGCACACCGAGGATCTGGGAGAACTGGAAAAGTCGGCTCGCTCCCATGCGGTTGGTACCGCGTTCGTATTTTTGGATCTGCTGAAAGGTCAGGTTGACGGCATCGCCAAGCTTGGTTTGGTTGAAGCCAAGCAGTTTGCGGCGCAAGCGCAGTCTACCGCCAACGTGGGCATCTACGGGGTGGAAAGGCATGGTTTCTTCCGATCCCAGCTGATCTTGCCGCACCAGGATAGCCGATATCATCCGACAAGTCGCTGTTAGCAGTGTAGCATGTGCGGACTTTCCACCACTCCCCCGGTATCGCCGATGTCTGCGCTGCGTCACCCCCTGGTTCATCCCTTTTCGGGCTGGGACGTGCCCCGCTTGCTGCAAAGCCGCGCCGCCACGCGGCCCGACCATCCTTTCATCGTCTGGGTGCCCTTCGAGGGTGAGAGCCAGGCCTGGACCTTTGCAGCTTTTCGCGATCGGGTGCGGCGCCTCGGTGCCGGTTTGCTGGCGCGTGGCATCGGTCCGGGCGACTTCGTGCTGATCCACCTCGACAACTGCCCCGAGATCATCCTGGCCTGGTACGCCTGCGCCGAGATCGGTGCAGTTGCCGTGACCACCAACGCTCGCTCCTCAAGCGACGAGCTGAACTATTTTGCCGGACACTGCGGCGCCGTGGCGGCCATCACCCAGCCCAGCATGGCGGAACTGGTCAACCGCTCCGCTCCCGACCTCAAGTGGCTGGCCGTTACCGCACACGACAACGGGGCCGCACCGGCCGCCGGCCAAGCGCCCGATGCCGCCTCGTCCTTCGCCGCCCTCGACGGCGACCCCGGCACCATCCCCGAGCGCCCGGCCGACCCCATGGCCCCGGTTGGCGTGCAATACACGTCGGGCACCACTTCGCGGCCCAAGGGGGTACTCTGGACTCACGCCAACGCACTCTGGGGCGCCAGGATCAATGCCCTGCACCAGGACCTCAGGGCCGACGACGTTCACCTCTGCACGCTGCCGCTCTTCCACACCAACGCCCAGGCCTATTCCGTGCTGGCGACGCTGTGGGCCGGTGGCACCTGCGTGGTGCAGCCACGCTGGTCGACCAGCCGCTTCTGGCAGGTTTCGCTCGACCACCGCTGCACCTGGACCTCGATGGTTTGGTTCTGCCTGCGCGCGCTCGAGGGAGCGGAAGCGCCGGCCAGCCACCACTACCGCCTCTGGGGCAACGGATTCTGCGAGCCCCCCAGCGACGAACGCTTCGGCGTCAAGACCATCGGCTGGTGGGGCATGACCGAGACCATGAGCCACGGCATCGTCGGCGACGTGCATCATCCCAACCGCTCGTTGGCCATCGGCAAGCCGGCACCGGAATACGGCGTCGCCATCTTGCGCCCCGACGGCAGCCCGGTGGCACCCGGCGAGACCGGAGGCCTCAAGGTGCTGGGGGTGCCGGGGCTCTCGTTGTTCAAGGAATACCTCCACAACCCCGAGGCTACGGCGGCGAGCTACGACGACCAGGGCTGGTTCGACACCGGCGACCAGGTAACGTTGCACGAGGACGGCTTCATCTCGTTTGCCGACCGCGACAAGGACATGCTCAAGGTGGGTGGCGAAAACGTCGCCGCCTCCGAGGTCGAGCGCGTCATCATGGAGCTGCCCGAGGCGGCGGAAGTGGCCGTGGTGGCCAAGAAGCACGAGATGTTGGACGAGGTTCCCGTGGCTTTCGTGCTGGTCGAGAGCGGCCTCGAGGGGGCGGCGCCGGACCTGGCCGAGACCGTACTGGCGGCCTGCCGCGAAAAGCTCGCCGACTTCAAGGTGCCGCGCGAGGTTCACCTGGTCGACAGCCTGCCGCGCTCGACGCTGGAGAAGATCGCCAAAGCCGAGTTGCGCGCCCGGCTCGAGACGGAAGTCTAATTGATGTCGCGCATCGCCTACGTCAACGGACGCTATCTGCCGCAGCACCTGGCGGCGGTGCACGTCGAGGACCGGGGCTATCAATTCGCCGATGGCGTCTACGAAGTCGTTGCCGTGCGCCAAGGCGCCCTGGTCGACGCCGGAGCCCATCTCGACCGGCTGGAATACTCGCTGGCCGAGTTGCGCATAGCTATGGGTCGTTCACGCCGGGCGCTAGAGTTCGTGATCGGCGAAACGATGCGCCGCAATCGTGTTCGCGAGGGCATCGTCTACATCCAGATGACGCGTGGCGTAGCCCGGCGTGACCACGCCTTTCCGATCGCCTCGCAGACCGCCCTGTTGGTCATGGCGCGCAGCCAAAAGCCGCCCTCGCGGCAGGTTGTCGAGGACGGCCTTAAAGTCATCACCACGCCCGACATCCGCTGGGGGCGCTGCGACATCAAGTCGGTCTCGCTGTTGGCCAACGTTCTGGTCAAACAAGAGGCCCGCGAAGCCGGGGCCCAGGAAGGCTGGATGGTGCGGCCGGACGGCACGGTCAGCGAGGGCAGCTCGACCAACGCCTGGATCGTCGATGGCGAGGGCAAGCTGGTAACGCGCGACCTCGGTAAGGCCATCCTGGCCGGCATCACCCGCTGGGCTGTTCTCGCTCTGGCCGAGAGCGAGAAGCTGGAAATCGTCGAGCGCCCCTTCACGGTGGCCGAAGCCAAGAAGGCCCGCGAGGCCTTCATGACCAGCACCACGGCCCAAGTCAGCCCGGTGGTTCAGATCGACGACAGCGTCATCGCCAACGGCAAGCCCGGCCACATAACACGCCTGCTGGTCGAGATCTACGACAACTACATGCGGACGGTCGGACGATAGAGCGTGCGATGTAGTCCGATGTTTGCACCGAGGGGTTGCGGCGTCGAAAAAGCACCCCCTCCCTGCCCTTCCCCATTAAGGGGGAGGGGAAAAAATTAGGAATAACAGCAAGTTACCCCCTCCCCCCTTGTGGGGGAGAGTTGAGGTGGGGGGGCGGTTGGCGGCAACCGACGACCGGTTCTGATTTTCCTTCACACGGTCTTGCGCCAGAACAACAACCTAATAAACAGAGCCACGAGCAGGTTGCATCAATCTTGAAATGCTTTGGCCCGCTCAAGGCGGCGGCTCGGCTCCGGTGCGCTCGGTAATCAGGCCGTAATGCTCGATGCGCCGGTGGCGGGCGAAGTCGAAGATGGTTTCCTTGCCGAAGCGGGTTGCCTCGAGGTCGCAGTCCGCCACCACCAGCTCGTCGCCCAAGGTGCGGCACTGGGCCACGATCTCGCCCGACGGCGCGATGATGGCGCTGCCGCCCATCAGCTCATGGCCATCCTCGTTGCCGGCCTTGGCCACGCCGACCACCCAGGTCGAATTCTGGTAGGCCCCGGCCTGCATGCTCAGGAGATTATGGAAGGCACGCAGGTGCGGCGCCTCGTCGGACTGCGAATTCATGGTCGGCGTGTTGTAGCCAAGCAATACCAATTCTACGCCCTGCAGCCCCATCACCCGGTAGGTCTCGGGCCAGCGCCGGTCGTTGCAGATGCACATGCCGACGATACCGCCCAGCGCCCGCCACACCGGAAAGCCCAGGTTGCCGACCTCGAAGTAGCGTTTTTCCAAATGCTGGTGGGCGCGCTCGGGGTCGTATTCGTCGTGGCCAGGCAGGTGCACCTTGCGGTATTTGGCGACGATCTCGCCGCCGGCATCGACCAAAACCGCCGTATTGAAGCGCCGTAACGTCCCCTCCTCGACGATTTTTTCGGCGTAGCCCAGATGAAACGCCATACCAAGTTCACGAGCCGCGGCGAACAGGGGCTCGGTCTCGGGACCGGGCAAGGTTTCTTCGAACCAGGCATCTATTTCGTCCTGGTCTTCGCTGTACCAGCGGGGGAAAAAGGTCGTCAGCGCCAGTTCGGGAAAGACGATCAAGCCACAGCCCTTGGCCTTGGCCTGGTGCATGAGCGACAGCAGGCGTTCGACCACCTGGGCCCGGCTTTCGGCCTTCTGGATGGGCCCGAGCTGGGCCGCGCCGATGGTGATGACGCGTGACATGGAGGGCCTCCCGCTTGTTGACCTGGTGGGACGGATGGTGACAGCCGGATAAGATTTGGGCAACCGAGATGCCGAAGCGGCATACAATCTGGACGGCGGTTAACCGCTGCCCGAGGATCAAAGGGGAACAGTGTTGATGAAAAAACTTGTCGTGCTCTTTCGGCTTTTGCTCACGCGCCTGCCCGAGTTCATGTTGGCCATCTACTACGCCGGCCGGCGCGAGCGCCTGGGCCATCGCATCATGGACCCCAAGGCCCAGGCCGTGGGCATCTTCGCCAACTCGATGCGGGTGCTGGGCGAGATCCCGGTGATCGAGCAAACCCGCGCCCAGGTGCGCCAGATCACCAAGGTCTTCGATGAACCCTGCCCGCCACTGGCGCAGAAGCGCGACATCAGCGTCGGCGGTGGCGCCGGCGAGCTGCCGGCGCGGCTCTATTGTGACAGCGCCGAACCTACCGGCCTGCCGATCCTGGTCTACTTTCACGGCGGTGGCTGGGTGCAGTGCGATCTCGATACCCACGACGGCATCGCCGGCAAGCTGGCCAAGTGGTCGAGCTGCATCGTCATCGCCGTGGATTACCGCCTGGCCCCCGAAGACCCCTTCCCAGCCGCCATCGAGGACGGCCTCGCGGCCTACCGCTGGGTGCGTGAGCACGCGGCGGAACTGGGCGGCGACCCCGCCCGCGTCGGCGTCGGCGGCGACAGCGCCGGAGGAAACCTTTCGGTCGTCATCTGCCAGCAGACCGCGGCCGACGAGCGCCCGGCCCTGCAAGCCCTGATCTACCCCGCCACTGACGCCCGCATGAACACGGCCTCGATCAAGGAGATGCCCGACGCCTACATCCTCCCCACGGACCGCATGCTGTGGTACCGCCAGACCTACATGGGCGCCTTCGAGGACCTCGAAGACCCGCGCCTCTCACCGCTGTTGGCCCCCGACCTGGCCGGCCAGCCCAAAGCCTACGTCGTCACCGGCGGTTTTGACCCCTTGCGCGACGAGGGCGAATCCTACGCCAAGGCCCTGCAGGCGGCCGGCAACGACGTCACCCACCGGGAGTTCCCCGGGCAGATCCACGCGTTCGTTTCGCTGACCAAGGTCATTCCGCAGGGCAACGAGTGCATTCGGGAGATTGCGACGTGGTTGAAAGGGGCGTGGTGAAGAGCGACACGTGATCCGTCTCTTTTGGATGTGAGGTGGACAACCAACGCAAAAGAAAGATCGCCTTTCTCAGGGCTAGCTATTGGCTTGGCGCCGTCGCCGACGCCATCGTAGGTGTTCGCATGCTCATGCCCCAAATGATGGGCGAAGCCCAATTCCGTTATGCCATGGGTACCAGTGCGGCCTTGATGTTCGGCTGGACGGTGTTGCTGATATGGGCCGACAGGAAGCCTGTCGAGCGAAAAGGGGTTCTGTTGATCACCATATTTCCCGTTCTGGCGGGGCTCATGCTGGCCACCGTCCGGCCCCTTCTGGATGGCGTGTTTCCCGTCTCGAGAATGATCCCCATCTGGGTCGTGGGGGCCGGGATCATCGCCCTTATGGGCTTCAGCTACTACCAGGCGCGGGATATCGAATAACAGGCGGGTGTCCCCTCGGCTGAGCCTTTGACATACTGGGGCCTCAGTGGCACGGGGCCGTCGGTTTTGTTTCTGCCCCCTTTTCGGCACCGCGGCATGCGACGGAGCCAGGCGTATTTCGAGGTCGACGGGTGGCAGAGCGCGAACCGGCAAAGGTAGGCGGAAGACCGCTCTGGCTCGTGTTGGCGCCGGGAGTCTTTCTGGTTTTCTGGTCGGGCGGCTTCGTCTTCGCCAAGATGGGATTGGCCTATGCCGAGCCGATCACCTTTCTCGCCATCCGCTACCTCATCGTGCTGGCCCTGCTGCTGCCGGTGGCTCTGGTGCTGCGGCCGCCGCTGCCCCGGGGGCGGACCGAATGGGGGCATCTGGCGGTCGTCGGGCTGCTCATCCAGGCGCTTTATTTCGGACTAACGTACTGGTCGATGAAGCTCGGCATCTCGGCCGGTGGCCTCGCCCTCATCCTTTCGCTACAGCCTATCCTGGTGGCCGTGCTGGTATCCTGGATGGCGGCCGAAAAGGTCGGCCTTTGGCGCTGGGCCGGTCTTGTGCTCGGTCTCCTGGGCGCCGGCCTGGTGATCGTGGCGCGATCCGAGATCGCGGCGACTTCGGTCATGGCACAGGTTTGCGCCTTCGTCGCGCTGGCCGGCATAACGGCGGGAACGCTTTATGAAAAGAAATTCGGCCGGCCGCACCATCCCGTGACTTCCAATCTGGTGCAGTACGCGGTCGGCCTGGCGGCCATCCTGCCACTGGCTTTGTTGACCGAATCGTTTCACGTCGAATGGAGCGGCGAGCTGGTGATCTCACTGGGCTATCTGGTCGTCGCCAACTCGCTGATTTCGGTGACGCTTTTGTTGCTCATGATCCGCCGCGGCGAAGTCTCCAGGGTCTCGGCACTATTCTTCATGGTGCCACCAGCGGCGGCCCTGATCGCCTGGCTGGTGCTCGACGAAAGCATGCCGCCGCTGGCGCTCATGGGCATGGCCTGCGCCACCGTCGGGGTGGCCATCGTCAGCCGCCCTGCGCCGCGCTTGCGCTAGGCAAAACCCATGACGTCAGTGGGTTTGTTGCACTGCGACTGGTCCTGGCCACAGGTGTTCTTTTGGCTGTGAACGTCGATGCCGATCCGATCGCCGAACTGCTCCACCAGCCCCATGAGGACGATCATGGCGACAATGATGGCAGCCCGCACCAGCGGGTGCACGGTCTTTCCCGTGAGGGCGGTAAAGGCCCGTGTGACAGGCGGAAACAGGGCGCCGCCGATGACCATGGTGGCCACTGCCAGGTAAGGCTCCGAGGGCAAACTGATGGCGCCGAGGACCAGGAACAGGGCCCCGAGAAACCAGGCCAGGATCTTTCGCATCCAGGCTTTTACTTCTTCATTCGTGACCATTTTCTATCGTCCACAAGACCCCGGGTGAAAAATCGCGAATTTGGCTGACCGGAGATAACCGCTGCCCAGGCATCAGGGATTGCCGGCCTTCTCGGCTGCCAACTTCTCTGCGATCTGATCCCGCAGCACGTTGCGAAGTATCTTGCCAACCGGGCTGATGGGGTAGCTCTCGACCACCTCGAGGCGCTCGGGCAGCTTGAACTTGGCGATCTGCTTGGTCATCAGGAATTCGACCAGCTCCGGAAGCTCCAGGCTTTGGCCGGAACGCAAGGTGACGAAGGCGCAGGCCTTCTCGCCGTAGACCTCGTCGGGCATGGCGACCAGGATCACGTTTTCGACCTTGGGGTTGGTCAGAATCAGGTCCTCGATCTCATCGCAGCTTATCTTTTCGCCGCCGCGGTTGATCAGGTCCTTCTTGCGCCCCTCGGTGTAAACGTAGTTGCCGTGCCGCTTGACCACGTCTCCCATGCGGTAGAAGCCATCGGCGGTGAAGGCGGCGGCGTTGGCGTCGGCGTTGTTGTAGTAGCCGCGGATGGTGTAGGGACCGCGGGCCAGCAGCTCGCCGCTCTGGCCCTCGGCGACCTGGTTGTTCTGGTCGTCGACCACCCGGACCTCGTCGTCGGCGGCGAGCGGCAGGCCCGAGCTTTCCAGCACGTATTCGTCGGCCGCGTCCAGCGGCACCAGATGGCCTAGGCCCTCAGCTGTGCCATAGGCTTCCTGGTAGTGGCAGCCCAGGAGGTCACGAACCTGGCGGCGGAGCTCCGGCAAGAGACGGGCGCCGCCGCATTGCAGCACCTCAAACGATCGCAGATCGTACTTTTCCCGGGCCGCGGATTTGAGCCAGCCCGAGACCAGCGGCGGCGTCACCGAGGTTATGGTGATGGATTCGCGCTCGATCAGCGAAAAGAAGGTCTCGGGATCGAGGTCCGGCGCCAGCACCATGCGGCCGCCCATCCACAGGATGCCGAGCAGACCGGGCGAGCCCAGGGGAAAATTGTGGCCCATGGGCAAGAGCGCCAGGTAGACGGACCGCGAGCTGATCTCGGCCCGGCTGCAACAGAGCCGCATATAGCAGAAATAGTCGTCGTGGCTGCGCGGGATCAGCTTGGGCAGCGCCGTGGTACCGCCCGAAAGCAGCATCAGGGCAACCTCTGAGGGATCGGGTTGGCGTGCCGCCAGCAGGTCGGCCATGTCATCGCCCGCCGGTTTGGCCAGCAAGTCGGCGATCGAGACTTGGCCCGGGCCCGCTTCGCCGGCCACCAGGACGTGGCGCAGCGCGGCGTTCTCAGCCTGCATTTCGGCCGCCATTTCGCGGTAGTCGAAATCCCCGATGCGGTCGGGGCCGATGTAGCCCACGGCACCGGAATGGGTCAGAAAATGGTGGATTTCGTTGTGCCGGTGGGGCCGCAGCGCCATTACCGGAATCACACCGATTTTCATCAGGGCATAGAAGACGAAAACGAATTCGGGGATGTTGGGAAGCTGCATCACCACCCGGTCACGCGGCGCCAGTCCCAGCCCGGCGAGCTGGTAGGCCAGGCGGTCGACGATTCGGCGCAGCTCGGCATAGGTGTAGCGCTCGGCGCCAAAGCTCAGCGCCTCGCGTCCGGCGAACTCGACGACGGCCTTGTCCAGCCCCTGCCCCAGCGTCAATCCGAGCCAGTAGCCCCGGCGCCGGTAGCGCTCGGCAAAAGCCTCGGGAAAAGGCGTGCAACCCTCCAACATCTCCGGGCTCCCAAATTTGGCGACGCTGCCGCTATTGATACTAACGCTTCCGGGGATTTTCGAGAGCCAGGAAAATTCGGGCCAGGGGAATTGATTTCACGCACAATAAGCGCTCGTGCCCCTCCACCAGGCGAAAAAAGAGGCAAGCAATGGCGATTATCGACGCACAAGTTCACGCCTATGAACGAGATCACCCGGGCCGGCCCTGGGTCGCGGTTCTGCCCGGCCCCGCGGAGGTGACGGGCGATGACCTGGTGGCGGCGATGGATGCCGTGGGCGTCGACGGCGCCTTGCTGACCTCGGCTTGGACCATGTACCGCTACGACGCCAGCTACGCGGTTTCGGTTCAGGCGGCGCATCCTGGCCGCTTTGGCCTGATCAAGCCGGTCGATCCGTCCGATCCCACTGTTGCGGAAACCATCGCGGACTGGGCCGCGATGGAAGCCGGGGTAGCCGTCCGTATCATGCTGGTTCCCGGCGTGGCGAAGGATGCCGACGCTGCCGCCGATCCCGACGATCCCGCCGTCAGCCTGGTTCTCGAGGAAGCTGCCCGCCACTCACTGCCGGTCAATCTGCTCTGCTGGGGCCGCCTGGAAGTGGCCGCAAAGCTTGCCGCCAACCACCCTCGGACCAGCTTGATCATCGATCACATGGGTTTCCATCAACCGTTTGTGCCACCGGCCCCGGCGGAGCCTTTTGCGGACCTACCCCTGCTTTTGGATTTGGCTCCCTACGAAAACGTCACCGTCAAGATCACCGGCGCCTGCACGCTTTCGCATCAGCCGTTCCCTTACCCCGATATCTGGGATCCACTGGCCCGCATCTTCGACACCTTCGGTTTTGATCGTTGCGTGTGGGGCACCGATTGGACCCGGGCGGTCAATCTTTTGACTTATGAACAGGGGGTGGAAGCCTTTCGCCTCAACGACCGCTTGTCTGATGGCGAGCGCGCGGATCTTATGGGCGGAACGCTGGCGCGCATTTACGGCTGGTCGCCGACGACAAAGTAATCGGTACCGCGGCTACCGCTTGGCAATCAGTGCAAATTCGCTACTCGAGACCTGCCAGGACTCGCCCGTCAACACGTCAACCACCGCCTCGACGTCGAACCCGTTTTCGCCAAGCTCGGCCGTCAGGCTTTCGGGCTCGAAATATTGCAGCCAGTTGTAAACCTCGCGGCGGCGTTCGGGCTCTACGATCAGATAGCGGTCAAGGGCAAGGTTGAAGTCGTCGTAAAGGAAAGTCGTGAGAAAGCCGAAATAGTCACCCGCCGCCCAAAACCCGTCCATCAGGCGCCAGCCGTAGCTCGTGCCCTCTTCGCGCTGGTCGAACTGGCCTCTGGAAAAGACGTCACAAACGAAATATCCGCCAGGCTTCAGCGCCGCCCGAACTTTGGCGTACAAAATCCGCCGCTGATGGGGTGACAGCGCGCAGAGGTCGGCATAGATCAACAAGACCAGATCCTGCCCGGCCGGCAGATCGTCTTTCAGGTAGTCGCATACCTCGAAGTCCAGGGCCAAGTGCGACCCCGCTGCCGCCCGACGGCCGTAGTCCACTGAACGGGCCGAGAAATCGAGCCCCGTCACCCGGGCACCGCGCTCGGCCATGCGGCTGGCATAAAGCCCGGGCCCGCAACCCAGGTCGCAGACCGCCTTGCCGGCGAGTCCGAAACGAGCGTCCAGCCAACCGATGATAGCGGCAATCGAGTCCGCGCGCCGCGACGCCATGTCGCCCTCGGCATCGAGATGAAAATCCAGCATCCGGGC
>PVBE011928742.1_pt1 | contig 12735 bp, 17 predicted proteins | sample 1631181 | NCBI WGS metagenome assembly PVBE01 (sample SAMN08397723, study PRJNA350692) | Marine metagenome, whole genome shotgun sequencing project. | isolation source: water | place: Pacific Ocean | collected 2012-04
CTCCATTAGTTGAATAATCCCAACCACCAAGTTCATTTCCTTTTGCCATTTTCTTTCCTAATATACTTTCAAACTTTTCTTTAACTCCGTTAAAATGTTTAGGTGCAAGCGTACGATGACCTACAGCCCCATGGTATCCTCGCTCTACATATTCCCTAGACATGGCATAATCTCTTACTGCCTCAGGATTATTATAAAAATTATCCACTACTATTATACTTGGGGTAAAGCCCTCTGTTGGTTTCACAACCTTCACTCTTTCTTCCATTAATTCCTCTGTGGACATTTCTTTTAACCTCTCATATTCTTTTGGGTCGTCCATACCTAAAGCCGACATAGCTGCATAGTCTTCAGCAGATATATAGCCATCTGGTTGTATGTTAGGTATGTAAACAGGTTTAGGCATCTTTGTTTTTCTCCGCCAACATCTTCTTGATTATTTCTTCTTTGTCAGTAATAGAACCTTTTCCTTTTGATAAAGCATCTGCATCTTTACCTGAAAGGTTATCTATGTTCCATTGGACATGACCTACATAATCAGCATCTAAATCATAATTAGCTTTAAGGTCTTTGAATTTCTCTAAACATTCCTCAAATCTACCTACCCACCATAAAGCTACTGCTTCTTGGAAAGGTAATGCAAAGTAACCGGGATATTCTAAGTCTCTTCCATCTAGGTCATATTCTAACTCATCTCTTACAGCATTAAGTTGTTGACCAGCTCGTGCTATAGCATATGATTCATGCCATCGTCCTACATGTTCATATGACTGACTTAAATAATGATATGCTTCAGGTCTATTAGGTAGTAAAGCTATAGCATGTAAACAATTAGATTGTACATGAGCTTCCCTTCCACCTAGCTTTTTAAAACAAATGGCTTTACGCATTAAACATTCATAAGCCAATACGTCATTATCAGTTAATTCTGCACACTTGAGGTAGAACCCCATTGCAGAAGCATATTGCCCTATGAGTTCATACTCCCACCCGCACTCGAAAGAGTTTTCGGGGACATCAGGGGCTTCGATGTATTCTTCTACTTTGTCTTGTATATTTTTCATATTTTCCTCGTTGCTAAAAATATTTCAGGATGTCCAGTTGGATTAACCGCATATCCTATTTCGTCTAGATAACCAAATAGATTATCTTTTAATGCGCGCACTATAGGTGTACGTGCAGTGGTTCTACCTTGAGGCTCAGGCTCCCAACATTCAAAAATTATAGGAGGGTAGTTATTCCTTTTAAGGGTTTCAAACGCTCCTTTAATAACTTGGAGTTCATGACCCTCTACATCAATCTTAATTAAACTTATATTGTCTATCTTAAAGTCATCCAGTTGCATAACTGATACAGGGTAAGAGTTATCTTCTTGCCAACCATATTCTGTGAATCCATTTGTCCCACCGTCAGGTTGTCTTTCATAAAACGTAAGACTTCCATTACAATCAGATAAACCTATGTTATATGTCTCTACCTTGTTTGAAAGATTCTTTAACATGATGTTAGCACATAAATGATTATAGATACGCTTAGTAGGTTCAAACGCATAAACTTGGTCGACATACGGACCTAATAACCATGTATAGGTTCCTATATGAGCACCTATGTCTACAAAGGTTCCACCTTCTAATTGAACGATACCTTTCGCAATTTTAATAATATCTACTTCAGGGACTCTTGAATCTGGATTCTCATCAAATCCTAAATACTGTATCATCTCATCAGGAGCGAAGAAGTAATCTCGTTTTATAGATAAGGTATGTCCAAACTCTTGAATTAAACTAGTGTTACTAGTAATAGGGTCTACGCCATTCTCACATCTTCTGCACATAGAATAACAAGTATTAGGCTTAGGCATAATGTCATCATACTCTTGAGTATAGAGATTTCCTAGTATTTCTTCTAAGTTATAATCCATACAGCATAAAGATACTGCACCATTAGGAAGAAGTATGTTATGCCACAGTCCTTCGTCACATCCACAAGTTTTATCTGACTCGTGGTATATAGATTTAAACCTGTCATATACTTCTAAAACCTCTGGTTTCATTTGAGCTTCTCCTAAAAGATTACCAGCTCTATGCCACATTTCATATTTATTAACTGTTTCATCAGGATATATATGTTCAACGTCTTCGTGAACTTCTCCCATCGACATAGTATCAAAATTTTTGATATTAGCGTTCTTTAACGCTTCCACTACCTTAACATAGGTACTAGTGACTGGATGTTTAGCTAATCTTTCCCTATCTGGTAAGTGTAAAGTAAACCCACCATTTGGTCCAGCACAGAAAGGAATGTCTTTAATTCTCTCAACATCCTTTAATTTCATCCCTACAGCCGTAGTAAACACTGAAACTCTATGTCCTTGTTCATGTGCATAGAGCAACATATCGGTAGTTTGATTATTTAACCAAGGTTCCGTAAATCCAGAGAAGGTAATTCTAACTTCTTTAGGTAATTTGTCTATCACCATCTTAAAATCCTCCAATCTCATTATTCTATCTTTTTCAGTAGTGAAATGTTTTGAGTCCCATACTTTCTGTAAGACTCTCTGTGGACAGAAGACACAGTCTACCACACATCCTGCTCTAGGAATAGAGGTAGTTATCTCTAACGTGGGCCATTCCGTCTCTTTCCAGTATTCTTTCATTCTTCTGGTAAGCTTAAGTTCTCTTCAAGGTAGGAACCGGGAACCTGAACCAAGTATGCAGTGTTATCCTGAAAGCCAAATGTAATATATACATCATTTCCATCAGGGTGCATAGCCATACCACAACAGAACTCTATACGACCATCCATAAACTTGAATGGTTGAGAGTAACCAATTAGATTAAATTTCTTATCGTATTGCATAAATCTATGATAGTAGTGAGCATCTCTATCATCCTTGTTATTATGCCAGTAATCACATTCGTGAACCACTGTTAGATAACCATCCTTATAGTTAATCATCTGAGAACTACCACGTGGGTCTAATTGAAAGTCCAACTTATCTTTCTCATCACCTTTATGAACTATAGTACTTGGGCATCTGTATTTCTTAGGGTTATTCTTCCACTTAGGGTTAACATCTACCTTAACTATTTCAATAGGGTTAGACCATTTCACATAATGAAACGGCTTATCTAATATAGGCATCCAGTTTTTCTCACAGTATGCATCTGGTCCTTCTGGTGGGTCTATAATGTAACGTCCTACTTCCTTAACACCTTTCTTAGTGATTTCAATCTCGGACAGTACCATTCTACCTTTTCCATCAGGGGCATAACGTCTTACACCTGTCATGTAAGTCTTCCCTTCCCATTGTACGATTCTACCATCTTCCAATCCAACAAAGTCCCATTCGGGTTCTTTAGTGAACTTCTCAGTATTAATCTCGCGTGGATTTCTAAGTTCCATATTACGTAGATTAAAATCGCACATATAATTCTTAGTTCTAAGATGTGGGTCCTCGTCGGGGCGCACATAGTTTAACGGGCCCCATGGGGTTTGGTATTTCTGGTCTCCTTCACAATGGTGTAGGTAGTATGAAACATGTCGTACATTAATCAAGTACTTAGTTGTATCACCAAGTCTATAAATCGACGGGTTGCATAATCCTAGACCAGCGCTTTGTTCGTGCGGTATAATAAGGGGCTTAATAGCTCCTCCTTTCCCTAGCAATTGGCTCACTAGAGAAGTCTTCATCAAATTTTTCATTTCTAACATTCTAAGCTCCATTTAGCGTGCTCGTAAACACTTTCACTTCTGTATCTTTTTCTATCTCTTGGCTCCATGGAGGCACATACCCTGTATCGCATTCACAGTTATGCATCCCATGTTCACAATTACACGTGGTAAATACAGTCACATTAGCTGCCGCCTCGCTCCGCGCGACTTTGAGCAGGATTAGATATCCTATCAAATCATCGAGCGTGTCTTCAGTTGCATCATCGAGCCCACTGTTCTTGATACGACTGAGCTTGTCATCGATACGTGCACAAATTGCTTGTGCATTATCGAGCTTACTAAAAATATTGTCTGGCGAAAGGGCTGAATCCCCATACGCCTTGTTCTTGCTTATCAACAAGTCGCGAATCTCATTACAAGTCCACTTAATACTATTTTGCGTTTGTTTTGTCATTTAGCATTCTCCGTTTTTGGTTATAGTAGAGGTAATACGTGTTACTATTTAAGGTTTGCGTTTGGGGTAAATAAAGAGTGATTAATTAAGACCCTATATAGATATAGTATATACTCTATAATAGCATAATATAGTTTCAAAATTTAGCCCGATTTGTTAACCCCCCCAACCCCGAGATGAGAGAGTGTGCCCCTGACGTTTTTTAGACGGGGGGTGTGAACTCTGTGAATAAAAGAGATAGTAATGATGAATAATAATAAATAAATAAATAAATAAATAATTGATTAAAAATAGTGAGCGGGATTTTTTCCTTTATATAGGCTGTTTAATATTTTATATGTCTCGACGATAGGCCCTACCCAAAGGCTTATATGTTACCCCACTATTGGTATTATAGAGGTAAAAGATATGACCACAACAATAAGTAAGAAGCAAGCACACGCTATATGGATGGCTACATCCAGAGTAAGCACAACCACACGCCACGCAACATGGATGAAGAGGTCTTAAATATGGACCTTGTAATATTCAGCTTGGCCCTCAGTGCCTATATATGGGCTAATGTATACTATTTCTTAGTTAATTTTTATCCTACGCAATAGGTATACTACCCCTACCCCCCCATACCCTATGGGGTGGCACGTGTAAAATCACCCGCCCCCCTTACAATCCCCATGCATACCTATATATAGCACCCCGCTATTGGTATATTACGAGAAGGGGAACTGTGTAAGCTATCGACTGCTTACCGACCTAAAAGGATGAAAATAGTAAAATAATATTACAACCCTTCTCACCTAAATCTCGCAGGGCCTGTACCCCCCTTGGCACCCCCTGCACCCCCCGCCTATACCTCCCCATACCCTGCGGTACCCCCCACCCCCTGCGGCCCAAAAACAGTGAGCGGAATCTATATCGCAGTATATATACCCCCTCGACCCTTATATACTCAAACGAGGCAAAGCTTTATATACTTTGTCGCTACGGTAATTATAGGAGGAAAAGAAAATATGACAACATACCAAAAGACCTTACTAACTTGGTTAGTAGGTGTATCATACGCAACAAGAAAACTTTAAGATTCTCGGCCAGAATAGATGGTTAATACCCATCTTAAAAACGAGGGATGCTTGACAAGAATGGCGAAGGGCAAAAGGGCATACATATCAAGAGTGCTTAGGCATTAGGGTATGTATGACTCGGGAGCTCATGACTCACGCAGTTGGAAACCTGTGGTTAGCCTGATGGGGTTCTCACGACCTCAGTCCCTCACTTATATACCCCCATGGAGACGTAGTGTAGTGGCCCAGCATCTAAGGCTTTCGACCTTAGGACCCGGGTTCGAATCCCGGCGTCTCTGCCATTTCCCAGACCCTGCGCCCTTTATATACCCCTATCTGGCGTAGGGGTCATTAGCTTCATTTAATAATACAGCATTTCTACATTCAATTAAAACATCTTCAAAATAAGCTATATCATCGTCGCTTAATGTAGCAAACGATTCTATACTATGTCTTATTGCTTGTATGCCTGTTAATACTTCATTCCTTAACATTTTTTGCCTCCCTTATTTCTTTTCCTTCAGCTCTTCCTACTTTGTAATCGTCTACAATTTCACCGAGCCGTTTTATTACATGTGTTCCCCAATTTCTTTTTTGGTGTCCGTTCATCATATTTACATCAGCTAAATACTCAAGCATTCCTATTAAATGATGAAATGCGTTAGATTCATTTCTCATTTGGTCATTTGAAAATGCGTCAGCTTCGTAAGCTCTTTTTACATAAGTTCTTATATTAACCATTTTAATCTCTCCTTGATGGGTAGTTTATAAATCGTGCGTCTACACTTGTTAATAGGTCATCTATTTCTCGGTCATCTAAAGAACCCCACTTTTCACCATAACCGTGTAAGTTAGCCCAGCCTACCGTATGGCAGTAAAGACTATTTGGTCCGGCCATCCTGTCGCCTCCGACCAATTCCACATAAAAGTTGTGGATACTCATTATTCTTCCATCCCAAAGGACGAAGCCAGCTTTATTAGTTGTATATGTTATATCACTCATATTTTTCCTCTATATTACACACAGTTTCAAAGTATATAAAGGTATGGGTCATTTTAGTATATAAGGCTCTCCTATACTTATATACCCCAATATAGGTCCCGCTCACCTTTTTTAGATTTGAAGCTGTCCAGCCCCTGCAAATAAAATTTCCTTTATATAGCGGTGTGTTTATACATTTGGCACACACCAAGCCAGCGGGCAATAAGTCCTAAAGCTTTAAGAACTTAACCCTTGATTTAGAGGTCGGTTAATCCGCAAGCCTCATAAAAGCGGGCACGGTCAAACCTGCTATTCTGATTATAACAGAATTGCGCCATGTCCCTTATTAAAACGGGGTCCGCTTTATGTTCGTTTAATATTTCAGCTAAAGCTTTAAAGTGTTTGCGTGTCATGCTTACACCCCGAGCTCGTGGTAGCAATCAGTGCATACCTCATAGTTTCGTGCCTCGTGCACGGCTACGGCGTCGGCGCAAAGGTCGCACATAATAATATCTGCTTCCTCAAAGCCCAATCTAATAAATTCGTCTACTGTTGGTTGATTCATTCTTTTACCTCTATATTACACACAGTTTCCAAGTATATAAAGCTTTGGTTCAAAATCATATATAAAGGCCCTCGACCCTTATATACTCCGATATAAATCCCGCTCGCACTTTTTAGAATCCCAGCCCCTGCGTTTCAAAAAATGATGACCGGAAGCTATAACGCAATATATAAACCCCCTCGATACTTATATACACTTTAGATACAAACCTTTAAATACTCTCTCGTTAAAGAGAATTTACTATGAGCCAAAGCTTAAATGAGATGCTTAAGGCATGGGAAGACTCACGCCAAAAGCCAGCCAGCACGCCTCTTGGTCCACGTTTCTATGACGTGAGAAAGAAGAGGTCAGGAAGACCACGCATGAAAGGACACAGTTTCACTCCAATGGGAGAAGCACTGAGAGCCAAAGAACTCGGTTTAGATATGAGAACAGCGAAACCTTTAAAAAGGAACTCGCTATAGGTAAATGAGGTAAAAATGCCACGAAGAGAAGAATTCAAATATGAATATGAAGGAGGTAGTTTCGACTTTCACTATGAAGAGTCGGGTGCTACTTCAGAAGAAATGCAACATGCAGAAGGATGCGATTGGATTTATGACAATTGTAATTGTGGAATGGTTAAAATGGACCACTACGACGTAGAGGATGATGGAGACTATTAATAAAATGTTTTGGTATAATTTAAAACAGTATATAAGGGAAGTTCTTGGTATGAGCTTCAACTACAAATAACGCAGGGCCTGCAAACTTTTAAATAGGGGTTGGACATTGTAGTATTAGAGCTTAAGTTCTAAACAGGTTGAGCCCTGACCCTTGCCATTTCGAAAGGTGAATTGATTCATAAAGTCAATTCGTAAGAAGGCGCGTAGGCTCAACCACCATGAGACTTTTCCAGCACCTGAGAAAAAAAAATTGGTCACATCGGAGGGTGCCCTGAGTAAATCAGGGTTGGGCGTCCCACTTTAACACCCTCCTGTTTAGACCATTTGTCATTGTAAGGTGGTCGTGCTGTAAGTCTTACCGTTTCCAGTCACGAGATACAGACATATATAATTTAATACATTGACGATACATCTTAGAGAGATAGAGACAACTTAATAGTGGTATGATTCAACGTTTCGTTAGGTCATCTACCTAAGTTTGAGAGAAGGCTTAAGTTTTAATTTAAGCATGCACCTAAACAAGTGACTTAGAGTGCCTCAAGAGGGACGGCTCGATACTTATGTGGGTCTCTTCTATGCTAACGTGCGAGTGTATTTTATATATTCACGACCTATTATAGCTATAAATGTAAGTGTGAGAGGGGACTAATTGTATACCCCCAAAAAGAGAACCCAACTACAAGAGTAGTTTTATTTTTCCCTTTAACCACTTACGCATTCCTCAAGGACTCCCTCGTTGGTTTGCGTTCGTGTGCCTTACCTCATTGGGATAAGGTTATTCGGCCACTCACTATTACAGGTAGCTAACCCATAAACATAAATGGGGAGACTCTTATTCTCTCTCTCCCCTTTGAACATTTCAATCGCTTTATCCGTCGAACTTTGCGAGTGCGTTCTTAAGTTCTGACAAATTAATTTTGCCTGACCTTACTGCACTTATAATCGACTCGGGTGTAGCTACTACTTTAGAAGTAGAGACTCTTCGAGCAGACTGCAATTCAACGATACGGGAAGCCAAAACAGACTTAAATTCGCTAAAATCTTCAGCAGATAAAACGTCGTTTAGAGCTACGATTGTGTCATACTTGACTCCGGCAGGTAATCTACCTCCCTTTGGTGCTTCATAACCTAACAAAGCCATAATTGACTTTACAAGGCCACTATCACGTGGGGCAGATAAATAATCCATAGCGGTTCCTTTCTGACTCTCGGTTGATGCTGGCATCTTTTTCCTCCTTTTCTGGTATATTAGACATGGTTTCAAGCTATATAAAGGTTTGGGTCAAATTAGTATATAAACCTCGAGGGTCCTTATATAGTCCGTTATACGTTCCGCTCACTACTTTTAGAAAAAATCGCAGGTCCTGTAAAACGCAGGGCTTGGGGTATAAACTTTATATAGCAGTTTTTATATTTATGCTCTATTACGCTTTATATCTAACCTGTAGAAGAGAAACGAGAGAAATTTAAAGAGAGAAACTCTATATCTCTCCGTGAGAACATTATAGAGCATGCTTTATAATGCTTACGTCGGGATATATAGATGACTCAATTCTAAATAGAGCTTTTTTTGTTATATGTGTGAACAAAACAAAGCACTAAGAATTAGTATAGTTATAATATTATAGGCTCTATTCAGCAAATAGGCTCTATTAATCTATTTATATGAAGAAATAAAGCATGCTTTATTATTGCATAATAGAGCAATATTCTTAATATAGTATAATATAGGGAGGTGGGTTCTATATAAATCTATGCCCAATTTCCAAAGATGATAAGCGGGATTAGGGCATAGAAACGATTGAGCACAAGCTAAACGTATAGACCCCCGAAAACCACCAAAACCTTTAAATACTTTGAAAGCATCTTAAGATTAGGTAAAATTATGAATCCAGCCAACACAAACCTTAGTGATATAGAGGATATAATCTCTATATTACAGCCAGAAGATATATCAAAGTTATTCAGTAATCTCTATCAGAAACAAAGACACACGGTAGATTATAGCTTTAGACAAAGACGTATAGCTAAGACTGATTTATATTTCTCAGCTGAGCCTAAACCACATCAAAAGATTGATGGAGATATAATGTCACCCGAAGAGTATAATGAAATGCGAGAAGGGGTAAGACAACAATGTATTAGTGGGGTAGACCTGTGAGCAGTATGGAGCCTATACGAGTAGATGAGATGGGTATAGAAGTATGTATTGTATGTGACTGTGCAATAGAACATAACAAATGCCTATGTGATATGAGAGGATGGTAAGATATGAGTGACATTAAGATAGAAGATATAAAGCAATACTTACAAGGTAAAGATAATACTTCTCTACTTCATGTAAGAGACTATAAAGATATAACATATAAGACAGTTCATAAGATATGCAAAGAGATATACCCTACTACTGAAGATAATATGTATGACGTAGGAAGGAAACTACCTATGCTGTTTGACTCACTGAGATATATGGAACCTAATGACTATAAGAGTATAGTTAATATCTTTAAGAAGTATGAAGTGACAGGTAGCGTAAGACCTATTAGTGGTAATAAGACATATGGATATGATACGAGTAGGTTAGATAGTAAGATGTATAAACGTAAGAGGTCAAACTAATGCAAAAGATAAGTAGTTATAGAGTTATATTCTATGATATGGATGATAAAGAGATAGACATACCTGAGTTCTATCTAACAGAAGCCTATACCGAATTAGACCAAGCGATATACGAATGGGAGTGTGAGAAAGATGTGGTGGAGTGAATTTAATAGTATAAAAGAAGCAGAAGCAACAGTAGGAGGACTATCAGCACCAAGTAAGATGCCCACATATGCGTGGAGTATATCAGCTAAGAGATGTAATATAGGAAGTAAGTTAGCAAAGATAGAAGGTAGCGTATGTAATAAGTGTTATGCACTTAAAGGTATGTATCAGTTCCCTCAAACGCAGAACGCACTTGAGAATAGATATAGTAAATGGAATAGTAATAGAGATAAATGGACAAATGCAATGATATACTTAATGCATAATAAGAAACATATAACAAACACAGGACACTTTCGTTGGTTCGATTCTGGGGACATACAGGGAGAAGCTATGCTTAGTGATATAAACACTATTGCATGGTCCTCTCCCAACATACGCTTTTGGCTACCGACAAAAGAGTATAAACTTGTGAAGTCTTATTCACAAAAGAATGATATAGCACCCAACTTAGTTATACGAGTCAGCAACCCTAATGTTAATAGTAGCACGATTAAAGGATATAAACATATATCAACTGTCTACTCTAAAGATTTACTTGAGAATAGTGAAGGATATATATGTCCGGCATCTAAACAAAATAATGAATGTAAAGATTGTAGAGCATGTTGGAATGATAAAGTAAGTGAGGTAAGCTATATAGCACATTAAGATATGAGTGATGCAAGTGATATATTTGAACAGTTATTATATATGATGATGATGGATGAAGATTTTAGAAAGTTGAATCTAAACGTAGAGAAACTATTGAAGAGTGGATATGCCATTAATAGTAGTGGTATAGCCATAGATATGGATGAGATAAAGAAAGCGGAGAATATGTATGAAGAAGAAGAGAGCAACTAAAGAACCTTACGAAGCCTATACGCTTCCACCGAGTAGTGAGAAAGGAGGACAGTTTATAGACTTCAATAAGGTAAAGACAAGTATACCTGTGAGAAAAGTTAAGATAAAGAGAAAGAAACATGAGTAGTGGTGAGAAGATACCATATGCCGACGCTAAACACGTAGCGATAAAACATTTAAGAGACCTTATACTGATGCCTGAAGTGAGAAAAATAGCTATCGTTGGGTCGCTGAGAAGAAAGGTAGAGATGGTAGGAGATATAGATTATCAAGTATGCGTAGATGAGGATGTAGTATATAATCCAATTAGGAAACTACTACATCACTTCTATGATAAAGATGGATGGACATTGATAGAGCACGGTGAGAAAAGACATATATTTAGAATGCCAAGCGGATTAAAGATAAATGTATTCTTCTGTCATATAGATGAGTGGGGTTCTGCACTTATGCATAACACAGGACCAATGAGATATAACATTAGAAAGAGAGCACAAGTTAAAAGGAATGATATGAAATTAAATCAGTATGGATTGTATAATAGTAGAGGAGAACGTATAGCTTCTGAGACCGAGAAAGATATATTCTACGCTTTAGAGTGGGATTATGTAGAGCCGGAGGATAGGAGATGAGTTTTCTTAAGCATAGAATAGTAATTGAACAGATTATACATATGTATAACAGGAAGTATAAAGCAGAAGGAGGACATATCAAGTGGAAGGATGACCCTATGCCACACCCAAGTGATATATGCACCGACGAAATGCTTAAATACTTTGACGACTTTGAGATTGATACCTTGAAAAAGGTTTACAAAAAGAAAAAGGAAAGAGATATGAGTTACGAAAGTGAAACGTATAGAGGTGATGACCATGAAGATGGAGATTCGCCCATGTTAGAAAGGGATACCCCCGATGAAGTGGTAGAAACTGATAAATCAATATGGGAAGATATTGGTAGAGATAGAACGACAGCAGTAGACGAGTTCATGGAAGAAGCATTAGAGCCTGAACCTGAAATCAAGATAGATGACAGTGTTATAGGAAAGCTAAAGGCTTCAGTAGGAGTGCCTGAAGAGTTTAAATTTACAGATGATATGACATTCTATACCATGCTAAGGAATATCTTTAGAGGTAAGAATATACTTGTGACCGGACCATCCGGTTGTGGTAAGTCATCTTTAGGTAAAATTCTGGCAAGTATAACTAATAAACCATTTTATTCGTTTAACTTTGGTGATACAATGAATCCATCCGCTAAGATATTAGGTGATACTAAGTTTAGTAAGGAAGATGGAACATGGTTTAAGCCAAGCAGATTTGTATCAGCACTACAAGATAGTGATGGTTCATTTATTATGCTTGACGAAGTCACAAGAGATAGGACAGGCGACTTAGGTAATATCCTTATGCCTGTATTAGATGGACAAAGATACTTAGCATTAGACGAAAGTGATGATGCAGACATAGTTCAGTTAAATACTAACGTATTTTTCTTTGCGACTGCAAACATAGGGCGAGAGTATCTGGGTGCGGCCCATGATTTAGATAGAGCATGGAAAGATAGGTTCACCGGAGGTATATATGAGTTGGATTATCTACCACAAAACAAGGAACAAGAACTAATAGAGATTAGAGTTCCTCATGTTAGTGAGGATGATGCAAGACGTATAACTGAGTTTGCTAAGAAAATCAGAGATTTATATAAAGCAGAAGAGTTAA
>PVBE010761012.1_pt1 | contig 12734 bp, 12 predicted proteins | sample 1631181 | NCBI WGS metagenome assembly PVBE01 (sample SAMN08397723, study PRJNA350692) | Marine metagenome, whole genome shotgun sequencing project. | isolation source: water | place: Pacific Ocean | collected 2012-04
CCGCCGTCGAGCAGTTGATGCGCCTGCTCAGGTAGGCTTCGATACGGCTTCCTCGGCGTTAATCGACCTCTCCCCGCAAGGAGAGGCACCGAAAAGTCATGCCGAAGATCGCCAAAAACCTCCCGTCGCCGCGAAACCACGCCGCTGAAAGGCGGAAAAAAACCGAATCGACACCCATTCAAGGCGCCAGGGAAAAACCACCTTCGTTCAGGAGGAGTTATGCAATTGGCTCTACTGTCCCTAGATTTCTGTCCCTAGATTTCTACTGAGAACGGACCCCGAGAACGTTCTCTTTTGCCGCCGCGAAGCGACGTTTCCTTGCGGTCAATTGCCAGCCGCCGGCGGAGGGAACCTTACGTTTGAAGCCGTTTCAGCCGGCTTGTGATGGCGCCTGGGCGTCTTCGCGGTGCATTGGCGATTTCCGCCGCCGGTTGTCCTTTTCGTGGCGTCGCGGCAGCTCCCGCTTTTTCCGCCTCGGTCCATGGCGCGCGGGCCTTGGCATGCGATCAGCTTTCGTCGTCGTTTTCCGGCTCATCGGCCCCGCCCATAAAATCCCCGATCAGGGCCAGGAACGGAGCGGCGAGATCCCTCAGCCTGGCTTTGCCGACCCCGTGGACATCGGCGAATTCCGCTTCGTTTCGGGGTTTGCGCCGCGCCATGTCCATGAGGGCGCGGTCCTGGAATATGACGTAGGCCGGCACTCCCCGTTCCTGGGCAATACTCAACCGCAACCCCTTCAAGGCCTCGAACAGGCCGGAATCCGAAGCGGAGAGGTCGGCCGTGGCCAACTTCTTCTTCGCCGCCGTGGTTCTGGTCTTGGCGCGCATGGTATCCCGCCGGCGGCGGAACACCGTTTCGCCGCGCATCAGGGCTAAGCCGTTTTTGGTGACGCTCAGCCCCCCATGGCCGGTGATGTCCAATCGAAGATAGCCGGCGGCGACCAGTTGGCGAACGATCGAACGCCAGGCCTCCTTGTCGAGGTCGCCGCCGACGCCATGGGTCGGCAGGCGATCATGGCGCAAGGTTCGAATTTTGTCGGTATCGGCGCCGCGCAGCACGTCGATGACATGCGCCGCCCCGAAGCGTTGGCCGGTCCGGTAAACGGCGCTCAGGGCCTTTTGCGCGTCGACCGTGCCATCCTCCAAGGCCGGCGGGTCCTGGCAGACGTCGCAATTGCCGCATGGCCCGCTGTCGTCGCCAAAATAGGACAGCAATGCCCGGCGGCGGCACTCCGGCGACTCGCAATAGGCGATCAGGGCGTCGAGTCTCTTGTGTTCGCGCCGCTTATGGGCCTCGTCGCCGCCATCTTGTTCAACGAACAAGCGCCGCTGGCGAATGTCGTCGAGACCGTAAAGCATAAGCGCGTCGGCGGGCCCGCCGTCGCGGCCGGCCCTGCCCAGCTCCTGGTAATAAGCCTCCATGTTGGCGGGTAGATTGGCGTGGAAGACGTACCTCACATCGGCCTTGTCGATGCCCATGCCGAAGGCGATGGTAGCGACCATCACCACCGCCGATTCGGTCATGAATACGTCCTGGTTGACTTTGCGTTGGGCCTTGTCCATTCCGGCATGATAGGGGAGAGCATGAACGCCGTTGCCGACAAGAAAGCCCGCCGTTTCCTCCGTCTTCTTCCGCGACAGGCAGTAGACGATGCCGCTTTCGCCCATTCGTGAACGCACGAACTCCACAAGCTGACGTTTCCAGTCGCCCCGGGCTTCCACCGCCAGACGTATGTTCGGGCGGTCGAAGCCGGTTACGAAGGTTCGGCCGTCGCCAGCGAAAAGCTTTGCCGCGATGTCTTTCCTGGTCGTCGCGTCGGCCGTCGCCGTAAGCGCCGCTATGGGCACGCCGGGGAACAGTCCGCCAAGACGGGCCAACTCGTCGTATTCGGGACGAAATGACGGCCCCCAACGGGAAATACAGTGCGCCTCGTCGATGACGATGAGTTTCAGGGGCAATCGCCCTAACGCTTCCAGCATGCGGACGGTCATCAGGCGTTCCGGGGATATGTAGAGGAGGCGCGTTTGACCCGCCGCCGCCCGCCTCCAACTGGCGGCATTGTCTTGATAGGCGTGCGAAGAGTTGATCGTCTCGGCGGCGACGCCCGACAGCTTGAGCGCCGCCACCTGGTCTTCCATCAACGCCACCAACGGGGAAACGACGATCGTCAACCCACCTCGAATCAAGGCGGGGATCTGAAAGCACAAGGATTTGCCCGATCCCGTCGGCATCACCACAAGCACATTGGCGCCGGCCAAAAGCGCCGCCAGCACCTCTTCCTGTCCTGGCCGGAACGAGGAAAACCCGAAAACCTCCCGCAGAATTCGAGGCGCTTCGGAATTGGGGGGAAGAGTTGGCATAGGACGCACCTTACGACGACTTTCCTTGTTAACCGACATTCTCATTCGACTCGTTTTCCAGGCCCCAACATGCCAAAGCGGTAAACGCCAGGCAACGGCGGCGGTCCTTTGCCGGCCTTAGAGCAAATCCAGGTTGAGTGGAATCGCCAAAGGCGATTCATCAATCTGGAAAGTTCACTCTAATTTATTGAAGTAGAGCGGATTCAAGCGACTGATCGAGCCCACTTCGTGGGCTCGATCAATCACGATACGATCTAGCGGCGATGAGGACCGTTCGTTTCCATTCGAAGAGGAGGAAACCGCCAATTTCGGCTCCTCGACGAATCAAATGCAATCGCCGAGATTTAAGGGATGGGGCCGGCCAATCTTGAAATGCTCTAGTTTAATTCGCCATATTCTTCCAGCTCGTCATCGTCCGATTCTTCTTGCGGTTCCGGGGCCGGACGGGGCGCAGCAGTGGCGGCGGATTTCTTTGCATCGGGCGCTGGCGCCAAGCCATCGGCGGGGCCCGTCCCGACCTTTGCGGAGAGCCAGGGTAACGGCTTGCCACGCCGCTTCGGCGCCGCCGGCTCGGGGATCGGTTCCGGGTCGCGGACATAAAAATCGATGGTGGGCGGCGCATCGAGGCGGGCCTTCGCCGGCGGTTCCGGCTGGTCGTAGCGAGCCGGCGACGGACCGAAGTAGTTGACCATGCGCCGCTGGTCGCGGAAACGCGGCGCCTTGAAGCACTGAACGGCGCCGATGGACTGGTAGCAGTAAAGGGATTCGTACCCATAGACCCCCTTCTCATAATCGGAAACATAGCCGCAAGCCGTCAATAAGACCGCCATGGCCGCCACGATATAGAATTTCAGCATCTGTTATCTCCCGTCCCAGACCGTGGGGGCGAAACCCGTCCGCCGCCGCTTTGAGACAACGAGATGCAAAAAAAGGGCCAAACCGGACAATCCCCGCCGAATCCATAAATTATCAATGAATTCAATAAATTGTACGTCCCGGGGCCTTAGCCCCCGAGATCGACGACGGTGCGGCCCCGGATCCGGCCCTGGAGAATCTTGCCGCCTTCCCCGATGACCCCGGCAAGGGGGATCACATTGGTCATGTAATCGAGTTTGTCCTTGGCCATTTCCGTTGACAGACGTTTCCAGGCGTTCAACCGGAGGTCGACGGGACAGTTGGTGGAGTCGATCCCCAACAGGTTGATCCCGCGCAACAAAAACGGTAGCACCGAGGTTTCCAGGTTGGGGCTGGCGGCGAGTCCGACGGCGGCGCAACCGCGGCGGCGACGCAAGCTGGCGAGCGCATTGGCGAGAATCGTGCCGCCGACGCAATCGATGACGCCGGCCCAGCGTTCCGGCCCGAGCGGCTTGTCCGGCGGGACTTCCAGCTCGCTCCTGTCGATGATGGCGGCGGCGCCCAGATCCCTGAGGTAGTCGTGCGTTTCCGGCCTGCCCGTCGAGGCGGCGACCCTGAAGCCCAAGGTGGAAAGCAAGGCGACGGCAACGCTGCCGACGCCGCCGGCGGCGCCGGTAATCAGGACCTCGCCTTCGTTTTCGGCCTTGAGGCCCCGTTCCTCGAGCGCCATCAACGCCAGCATGGCGGTGAAGCCGGCGGTGCCGATGGCCATGGCCTGCCGGCAAGTGAGGCCCTTGGGCAGGGGCACCAGCCAATCGGACTTGACCCGGGCCTTGCTGGCGTAGCCGCCCCAGTGGATCTCGCCGACCCGCCAGCCGGTGAGGATGACTTCGTCGCCAGGTTTGAACTCGGCGGTTTCCGAAGCGCTCACCTGGCCGGCGAAGTCGATGCCGGGGACATGGGGATAGGACCGGACCATGCCGCCCAAGCCATTGAGAATCATCCCGTCCTTGTAGTTCAACGTCGAATATGAGACGGCGACGGTGACGTCGCCCTCGGGCAACGCGTTATTATCCAAGGTTTTGATGCTGGCGTTGACCTTGCCGTCGGTTTCGTCGAGCACGATGGCGGTAAACCGGTTATCCTGGGACATGGCGCACCTCGCGGCATGATGGTAACAATTCAGACGATAAGGAGAAACCGCTCGCCTCCGGCCGCTATCGGATAATATTTAACCTTCACCGCGAAGCGAGTCATAATGAGCGGAAAACATGGAAACCACCAGACAAACCAAATCATTGCCAGCGACCAAATCCGCAGCCGCGGCGCTGACCTTCCACGGGCGGCCCTGGCCATTATTCAGGATTTTCATCGTCAATCTGATCCTGACGATTCTCACCCTCGGCTTTTACAGGTTCCGGGGCAAGACCCGAATCCGGCGCTATTTGTGGAGCCATACCGCCTTCGGGGATGAACGTCTGGAATATACAGGCACCGCCAAGCAACTGTTCTTGGGCTTCCTCATCGCCGTTTTCCTTGTTCTCATCCCGCTCTTCGGAGGGGTCGAGGGGTGGCGGCATTATCAGGAGATCGGCGATCCGGAGGATATGGGCTTATCCGATTCCGTCGAATTCGCCGCCGTCGTTTATCTGATTCCCGTCGCCTTATACCGGACCCGGCGATACCGGCTTTCGCGGAGCAAGTGGCGCGGCATTGGCGCCACGCAAACCGGCTCGTCCTGGCTGTATGGCGCGATGACTCTCGGATCCTATGTCCTCACGGTTTTGACCTTGGGCCTCGCCTGGCCGTTCTGCAGCACCCGGCTGATGGCCTATAAAATCAACAACACATGGTTAGGTGGCAGCCGCTTTAGCTTCACGGCCAAGGCGGCGCCCCTTTATCCCCACTTTCTCGCCGTGCTCGGTGTTTCGCTTGTCTGCCTGCTTCTGCCGATAATGGCGGTGGCGGTCATGGCTTGGCCTGCCTTGGCGTTACTCATGGGCGAGTTCAGCCTGGCGAATCTGCAAGGTTTGGGGCATTTCTTGAACACTTATTTTTTTCTTTCTTTTGGCATCATCCTCTTGGCGGTCATTCTCTCTCGCCTTCCCTGGAACTGGTACAAAGCGCGTGAATTAAGCTATTTTACCGGCCAGACCCGCCTTAGGGACCTGACCTTCGCGGCCGACATCAGCGGCTGGAATTTATTGAAGCTGCGAATCGGCAACTTTTTTCTGTTGGTGTTGACCCTGGGTCTGGCCTTGCCGGTCGTTTACGTGCGCATTTGCCGATTCATGGCCTCTCATCTGCGCGTCGGCAACGCCGCCAGGATTTCCGCCATCGTTCAAAGAAGCAAGGAATCCTCCCGAACCGGCGAAGGATTGGCTGATGTCTTCGATGTCGGGGAGTTCTGAACCGTGCCCGCGCCGAGCTGCCATTACAACGATGGCAAGTCGGCCGCCCGCCATGCCGTCACCCTCGACTTGACGGCTGATCCGCTGAGGATCGTCGGTGATGACGGCCAGATCATGGCGGTCTGGCGCAAGAGCGAAATCCACGGGATCGACGAACCCGGAGCCGGAGTGCCGGCGCGGTTTGCCGGCGGCGGCGATGCCCGGCTGACACTCGACGATCCCGAAACCCTTCAGCGCCTCCTCGACGCCGTTCCCTCGCTCGGCCGCCGCCGCCGGCCGAGCGCGGCGGCGGTATTGCAGGCCGTCGCCGGCGTGGCCGCCGTCCTTGCCTTGATGGCCGGCCTTTACCTGGCCTTTCCCGCCCTCATCGAACGGCTGGCCGCCTATATTCCCGTCTCCTGGGAGGAAGCCGCCGGCAAGGCCGCCGCCGACCGGCTTGTCGCTCGTCTATCCGCCGGCGGCGAGTGCCGGGAACCGGCAGGAACGGCCGCCCTCGAGCGTTTGACCGGACGGCTGGCGGCGGCGGCCGAGACTCCCTTCCGCTTTCGCGTCCGCGTCGCCGACGCCGCCATGGCCAACGCCTTCGCCGCTCCCGGCGGCCATATTGTCCTCTTGCGCGGGCTTGTCGAATCGGCCGAGACCTCCGAGGAGGTTGCCGGCGTGCTGGCCCACGAAATGGGCCATGTTATCGAACGTCACGCCACCGAAGCGATGCTGCGGAACGCCGGCATCAAGGTGGTCCTGGGGCCCTTATTAGGCGATCCGTCTTCCTTGATGCCGGACCTGGGCAAGGCGGCGGCCGTCGTGTTGACCTTGTCGTTCAGCCGCAAGGCCGAACGGGAGGCCGACGACCGAGCCGTCGGCATTCTCACCGCCGCCGGCATCGGCGGCGGCTTGGCCCGCTTTCTCGATCGGCTGGCCGAAAGCGAAGGAGAGGCGATTGCCTATACCGGTTTCCTTTCCACCCACCCCGAGGCCAGGGAGCGGGCGCGAACCGCGCGCCAGACGAGGAAAGGCGCCGCCGCCATGCCGCCCGAGGATTGGATGGCGTTGAAAAGGATTTGCCAATCCCCCGCCGATGGCGCCGAGTCTTAGTGACCGTAACAGAATAAATGAATCACCATCCTCCCTTCCGTCGTCATGGCCGGACTTGATCCGGCCATCCACGGGCCTCGCGCTCGGCGTCAACCGCGTGGATACCCGGCTCAAGGCCGGGCATGACGGCGGAAGGGAAGTGACGCGGTTATTTTGTGACGAGCCCTTAGAGCAAAATGATTTCTTAGATTTCCAGGGCTTGCCGCCCCCGGCTAGATTTTGTCGGCGATGCCATGGATCAGCGGCAGCTTCCAGGCTTTCTTCAGAAGCACGGAAACCAAGCCGATGATCGAGAGAACTAACACGGCCGTCGCTGAAATGTTGAAAAATGCCTTACCGATTCCCGGCACATACAAGGCAAACAAGGCAACAACGCTCCAGATCCAAAGGACAAGGCCCTGTTTGGCGTGGAAATATACAAATTCATCGCCAGCGTTCATCATCAACGGAACGAAGCAGAGAACGCCTAAATAACTCATGGCGCCCATGATGCGGGAGCGGACTCCGGTTTCGCCGCGAAGTGCCGTTTGTACCATTTTCCAGTCCCTGTTCCTTACATTCCTAAAGCAAATTAAGAACAACCGGCCACGTCTCGACTCTCGACACAACCGCCGGTCAATTCGTTCACTTCGTAAAATTTAAGCGTTCTCGGCCTTGTTGTCCTTGAAATAACAGTAGACCGCGGCCGCCCCGATGATACCCAGGATCGCGGGCCCCCAGGCGCCAAGACCGAGACCAAGGCTCAATCCGTTGCCGGTCCAGACCGTTGCGCCGCCAGTTAAAATGGACGAACCCGCGGCCGCTTTCGCTGGAACAGTGACCGCCATGCCGGCTTTTCCCGCCATCGCGCCGCCTGCTTTAGCCGCGGCCGCGACCTTGCCGGTTCCCATTCCTTGAGCAGCCGCTGTATTTGCTTGGGTTGCGGCCGCCGCCTTGACGTCCGCCATCCTTTCAAGCTGTTCGGCCATCGTCTCTAATTCCGCCGGGCTTTTGCCCAGTGCGAACTGCTGCAAAGTCGCCATTGGGATCGTTCCTCCTGTTCACCGAAAAAACGAGGACTTTATCAAAAAAATAACATGCCCGAACTAACGTCGATGTATCTCGGGTCGATAACTATACCCCGCCCCGCGCGAATCAACCACCAATTAATATAATCCAGCGGTCCCTGAATAGAGGAGCTGGCGGGTTGACTTGGAAAGCGCCGCTTAAAGACACTCCAGGAACCGCACCGCCGAGCCCCTGGGCTCGCCCAGGAGTTCGCCTTCGCGCATGACCTGAAGGCCGCGGACGAAGGTGGCGACGGGCCAGCCGGTTGCGTCCATTCCCTCGAAAGGCGTCCAGCCGCAGCGGCTGGCGATCCACATCGAGGTGATGGCGCGCCGGGCTTTCAGGTCAACGACGGTGAAATCGGCGTCGAAACCGGCGGCGATCCGTCCCTTTCCGGAGATGGCGAAAACGCGAGCCGGCCCGGCGCTGGTCAAATCGACGAATCGCCCGAGGCTGAGCCTGCCCTGATGCACGTGATTCAGCATCACCGGCACCAAGGTTTGCACGCCGGGCATGCCGGACGGGCTTTCAGGGTAGGGCCTGTCCTTGTCTTCCTTTAAATGCGGGGCGTGGTCGGAGCCGATGCAATCGACAAGGCCGTTGTCGACGGCGGTCCACAGGGCGTCCCGGTGGCGCGCCTCCCTGATCGGCGGATTCATCTGCGCAAGCGTTCCCAACTCATCGTACGTTTCGGGCGCCACGAGGGTCAGGTGCTGGGGCGTCACCTCGACGGTGGCAATGTCGTGATGACCGCCGAGCAGGGCCATTTCGTCGGCCGTGCTTACATGCAGAACGTGAACCCGGCGCTTCGTTCCCCGGGCCAGCCGCAAAAGCCTCCGGGTGGCGAGAAGGGCCGTTTTCGCGTCCCGCCATTGTGGGTGCCGGTGAACCTTGGCGCCGCCTTCGACCAGCTTGAACCGGTCTCGCAAGCGGTCCTCGTCCTCGCAATGCACGGCGCAACGCCGGCAGCCGTTGGCCAGGACCTGGGCCAAGGTGGTTTCGTCGGCGACAAGCAGGCCGCCGGTCGAACCGCCCATGAAAATTTTGACCCCGGCGCAACCAGGCAGGCGTTCCAGGTCGTTCAAATGCTCGACATTCGCGGCCGTCGCGCCGACGTAAAAAGCGATGTCGACCCAGGCCCGGTTTTTGGCCCGGCGGCATTTGTCGGCCAAGGCGGCGGCGCTAATGGTCGGCGGCTTGGTATTGGGCATCTCGAAGACCGCCGTAACTCCGCCCAGGGCCGCCGCCGCGCTGCCGGTGGCGATGTCTTCCTTTTCCGTCAGGCCCGGTTCGCGAAAGTGAACCTGGGTGTCGATGACGCCGGGCAGGATGTGAAGGCCGGCGGCGTCGAAAACTTCCACCGCCCGGAATCGGCCCAGGTCCCCGATGCTTTTGATCAATCCGTCCGCCACGCCGACGTCGGCTTCACCGATGGCGGACGGGGTGACGCAGGTGCCGCCTTGCAAGACGAGATCGAAAGTCTCCGCCATGACGTTTGAATCTGTTCCTTTCAGGCCGCGCCGAGGAGGGACCGTCCTGGCCGACACCCCTTGAACGGGCTTGGTGGAAGCTTAGAGCATTTCCCGTTTGCCAGGGAATCGGTTCCGGCCCGCTCCCCCTCCCGGACAACCGGGACGGCGATTAACCAGCCGTTTACCGATGGTTGCTATGGTCGAGGCATGATGGAGCCGAAGCCTATCATCAGCGATGCCGAAATCGTACAGTCGGCGATAACGATGCTGAAAAATCACGGCAGGGACGCCAGCGTGATCGCCACCTTGCATGCCGACATGTTTCTCTGCTTCGACAACATCGAAGGCTACCGCTTGTGGAAGCGGATCGAAATGGTGGTCGAGGAAATGCTGGTGAAGAAAAGCACCGCCGGAGTGCGGCTCCATTGATCCGCGAGATTCGTTCGAGACGGCCAGGAGATAGCTGAGATGGAAAAAATCGTCCTGATTCTCGATCCCGGCGAAAAAGGGATCGTCGGCAACATGGTGGTCGAGAACACCAGCGATTCGACGATCGAACTCGGTGTCCAGGGCGACGGTCCGATTCTCAGGGACAAGCTGATGATCAAGGCCGAGCAGGCGACAAGTCCGGCGTTGCAAATCTATTACATGGTCATGAACATGTATCTAGACCCCGCCGGCTTCGAATCCAATTACAAGCCGTTCCTGGATCTGTCGCGGGAACTGGTTTCCGAAGTGCCGTCAACCGGCATGATCATGGCCGATATCGGCGAAGCCCTCATCGGCGGCGATTACCGGGACGCTTTTGAAAAGTGTTTCGAACTCATGGAGTACGAGGCCCTGCTCGAACAAGCCGCCATGGAAAAAAAACGAGGCAAGAAAGCCGACAACGATAACAGCGACGGCAACGGCGCGGGCAAGGGCGGTTAACCGGCGGCGCTCCCCCCGTAGCCGCGGCTTACTCGGATATGAGACAGAGAACGGACTCCGGCATTCGGAATGCCGGCTTCGCGTGAGAAAGCGGTCGTGAATCAACGATGGGCTGGATGGCGGAAATTAGCCAATAAGAGACATTGTGTCATCGGGTGGCTTTGGAGGGAAAACTCTTCAAATGGCGGAGCGATTTGGGTACCCTCGGCGTGGATTTGAAGGTTATCTGGGAAATGTCGGCTTAGACGAAATGAGTGTGCTGAGCCAGGAGCCGGATTCCGCTGACGGCCGGAAGCTGTTGACTTTTTTCTACGTGGATAGGCGCCGTCATGCTGCTCGTATTCACTACCCGTGAAAAGCTCCTGCATCTGTTGCCGAAAGGGGGGGACATCGCTGAGATTGGCACCTTCAGGGGCGACTTCGCCCAGCAAATCCTTGATGTCTCGGAGCCAAGCCAACTGCACCTGATCGACCCCTGGGGGCACCAAACGAGGGCGGACTACCAACGGGACGAATCGAACCTCCCGGACAGCGGGCACGAGGGGAATCTGAAAATAGTAAGGGGCCGCTTCGCCGACGAAATCGAGGAAGGACGGGTCGTCCTCCACCGCGACTACTCGCACCGGGTGGCCAAGGATTTCGAGGATCACGCATACGACTGGATATACATCGACGGCATGCACACCCATGACGCCGTCCTGGGGGATCTCACGGGCTTCGAGAGCAAGGTGAAACCCGGTGGCCTCATTCTGGGCCACGATTACGCGAATTACGCCGGCCTTGAAAAGCAGGGTTACGGCGTCGTCGAGGCCGTCGACGAATTCGTCGCGCAGTCCAGGTTCGACCTCGTCGCCTTGACTGCGGAAGGGCACGCGACCTATCTGCTCGGCGACATGTCGTCACCCGAGACGACGGAATTCGTTCTGTCGAAAATCATCTACAACATCCCGGCGGTCATGGAGATCATGGGTTACTCGGGAACGATGTTCCGTCAGAAGGTCGTCGAGTTCCCGAACCGGGAGCCTCGCCTGCTGACCTCCTTCAGCCTCGGAAGCTCTGGAGAACGATGACGCCTTCACCCCCATTCCTGGCCGCCGTCATCGGTCCAACTAAGCCTAAGTTCGCCCACCAGATGTGCCTGGGCATCGTCAATGGCATCCAGGCGAACGGTTGCGATGCACGTTTTTTCGCCATCAACGACCGGAAAAAATATTTCCTTTTGCAGGAATATTACTGGCAGCGGAGACGCGACGGACTTCCCTTCCACATCATCGACATCAACGGAGCGGTCCTCCAGCCGCCAGCCGATATCCACCTGAGGGCCAAGTTTTCCTATATCATTGACCACCCGGTTTTCCATCTGGAACGGATCAGGGATTATCCGGGAAAGCTGGTCGCCGGATACGTCGACATCATCCAGAAAGCCGATCAGGACATTCTCGGTCTGACCCGGCCATCGGTCTTCCTTCCCCATGCCGGTCCCGAGCCGGAGAGCGATATCCTGCCCATGGCCGAGCGTGACCTCGACATCCTTTACTGCAGCAACATCTCCCCCCTTCTCATCAGTGAGGTCGCCTGGGAGAGGCTGCAGCGAATGCCCAAGGCAATACAGCCTCTGGTCCGGGAAAGCATCGACCGAATCATCGCCGGCGGCCTGCCTCCGTTTCGGTGCATTCTGGATGTTGCCCGGGAGCATTCTATAGACCTGATAGGCGATTTCGACGCCGCCGAACTGGAAGACGCCTGTTCGATGGTCGAGGACTTCGTCACCGCCGTCTACAGGGTGGAGGTGCTCAAGTCCCTGTCGGGCCTGAACCTGCACGTGGTCGGCCAAATCCCCCGCGACCTGGGCAAGACGGCCGTCTTCGGAGAAGCGGCCAACCTCAGCATTTACAACTACATTCCCTTCGACAGAATGATTGGCATGCTGAAGCGGACAAAGCTGCTCCTCAACATGAACCCGGTCCTGGCCGGAGGCTCCCACGAGCGCATCTGGGAGGGCATGGCGAACGGCTGCGCCATCGCCACCAACGAAAGCATCTTCATGCGGGAGTGCTTCGAGGACGGCCGGGAAATCCTCATTGCCGGACATGACAAGGAGGCCTTCGCCCAAGGAATCGCCGAGGTCATCGGCAACGAAAACGCACTGACGGCAATGGCTTCGGCGGCAATGGAGAAATTCGCCAAGGACCATACCTGGGCGGTCAGGGTCCGCGATATCATCATGGCGATGGAGTCTCTGCCCTGAGAATTCCCATTCCCTGGCCTAAAGGGGTTGGTCGAACCTGTCCTGGTACTGACGCCGCCGAAGACAGGGACTGAAGAAGACAATGGGTTTTTGACGGCAAGCGAAGTTGCGACACTCAAATTGAAAGCCGACCTTGTGACACGACCCTTCAACCCGCCAGAATGTCCGAGTCGGTTCCAGGCTGTGTCAAAACGTGAAGTCTGCTAGAATTCCATCATGTTGTTGGTGGGGGTTTTACGATGAAGCGTTTTGTTGAAGGCGAGGACCGTAGCCAGAGCACATTATTTCCCGAGCGCCTGGAAGATTATGTTGGCGA
>PVBE010814694.1_pt1 | contig 12734 bp, 12 predicted proteins | sample 1631181 | NCBI WGS metagenome assembly PVBE01 (sample SAMN08397723, study PRJNA350692) | Marine metagenome, whole genome shotgun sequencing project. | isolation source: water | place: Pacific Ocean | collected 2012-04
ACGGAAGCGCTGCCCCCCGACTAGAGCAGCGCCCGGTTAGATTTGCCCATTCTGGCGGAGCCATTTTGATCCGAGGCGGCGTCGGCGAGCTTGCGTGTAGTCCCACTACACGCCGCGCCCACCTCCTACCCTCGGATCAAAATGGCTCCGCCAGAATGGGCAAATCTAACCGGGCGCTGCTCTAGTCGGGGGGCAGCGCTTCCGTATCTTCGCCGTCACCGCCGAACTGTAAGCCTTCGATCTTTTCGCCGGTTCTGACGATCTTGCCGGTCGAAGTGAGGATTTCGCCGACATCCTTCTCGGTCTGGCTGAAGTGCTGCTGTAGCTTGCCCACCCGGGTATCGAGGCGTCGCACGTCATCCATCAGCTTGCCCACTTCCTGCTGAATGAGGCCAGCCTGTTCGTGCATGCGGGCGTCCTTGAGCACCGCCCGCACAGTGTGCAGCAGCGCCCACAGTGTGGTCGGCGAGACGATCCAGACGCGAGCCCGGTGGGATTCCTCGACCAGCTCGATGAAACGGTCATGCAACTCGGCGTAGACGGCCTCGCTGGGCAGGAACATGACCGCAGATTCGGCGGTCTCGCCGGGCACCACGTAGCGCTCGGCGATATCCTTGATGTGCTTGCGGATGTCCTGCACGAAGGCGCGCCGGGCCACCGTCATGGCCGCTTCATCATTGGCCTCTCGCAATGCTCGGAAGCTTTCCAGCGGGAACTTGGCGTCGATGGCGATAGGGCCCGGCGGGTTCGGTAATCGAATCAAGCAGTCGGCACGACGACCGTTCGAGAGCGTCGCCTGGCTTTCGTAGGCGCCCTGCGGCAGCACGTTGGCCACCAGGTCGAAGAGCTGGGTTTCGCCGAAAACACCGCGGCTTTGCTTGTTGGAAAAAATTTCCTGCAGGCCGACCACGTCCTTGCGCAATTCACCAATGGTCTTGTGGGCCTGATCGATGACATTGAGATGTTTCTTGATGTCGCCCAGCGTCTCGGCCGTCCGCACGGCGGACTTTTCGATACCCTCGTTAAGCGTCTTGGTGAGAGCCACCTGGGCTTGATTGCCCTGCTCGGCGAGTTGGCTCAAACGCCCGGCCAGCTCGTTCTGGGTAGCTACCAGCGGCTCCATATCGGGACCCCGATCGCGGCGCCGGAGTACCGCCACCAGGGCGGCGATGGCAGCCAAAGCGGCAACGAGGGCAGCGACGAGGACGGCGAGTTCCATGGCGGCGCACCATAGCACGCCATCGGGCCTAACAAAGCGCACACTCTTGACGAGCCGGCGTCGTCGGCCTACCTACGCGGCATGACAATTAGGCCCATTATCACCGCTCCCGATCCCCGCCTCAAAGTGCGCTCCGAAACCATCGCCGTGATGGACGACAGCGTGCGGCAATTACTCGACGACATGTACGAGACCATGGCCGCGGCGCCCGGCATCGGCCTGGCAGCGATCCAGATCGGCCAGCCCCGCTCTGCCATCGTGGTCTGCCTCAACGCCCCGGAGGATGAAGAACGCCGGCCCCACTATCTGGTCAATCCCGAGGTGGTGTGGCGCTCGGACGAGGAAATACTTCACGACGAGGGTTGTCTCTCACTGCCCGATCAATTTGCCGAAGTGGTGCGCCCGGCCGAGGTCCGCGTGCGCTACCTTGGCTATGAGGGCGAGGAACAGGAGCTGCACGCCGCCGAGCTGCTGGCGCGCTGCATTTTGCATGAGATGGACCATTTGCAAGGCGTGCTTTTCGTCGACCACATCTCGGTCATCAAGCGCAACATCATCCTGCGCAAGCTGGTCAAGGCGCGGCGCCAGCAGGCCAGCGCCTGAAGGAGCCGCCAATGCTGCGCCTAGTCTTCATGGGCTCGCCCGATTTCGCCGTGCCTACCCTGGCGGCACTGATCGAGGCCGGCCACACCATCACCGCCGTCTACAGTCAACCACCGCGTCCCGGCGGCCGCGGCAAGGTCGAGCGCCCGACGCCAGTGCACAAATTGGCACTCGACCAAGGCCTCATGGTGCGCACACCGACGACGCTCAAGGACGCCGGCGAATCCGAATCTCTAGCTGAGCTGGCGCCCGATGCAGTGGTCGTGGTGGCCTACGGCCTGCTCCTGCCACCGGTCGTCTTGGCCGTCCCTCGGCTGGGCTGCCTCAACCTGCACGCTTCGTTGCTGCCGCGCTGGCGGGGCGCTGCACCGATCCAACGCGCCATCATGGCCGGAGATCACGAAACCGGCGTCGCGGTGATGCAAATGGAAGCTGGCCTCGACACCGGGCCGGTGTTGCTCAGCGAGCACTTGGCCATTGCTCCCACCACCAACGCCGGCGATTTGCACGACGCGCTGGCCGACCTGGGAGCGCCGTTGATGCTGCGGGCGCTTGAAGGTCTGGAAGCGGGATCGCTGACACCCCGGGCGCAGCCCGCCGAAGGCGTCACTTATGCCACCAAGATCGAAAAATCCGAGTGCCGTCTCGATTGGCAGCGCCCGGCCATCGAACTGGACCGCCAGGTGCGCGGTCTGGCGCCCTTCCCCGGCGCCTGGTTCGGCTACGCCGGCGAGCGCATCAAGGTACTGGCGACCGAGCCACTGAGCGGGGCAAGCCACGAAGGCGAGCCCGGCAAAGTACTGGCGGCCGACGATTTGGTGATCGGCTGCGGCGAAGGTACGTTGCGCCTGGTCACGCTGCAGCGCGGCGGCAGGCGCCCGCTAAGCGCCGCCGAGCTGCGGCGCGGCTTTCCCTTGCCGCCGGGCGCCGATCTGGGCCTAACATGAGGTACCGGCTGACGCTGGAATACGACGGCGGACCTTTTGTCGGTTGGCAGCGTCAGGCTAACGGGTTGGCCGTACAGCAGGTGCTGGAGGAAGCCATCGGCGAATTTTCCGGCCAAACCGTGATCGCCTTCGGCGCTGGCCGCACCGACGCCGGCGTCCACGCGCTGGGCCAGGTGGCGCATTTCGATTTGGATGCCGAGCAGCCGCCCGACACCGTGCGCGACGCCCTCAACTACCACATGCGCCACCATGCCGTGGCCGTCGTCGAGGCAGAAATCGCGGCGGCGGATTTCGACGCCCGCTTTGGCGCCATTTCCCGCCACTACCGCTATCGCATCGTCAACCGCCGGGCGCCGCTGACGGTGGACCGCGGCCGGGCCTGGCTGGTGCCCACGCCGCTCGACACCGAAGCCATGCGAGTGGCAGCGAAGCATCTGGTGGGTCATCACGATTTCACCACCTTCCGCTCCATCCGTTGCCAATCCAAGTCGCCGCTCAAAACTCTCGACGAACTCAGCGTGCGCTGCCAGGGCGAGGAAGTGCTGGTCGAGGCCCGGGCGCGCTCGTTCCTGCACAGCCAGGTGCGCTCGATGGTGGGCACGCTGGATCGCGTCGGCCGCGGCAAGTGGACGCCCGACGACGTGGCCCAGGCGCTCCATGCCCGAGAACGCTCCCGCGCCGGCCCCACAGCGCCCGCTCACGGACTTTATCTGATGTCCGTGGCCTATCCTTGAGCAGTAAAAATAAGACGATCGGCGCCAGTGCTGATCAGGCGGCCCAGGACGAAATCGAGCGCCACCAGGGCAGCCGCCGTCAGGCCCGAGGTCTGCAGCGCCGTCAGCGCCACGAACCATTGATAAAACAGTATCGCGAGCGTTATGGCGACGCCGAGAAAGAGCCCGAGTTCCTGGCCTACCACGCCACCTGAATTGAGCAACACGATGGGCAGCACCACCGCCACATGGATCATGGCCGTCCAGTTGTAGGCGATGATGTAGGAGATGTAGTTGCGCTGGAAGCTGAAGATCACGGAGATGCCGAGCATGATCAGGGGAAAGGCCACCCAGCCCAAGGCATAGCCCAGCATTTCGATGAAGAAGTACCAGCTGCCGCTCTCCACCTTGTCGTCGAGGCGCAACGCCAGGATCAGCAGATAGGGCGGCAGCACCAACAGCGCCACGCTGAAAGAGCGCCAGAAGCCGGTGATGGAGTGGTTGAACCAGTGCATACCACCGGCGTCGAGGCGGGCCAGGCGGTAGGCGCCATAGGTTGAGGCAAAAATCTCCTGCCAGCTCGGCATGGCGCTCAAACCGCGAAATAGGCCTCGAGGATGGCCTGGTAGACCTGGGCCAGGGCCTCGATGTCGGCTACCGGGGTGTTTTCGTCGACCTGGTGCATGGTCTGGCCGACCAGGCCGAATTCGGCCACCGGCGCCTGGTGGCGAATGAAACGGGCGTCCGAGGTGCCACCGGCGGTGCCCAATTTCGGGCGCCGGCCAAGGCTGTCAGCGATGGCACCAGCCAGGAGTTCACTAAATTCGCCGGGTGGCGTCAGGAAGGCCTCGCCCGAGATTCGCACCTCGAGCTCGTATTCGCCGCCGATGGCGTCAAAGCCTTGGCGCAGCCAGCGTTCCAGCGAGGCACCTGTATGTTCGTCATTGAAGCGGATGTTGAAGGCGGCGCGGGCCTCTGCCGGGATGACGTTGTTGGCCGGATTGCCTACGTCGACCGAGGTGACGGCGATGGTCGAGGGCTGAAAGTGGGCGTTGCCCTGGTCGAGCTCGGAATCGGTCAGATGGGCCAACATGCGTACCAGCCGGGGAATGGGATTGTCGGCGAGATGAGGATAGGCGGTGTGGCCCTGGCGGCCGGGCACCAGCAGCCAACCCGATATAGAGCCGCGGCGGCCGATTTTGATGGTGTCGCCAAGGACCTCGGCGTTGGTTGGCTCACCCACCAGGCAAGCATCGATGGTTTCGTTACGACCCTGCAACCATTCCAGGACCTTTTGCGTTCCGTTGACGGCCGGCCCTTCCTCGTCACCGGTGAGGAGCAAGCTGATGGATCCGGTCCAGGTCTCACGGTCCTCCAGGAACCGTGCCGCGGCCGCCACAAAACTACCTATTGCGCCTTTCATGTCGCAGGCGCCGCGGCCCCACAACCGGCCCTCGCGAACTTCACCAGCAAAGGGATCCATCGACCAGGCGGCAAGATCGCCTACCGGCACTACGTCGGTGTGTCCGGCGAAACAAAAATGCGGCGCGCCGCTGCCGATGCGGGCATATAGGTTTTCGACCTCAGGTGATTCCTGGTCGCTGAAGCTGAGACGCTGGCAGGTGAAACCGAGAGACTCCAGCGCCCCTTGCAGCAACGTCAAAGCGCCGCCCTCGTCCGGTGTCACGCTCGGGCAACGGACCAAGCGCGCCGCCAAATCCACTGGATCGATATCGTAATGATTTTTCACTTCGCCGGGCACCTAGTCAATTCGGCCTCAGTCGCGCAGCAGCTCGTTGATCGAAGTCTTCGAGCGGGTGCGCGCATCGGCCCGCTTGATGATCACGGCACAATAGAGGCTCGGGCCGGGGCTGCCGTCGTTCAAGGGCCGACCCGGTAAGGTGCCCGGTACCACCACCGAGTAGGCCGGCACCCGGCCGAAGTGGATCTCGCCCGTGTGGCGGTCGACGATCTTGGTCGAGGCGCCGATGTAGACCCCCATGGAAAGCACAGAGCCCTCTTCCACGACGACGCCCTCGGCGACTTCGGAGCGGGCGCCGACGAAACAGTTGTCCTCGATGATCACCGGCCCGGCCTGCAAGGGCTCGAGCACGCCGCCGATGCCGGCACCGCCCGAGATGTGGCAGTCCTTGCCGATCTGGGCGCAACTGCCGACGGTGGCCCAAGTGTCGATCATGCTGCCGCTGTCGACATAGGCGCCCAGATTGACAAAACACGGCATCAGCACGACGCCCGGCGCCACATAGGCCGAACGTCGCACCACGCAGGTGGGCACGGCGCGAAAGCCGGCCTGGCGGAACTCTGCCTCGCCCCAGCCCTCGAACTTCGAGGGCACTTTGTCGAACCAGGGCGCAGCCTGGCCGGGGCCACCCGCGATCGGGCTCATGTCGTTGAGGCGAAAGGAGAGCAGCACCGCCTTCTTGAGCCACTGGTTGACCTGCCAGGCGCCGCCCTGCTTTTCCGCCACCCGGAACTCACCGCCGTCAAGCGCCGAAAGCGCAGCCTCGACGGCGTCGCGGGTCTCGCCCGCGGTTTCGGGGCCAATCCCGTCGCGCTCCTCCCAGGCGGCCTCGATCAAGGCCTCCAATTTCCTCGCCGGCATACCGTGTTTCCTTCTCTGTGCGCCGCTGCCGCCCGAACATAAGGGCGAACGGTGATCGAGCACAAGCCGGCGTCATGGGCCCTTTGCGGAGCTCTGTACTAACGCTCCCCGGCATTGCCAGGATAATCTGGCTGCGCTTCCGGTGCCGCTTTCCTAAATGCATCGAGGCTGCGACAGGCGATATCTACCGAGGCGAGCAGCGGGTAAGGAGTGAGGTCGCATTTGAACCGACGCGCGTTGTCCATTTGGGGAACAATACAAGCGTCCGCCAGGCTGGGCTCATTGCCAAAACAATATCGCAGACCGCTGGATTGGCGCGACAAGGTCGCCTCCAGAGCCTGGAATGTGACGCCTATCCAATGACGATACCATTTTCCGACGTTTGCCTCGGTTTCGCCAAGAGTGTCCCTTAGGTAGCGCCGAACGCGATTGTTGTTGATCGGGTGCAAGTCCGATGAAATGGCCTGCGCAAAAGCCCGAACTTCGGCCCGCAGCAAGGGATCTTCGGGAAAAATACTGGGTTCGGGAAACAGTTCTTCGAGGAGTTCGATGATGGCCATGGATTGCGGCACGATGCGGCCCCCGACTTCCAGAGCGGGCATGAGAGCTTGCGGGTTTATCTTCCGGTAGGCCGGCGCCGACAAGGATGGGATCGCTACGTACTCGTAGGACAGCCCCTTCAAATTGAGGACGATGCGAACGCGCTGGCCAGCCGAGTTTTGATACCGCGTGTGGAGCCGCAATTCCATGCTTCGAGTTTAGCCGCCGGCGACGACGCCACCCAGCCAGCTAGCAAGATCGTCGGTGACGTGGTCGACGTAGTCGACGGAGTCCCCGGGCTCGTCCGTCGACCAGGCGCTGTTGCCGCGCACCCACACCGTGGTCAGGCCCAGCGCCGCCGCTGGTGCCAGGTTGCGGGCGATGTCGTCGAAGAAGACGGCAGCCTCGGGGTCGACGTCATATTCGGCGATGATCTGGCGATAGGGCTCGACATAGGGTTTGGGCACGTAATTGGCGGCGGCGATGTCGAAGATGGCCTCGAAGTGGTGGCCCACGCCGAGCCGTTCCATGACACGCACGGCGTGGCCGGTCGAGGCGTTGGTGAAGACGAGCTTGCGCCCGCTGAGAGCTGTCAGCGCGGCGTCCAGGGCCGGACTGGGCTGTACCGGGGCCAAGTCGATGTCGTGAACATAGTCGAGGTAGGGTTCGGGATCGAGATCATGGGCCAGCATCATGCCCCTCAGCGTACTGCCCTGGTCGCGAAAATAGCTCTTCTGCAAGTGCCGCGCTGCTACCGCGTCGACCTCGAGATAGTCGCAAATGAATTCACCGATGCGCCGGTCGATCTGGTCAAACAGATTGGATCCGGCTGGATAGAGCGTGTTGTCAAGATCGAAGATCCAGGTCTCGACGGCGGCGACGTCGAAGGTCTCGGTGGTATCAGGGCCCTGGGGCGATGCGGTTTGCTTCATGGCCGGACTTTGGCCTGTCGCCGCGGCAATCGCAAGTGCCGCCCGATTTGCCGTTCAATTGGCGAACCATGATATTGTCGCGACCAATATCAACACCGTGACCAACTTTGCCCGGTGGCGGAGGACACAAGGGACCAACGGGGGATATGTCGAAATCCGCTGGTAGCACAGGCAGCCACCTCGACATGAAGGCCGAGCGCGATCGCTTCGTCGCTTTCGCCTTTTCGGCTGCCGACGCCTTTCTCGAGATCGACGCGAGTCGCGCCGTCCGCTATGCCGTCGGCGCCACCATCTGGCTCACCGGCGAGGATGGCGGGGCGCTGTTGGGCCGGCCCTTTCTCGACCTGTTGGCGCGGCGCGACCGCCGCCTGGTGCGGGCCGCCCTGTCAACGGCCGAGCGCCAGGGCCGCTTCGGTCCGATCAACGTGCGCATCAAACGGTCTGGTGACAAGCCGGCCCAGGTGGCGCTTTTCGGCACTTATTTGCCGCTGGACGGCGGCCGCATCTTCATGGCGCTCAGTGCCGCCCGCCTGGCTGTCAGCGCCGCCTTCGAGGACTCCGACAGGGACGCCGAAAGCGGGCTCCTGAACCGCGAGGCCTTTGCCGACATTGCCCACGAGGCGCTCCGCGCCGGCGCCGAACAGGGTCGCGGTTATGCCATGACGCTGCTCGACATGGGCGGCCTCGAGCGCCTGCAGCGGCAACTCGGTGCGGCGGCCGGCGACTTCGCCGGTGACCTGGCGGCGCAACTCCAGGCCTATTCCGTCGACGGTGCCTCAGCCGGGCGCATCGAGGGCCAAGTCTATGGCATCCTGCACGACGACAAGCTCAACGTCGGCGAGATCGAGCAGAGCCTGACCGAGCAAGTCCGCAGCGCCGACCCCGAGGGCCGCGGCATCGCGTTGACCGCCGCCACGGTAACGCTGCTAGACCGGGGCCTGGACGAAGAGGACTGCGCCGAGACGCTGCGCTACACCCTCGACCGCTTCTGCCGTTCGGCTGCGGATTTCATCATCGACACCCTCGACAAGGGGTATCGCCTGATGGTGAGCGAGCGACGCCAACGCCTGGCGGCGCTCAGGGAGACCATTGCCGAGGGCCGTTTCGAGGTGGTGTTCCAACCCATCGTCGAGCTTTCCACCCGCTTCGTGCACCACTACGAAGCGCTGGCGCGCTTTGACGACGACGATCCCGAGGCCTCGCCCTACGCCTTCATCAGCTATGCCGAGGAGGCCGGTGTGATCGGCGACTTCGACCTCGCCATGTGCCAAAAAGTCATCGCCAGGATCCTGCAGGCACGTGACCAGGGCGACATCATCAGCCTGGCCGTCAACCTCTCCGGACGCTCGCTTTCCGATCCGGGATTCGTGGCCCGCTTGCACGAGTTGCTCAAGAGCTGCGGCGCCATCCGCGAAGAGCTTTTGTTCGAAGTCACCGAATCCTCGCGCATCCGCGACCTCGAGGCCACCAACCAGGTGCTGCAGGGCCTGCGCCGGCTCGGCCACCACGTCTGCCTCGACGATTTCGGGGCCGGTGCCGCCGCTTTCGAATACCTGCGGGCGCTCGATGTCGACATGGTCAAGATAGACGGCATCTACGTGCAGGAGGCCCTGACGACACGCAACGGCAAGGCCTTCCTGCGCGCCATGGCGACGCTTTGCCGCGACCTGGGCATCCAGACCGTGGCCGAGATGGTCGAGGAGGAAGAGCAAGCCCACTTCCTGCTCGAAGCCGGTGTGCGCTTCGGACAGGGCTATCTCTACGGCCGGCCCGCCGACGGCCTCAGCTCGACCCAGCATTTGGCGGCATCGTAGGCGGCGGCGGAGCGGCGACCCAATGACGAAATCGGCTGTGCCACTAAAGGCGGGCAGCGCAACGGGCGAGAGGGCGCCCGCCGACGCCGCAACCTTCGGCGACTGGCTGTCGCTGATGCCCGAACGAGTGCTCGAGGGCTTCAGCGGCCCCGGTCTGCTGCTCGACAAAGAAGGCACCGTGCTGGCCGCCAACGGCGAAGCCGAGCCCCTGGTGCCGGCTTTTTCCGAGGACGGCGACCGGGTCCTGCGTGGCCTGGCCGCGGCAGCCGCCGCCAGCGGCCGGACGGTGAGTGAAAAACTCGATTTGCCCAAGGAGTTCGGCGGCCTGGCACTGGAGCTCTTGTTGCTACCGCTCAAAGATCGCGACGGCACCACCCTGGTGCTGGTGCTGAGCCGCGAATTCACCGTTGAACGAAACTTCATGGCAGCGCTGCTGGCTTCTCGCCAGCTATTCAAGGACCTGGTTAGCTGCTCTGCCGATTTCGCCTGGGAAACCGAGGCCAGCGGCAACTTCGCCTTCGTCTCGCAACAAGGTGCGTTGGGCTACACCGCCCACGAGCTCAACCGCCGCTCGCCCCGCCAGCTCATCCATCCCCGCCACGACGAGGGCGAGCCTTTTCCCTTCGATAGCCGCCTGGCCCACGAAGAGAGCGAGGTCTGGATGCGCCGGGCCGACGGCAGCCCGGCCTGCCTCAGGATCTCCTCGGTGCCCATCTATTCGGACGCCGGCGATTGGCTGGGCTGCCGCGGCGTGGCCCGCGACGTCAGCGACGCCCGAGCCCGCGACCTCGAGCTCGAGCGGGCGCACAACCGCGAGCGCCTGCTCAACGCCATCGTCAACACCATCCGCGAGGAGGTGGTACCCGACCAGATGTTGCTGGCCGCCGCGGAGGCAACAGCCGGGGCCCTGGGAGCGCGACACTGTTGGATCTTCCGCCGTACGCCACTGGGCCAATTCGCCAAAGCCGTCGAGCACGACGAGCCGCCAGGCTCGACGCCGGAAGCGGCGGTGCGGGCGGCCCAGGAGCTTATCGTCCACGGCGATCCTCAGAACGTCGTGGAAAGCAAGGTTGGCAACACCCTCATGCTGACTTCGGTAGCGCGCTACCGGGGTGAGATCAACGGTGCGATTTCGGCCTGTCGCGACAACGACCAGCCGGCCTGGAACGCCGCCGACCGCAAGCTGCTGGCCGGTGTCGCCGACCATCTGGGCATCGCGCTGGAGCAGATCGCCAACCATGAGGCTCTGGAGCGGCTGTCGCGCACCGACGAGTTGACCGGACTTTCGAACCGGCGCGCCTTTTTCGACGACCTGGAAAAGCGTTTGGCCCACCAGCGCCGCACGCAACGGCCGGGCGCGCTTCTCTACGTCGATCTTGACAATTTCAAACCGGTCAACGACGTACACGGCCATCACACCGGCGACGCCGTGTTGATTGGGGTGTCGGAACTTTTGGCCGGCGGCACCCGCGTCGGCGACCTGGCAGCGCGGCTCGGTGGCGACGAGTTCGCGCTCTGGCTCGAGGAAAGCGACGAACCGGCGGCAATCGTCAAGGCCGAGACTTTGCTTGATCAAATCGCCACTCTTTCCGGCTATTCTGCCGATGCCGCCCGGCCCTTGGGTTTTTCGATCGGCATCGCGCTGAGCGACGCGGCGGTCGAGGAAGGCTTCAAGGATCTGGTCGGCCGTGCCGACGAGGCCATGTATCAGGCCAAATACGCTGGCAAGGGAGGCTATGTGGTCGGAGTCCCAGCCTCAAAAGTGACGGAGCATGGATGATGTTGGCTGGACTGTTCAGTTTCCGCGAAGATCGCAAGAAGCAGAAGAAGAAATCGCGCAAGAAGAAGCGCAAGGCAATCTCCTACGACGATTCCAAAAAGGTCGCGCGCCACAAGGACAGGAAGGTGCGGGCCGACCTGGCCTCACGAGAAGACGTGCGGCCGGAGGTTCTCTATTTCCTGGCCGAGGACGACGATCCCGAGGTCAGGCGCGAGATCGCGGCCAACGAAAAGACGCCGCGCCAAGCCGATCTGATCCTGGCCAAGGACAACGTCGACGAAGTGCGCTGCGACCTGGCCCTCAAGATCGGCCGCCTGGTGCCCAACATTTCGGAACGCGAGTCGGTGGTGCTGCGCGAGCTCACCTTCCAGGTCCTGGAGATCCTGGCCAAAGACCAGCTTCCCCTGGTGCGCCAGTTGCTGGCCGAGGAGATCAAACACTCGGCCCAGGTGCCGAAATCCATCGTCGGCGGCCTGGCTCGCGACATCGAGCTCATGGTGGCAGCTCCCATTCTGGAGTATTCGCCGCTGCTCGACGACCAGGACTTGCTCGAGATCATCCAATCGGATCCCGTCCAGGGCGCGTTGAGCGCCATCTCGCGCCGGCCCGAAGTCAGCACCAAGATCTCCGACGCCATTGTCGCCGCCAAGGATCTACCAGCCGCCGCAACGCTGCTCAATAACGACAATGCCCAGATCCGCGAGGAGACCCTGGACCGGATTATCGACGCCGCCTCCGAGACCGAGGACGAGCCGGATTCGGAAGCCCATATCCTGCACGAGCCCCTGGTCAAACGGCCCGAGCTTTCGCAGCGCGCCATTCGGCGTGTCGCCGGCTTTGTCACCTCGTCGCTGCTCGATCTGTTGCAGACCCGGCACCAGCTCGACGACGACACCAAAAAGACGGTGCAAGCTGCCGTCAAACGCCGGCTCAAGGAAAAACCGAAGGAAGACGACGATGTGGCCAAGCGGGCCGAGGAGATGCACAACCGGGGTAAAATTACAGACAAGGGCTTGGCCAAATCCATCAAGGACGGCGATCGGGAATTGATCATCCACGCGCTGGCGCTGAAGGCCGAGATCGACACGCCGGTCACGCGCAAGATCCTGCTCTCCCGCGATGGCAAGACCATCACGGCACTGGCCTGGAAGGCCGGCCTCAACATGCGCACGGCCCTGGACCTGCAGCGCAAGGTGGCCCATGTGCCGCCCGCCAAGGTGATCAACGCCCGCGACGGCGTCGACTATTCCCTGAGCGAGGACGAAATGTCCTGGTTCCTGGAGTTTTTTACCGGCTAGAGCGGATCTCAATCCGCTCTAGCCGGTTATTGTCGCTCACGGCGGCGGCCCTGCGGTCCGCTGCCTGCGCGGGCGCGCCGCAGGTGCGGCGGGTCGCGGTCGCTCCCGTTGCACCAAGACCAAACAGCAAAAAACACACTTGGTATCGGCAGCGCTAAGCCGCCCCCCGGATGGGGCTAGAGCGTTCTGTGAATAGGCCGAATCGACCAAGGGGATTCCCAAGAGTCATAATTTGTGATTCAAGATGTTAGCTGGAGAAGGAGGC
>PVBE011146202.1_pt1 | contig 12734 bp, 6 predicted proteins | sample 1631181 | NCBI WGS metagenome assembly PVBE01 (sample SAMN08397723, study PRJNA350692) | Marine metagenome, whole genome shotgun sequencing project. | isolation source: water | place: Pacific Ocean | collected 2012-04
CCGGATTTCTGAGAATGGTATTGGCATTGTACGATCGCCTTTCTCCTGCAATCAAATTGAAGGGGTATTGCTTCATCCTCTCCGCATTTGCTCCTTCCGTTTCTGGCAAATCCTGCAACCATTTGAGCATTTCAGGAATTTCAAGATGCACTCTCTTGTCCTTGTGATACAGCAACTTCCAGTGATCTTCAAAACTGTGTTTGCTGATAATGGTTCCCGAAGGATTGTCTATAATTTTCTGGAATAGGTTTTCACCAAGCTCATATCCTTTCCTTGGGATGCCTGCTTTGTTGACTTCCTTCGGGTACCTCCTGGCATATCGGTGGGCAGCTCCCCACAAAACGGCTGCAGCTTCTGCTCCTTTTGGTAGCGTTTTACCCAAGGTTTCCTTTAACAACAAAATCACTTGCTTCTTCAGCTCCGGTTTCAAGGACAGTGTTGCAGCCAATGCCATTGGGAACAACTTGAGCATTGGTACTTTACGATCTAATCGGGCAATGGCACTCAGAATCGGGAAACTTGAAGGAATTGCACCCATCGCTTTCACCAACCTGTGATGGATTTCAGGTTCAGGTAGCGTATTCTCCAACGGAGTCGTTATTGGCTGCCTTAGATGAAAGAAGTTATCAGGAAACTCAAGATTGAAAAAGGTGCATTCGTATTTCTCAAACTGCGATGCGGCCGGTAACACATAATGTGCCTCCATGGCGGTTTCTGTCATGGCCACATCAATCACCACCATCAAATCCAGTTTGGCATATGCCTTATTCTGGGCGGCAATATCTGCGTAAGAAGACATTGGATTTGCACTTTCCACGATAAGCCCTCGAATGCGTTTTGGATGATCGCTATCGATTTCAAGTGGTAAAATATTTGGCGGAAACAACTTCCCTATGCCTTTCATTTTGGTGACCTGGGTGGTGATTCCACCATCTTCAGGTTCTTTGGAATGCCCGATTAGCGGAAGGAAAAAGGTATGCAAGCAATTGGTGCCTTCCTTTCCAAAGTTCCCGGTCACCAGGAAAAGCAATCGTGCAAGGTATGAATTCAATCTGAGTTGAGCACAACGTGATACTCTATTCTTTCTATAGCCTCTAACATACTTTTCTCCATCATTTTCATATACATTTTGAAAAGTGCTGGGTTACCTTCACAAATTTGTTTAAAACTCCTATGATCGATACCAAGTACAATGGAATCTTCTAAAGCAACAACATTCTCATTGCCTGGGCGGTTTGCAAATACTGTTTTAGAAGAACCCATAGGCATTCCCCGGCTAGCTAAATAAACTGTTCGTTCTTCCCCATCTTCACGAGATACGTATGTGCGGAAAAGCCCTTTTAGGACAACATGTAAATGGTAGTGAAGTTCGCCAGCTTTAATCAGTAGTTCGCCTTTTTTAATTCGGCTAACACTGGCAGTGGCCATTAAAACAGCAATGTCTGTGGCCAATAGGAAATTAAATTGACTAAAAAAATATTTGAGCTCAGTTAACATGCCATTGTGCCTTTTGGCTAAGATAGACAGTTTTATATTTAGCTTGATTTATACCCGTCATTCGAAATTTGGTTCGGGGAATGATGTAGGACAGTGCTGTAACTGCCATGGATTTTTCCATCCAATCATAGAAATGTAATTTGTTATTGCAAAATGGTTTTGGCAACGTTTATTCACCACCAGCAGAGTCTTCCGTGCGAAAGCTATGAGCGCCCGCAGGACTCTGCGGCTAACTAACTTATGCCGCTGGATGTTTCGTATTGCAGAGTCCCGCTTGCTCGCTGGGCAAACGTGCTGGAGACTCTGCTGTGAGTGAATGTAAACTGCGGACTTTTGAATTCCGCTGCTTCCAAGTCGATCATTGAGAACCCATTCCCTGTATTTAAACTAAGTTTGTTGAAACACATCCTATATGAAATTATACCTACGTTCTTACATTACCGTATTTGTTGCAATCGTCTCTATGGTTGGTTCTTCAAACGCTCAACAGTTAGTAGTTCAACCCTACCTACAAGATGCATCTCCTGATGAAATCTATGTCATGTGGGAAACAGACACAGCAGGAAGTTCAGAAGTGGAATGGGGCCCAGACACAACTTTGGCTAACCTCGCCACTGGAAATGCTCAAACTGGTTTTGGAAATTCCCAAATCCATACGGTGCAATTGACCGGTTTACAAGCTGCTACTCGTTATCACTACCGTGTCAAAACAAATAGCACCACCTCTGCTATCTATGATTTTATAACTCCCCCACTCGCTTCATCAGAGGCTTCATTCAACCTGGTGGCGATGAGCGATATGCAGCGAAATGGCAATTGGCCCAACAAATTCAGCGAAATATGTCATGATGGAGTTATTGACCATACGACCGACCGGTTTACAGGCGATCTTCCCACAGACCTGGGTTTTGTAATGATTCCCGGAGACCTTGTAGATAACGGTTTCAACTATGGTGAATGGGCTAACACATTCTTTGCTCCTTCCCATTCTTTGTTTGCTCATGTTCCGGTTTACCCGGTTTTGGGAAATCATGAAGCCAATACGCCTTTCTTCTTTCAGTATTTCAAATTGCCGGAAAATGGAACTTCAGGATTCGAAGAACACTGGTGGCATAAGGACTACAGCAATGTTCGAATCATTGGGCTGGACAGCAACGTGGGTTTTACCATTCAGCAACAACTCGATTGGCTTGAAGCATTGCTACTGGCAACTTGTGCCGACACCACCATCGACTTTGTTTTTGCTCAACTTCATCATCCACATCTTTCAGAATTATGGACACCTGGTGAACTGGATTACACGGGTGATGTAATCGAACTTTTAGAAGACTTCACAACCAATTGTGGTAAACCATCTATTCACTTTTTCGGGCATACGCATGGCTATTCACGAGGTCATTCGCAAGACCATACTCACCTTTGGGTAAACGTGGCCACTGCGGGAGGTGCAATAGACAAGTGGGGCGAATGGCCACAGGAAGATTATGATGAATTCACAGTTTCACAAGATGAATGGGGTTTCGTTTTGGTGGAAGTGGAGGCTGGTGCCGATCCTGAATTCCGATTAACCCGGGTGACTCGAGGCGATGATGTCAACAACCTAGACAACGAGGTGACGGACAGTATTGTTATCCGAAAGAACAATCAACAACCACAACAGCCTACTGGGCTTTTCCCTGCTGAAAACCAAACGGTTAGCCCGGATTGCATCATGTTATTGGGCGATGCATTTTCTGATCCTGATAACGATGAACATGGAGCCAGCCAATGGCAGATCAGCAGCTCTTGCTCAGATTTCAGTAGTCCGGTTTTCGAAAGTTGGAGGCAATTTCAAAATTGGTATTTCGAAGTGGACCGACAAGCCGGTGACGTTCTCACTGATGAAGAAGTGCTGTCTTTACCGGAAAATGCCACCCTTTGCTGGAGAGTGCGTTACCGCGATAAAAGCCTGGTTTGGAGTGATTGGTCAACTCCGATCAATTTCTTCACAAAGCCTTCTGACTTAACTGCCAACCTACTTCAAAATGGCGGAGCTGAACAAGATGTAACCGGTTGGAATGTGGTAGCCGGAGTACTGGAGTCATTGACCGCCCAGGAATGCAATAGCATTGATCCTTATGCCGGCAGCAAGTTTTTTTGCGTGGGAGGTGTTTGCGATGACAATGCTTATGGAGCTGCCTACCAGGATGTGGATATCAGCACATACGCAACTGAGATAGACGCAGAATCAGTGAGTGTAAGTTTTGGAGGCTATTTATCAGATTGGAATGGAGATGACATTCCAGCTTTCGCATTGCAATTTCTGAATGCCACGCAAACCGTAATCGGTTCATCCGACACAACAACAAGTGATGCGGATGTTTGGACCATGGTGGCCGATCAAACACAAATTCCAACAAATACCCGAACGGTACGCTACATCGCGATGGGAACACGAAACGCGGGAGCGGATAATGACTCCTATCTCGATGAGTTGTTTTTAAGATTGAATTTGGGCTCAGATACTTGCGATCATATTGGTTTACACACCGGTATTCCAACGCCACCTGCTTCTTATGCCCAATTAGCATTTCCCAATCCAACCAATGTATTCATCAATATCACTTTGCCTTCTGAACAGAAAAGTTCAATCAGGGTTTGGTCTTTAGATGGAAAAGTAATGCATCAAAGACAGGGCAGTTTTGGTAATTATCAAATTATAACAACGCATTGGATGGCCGGTTTATACATTTTGGAAGTTCAAACTGAAGATGGTATTCTGAGTAAAAAGATTGTAGTAGAATAACCCGATACCATGTCAAAACCAAGTATTCTCAATATCAGGCCCGAAAATGAAGGATCAACAGCTTCAAAAAAGTCGAACCTCCATGCGCGCAACAAACAGCGTGAGCGATATGACTTTGAGCTTCTTATAAAATGTTGTCCTGAATTGGCAGAATTTGTAATTGAAAACAAATATGGAGACGAAACCATAGATTTCCTTGTGCCTGCCGCTGTTAAAGCGCTCAACAAAGCGTTGCTCTTCCACAATTACGAGTTAAGTTATTGGGATATACCTGAAGATCACTTGTGCCCTCCTATTCCTGGTAGGGCCGACTATATCCATCATGTTGCAGATGTGTTGGCCAGGTTCAACTTTGGCAAAATTCCAAGAGGTGAAAAAGTGAAATGCCTTGATGTTGGTGTTGGGGCTAACTGTGTTTATCCAATCATTGGAAATGGTGAGTATGGTTGGTCTTTCATTGGTTCTGACGTTGATGAAGTTGCGATTGCTTCGGCCAACAAAATCGTTGAATCAAACCATAAACTGAAAGGAAAGATCGAGTGCCGTTTGCAAACAGATTCTTCCAATACTTTCAAGGGAATTCTTAAAACTGACGAGCGGATTGATTTGGCAATTTGCAACCCGCCTTTTCATGTTTCACCCGATGAACCCAAAGTGGAAACAACAAGAAAGCCTGGCAGAATGAAGAAGAAGAACACTTCGAAAGCCAAATTTGATCTTGAGGCAACAGACAGCGAACAATGGACAAACGGAAGCGAAAAAGCTTTCATCCTGAACATGGTAGATGAAAGTGTAACCTACGCCAAATCGTGTTTTTGGTTTTCAACATTGGTAACTAAACGCTCAACCTTAAAACACATCTACAAAGCCCTCGATAATCTGGAGGCTAAAGATTGCAAAACCATCCCCATGGGCCTTGGAACCAAAAGCAGCAGAATTGTGGCCTGGACCTTTTTAAATGGACGCGAAGGGAAGAAATGGGCGGCAGAACGGTGGGGTGAATGACTCAGATTACAATGCCAATTATCATGCTGTAATTCCTGTCAGTCATCAAAGTACATTCAATGGTTATTTCCTGGCCGATACCATGGATTTTGCCGTTCAGTTAATTCCCGGACATCCAGATCTGCAGGCAGTAGCTTTTCCTTTGGGAATCGCAAGGCCCGGTCGTGATGTTACTTATAAGATCATTGCCCGGAATGTGGGTACCGACACCTTGAGTGGTGATGTGATTTATCATATTCCGGACGTTTCGTCACTCAACTGGATGCTTCCCTTGGGAGGAGTTTTCCAGGGAGATTCTATTGTCTGGAATTATTCACAGCTTCCACCATTTGGTGAAAAAATATTTACGGTTGACATAAATGTGGATAGTATGGTGAATGGCGGACAACATATCTTTTCCAGAACTATTCTTAGGCCTGTTGCAGGTGATGAAACACCGGCAGACAATGAGTTTGTTACGTCACAAGAGGTTAGAGCCAGTTATGATCCGAACGATAAGTGGGTGAGTCATGAAACTGTAACTAATGCCCACCTTGCAGACAGTACTTACCTGGTCTATCGCATACGGTTCCAAAACACTGGTAACGATGCGGCATTCAATATAGTCATTCGCGACACGCTAAGTCCTTTTCTCGACTGGTCCACTTTTCAGATGATAGATGCCAGTCACGCATGGGAATTGGAGAGCAGAGAGCAACGGTATTTAGAATGGCAATTCATAAACATTTTATTGCCCGATAGTCATGTAAACGAACCTGCCAGTCATGGGTATATTCTATTTAGAATTCGCCCGTTTGGTAATGTTCAGTTGGGTGATGTGATAGAGAACTCGGCCAGCATTTATTTTGATTTCAACGTGCCGGTGAAGACCAACACGATTGCTTCTACTGTTTTCTATGGTGCTTACGTGGAAGCCGATCCCCAATGGTTTTGCAATGGTGATTCGGTTATGCTGCACCTATACCATTTAGGAAATATTGACAGCCTGAATCAAACCTATATTTTGCTTTCGGACAGTGCCGGTTCATTTGTGCTATCGGACACTATAGGTCGGTCACCGGGAGATACGTTATTGTCGTACATGGTACCCTTCAGTTTGGAACGTGGATGTGATTACCAGGTAAAGGCTGTCTCAACTTCACCTTTTACTGACGGATCAGTTCGTTCAATGCATGTAAATGTTGGCTCACCACAAGTGGAGATCATCACTGCCCCTCCTTTCGAATTCTGTGATGGAGAGAGTTTGTCATTATCGAGCAATTCGGAATCTTGCTATAGCTATCAATGGTTTGATCAATCAGATGCAATAATCAATGAAATCTCTTCACAGCTTTCAGTTACCAATACGGAGGATTATTATGTTGTGGCTTCCAACCAATGCGGCATAGACACCTCCAACCGGGTAACGGTAACCGTCCATCCCCTACCCGATGTCTCTTTCGATACCACTTACACGCTCTGTCACGATCAAAGCAGTTTTACCTTGTCTGGTGGTGCACCTTCAGGTGGTGATTATTCAGGAACCGGTGTAACAGTCAATTCCTTTTCAGCTACTTCGGCTGGCCTTGGCACTCACAACATCAGTTATGTTTATATTGACAACAATGGCTGCTCTGACACCGCCTGGGCACAGGTTGAGGTAGAGGTTTGTGGTGGAATTGCGGGAGATCCCTCGGCTTCGCTCGGGATGACTGTGTGGCCGAACCCGGCTGATGATGTGGTTTATGTGGAGTGGGAAGGTATTGGTGAAGCTGAGGTTAGAGTTTGGTCGGTGACAGGTAAATTGATGCTGAATATCGAACACCGATTAACGAAGGTTGTCCCGATAGCCATCGGGATACGAACTGATCAATGGCCTGCTGGAGTATATGTCATTGAGGTGCGGAGTGCAGGTGGCTTGTTTCGGGAGAAGGTGGTGGTGGAGTAACACAAACCATTTCAAAAACAGCCCCGAACCAAAAGACTGTACCTAACAATCTCTTGATTCGGGGCTTCATTTTTATCCTCTACTCAATATGCAAATCACCCTCCCAAACGGTGTAGTTGCCGTCTGCATCTTTGGCCACAACAGTCAAAGTATAATCGCCAACTTCAACGTTGGCTCCTATGTTGATGGCACCTAACTGGTTGAAATCCCAGGAAGTGTCGTTGGCACCCGTCAAATCAAAATCAGCTTCAAAAATTGGTGTGGATGACAAACCGCTCGTTTTATGCGTATGTCCTTCCTCCTCGGCCAATTCAATGATAATTTCATCCAGATCTGCATCATCGGTAATGGTACCGGTAATGGTCAATGAATCGCCCCGATCTACATGTACATGCCCACTGAAATCGGGTTGGGTGATGTTGACCACCGGTTCGCTACCGTTAACAACAGTTACTTCAATTTCGACAAAACTACCTTCATTGCCGTTGGCATCGAGCAGTCGACAAATGAAATGATAAGGCCCGGCTGAAGCATTGGCTGGAACATCTACCTGGTGAGTTTCAGTTGTTTGTGTTCCGCTAATGGCCAGAGTTTCCTGGTAACTGAATGGTGAAACAGTCAGCGTGGTTTTACCATGATTGTGACTGTCGAAATCGTCATGCATATCGATTTTCCATTCTCCCAAATCTTCGTTGTCAGAGAAAGTTCCAACTATATTCATAGTTGAACCAGCATTAACCGTTACCTCGTGGTCTTCTCCGTCCACGGTAATTGAATCTATAGTTGGTGCCATGGTGTCCTCGTCTTTTTTGCAAGAAGAGAAAATCATTGTCAAGGAAACTATAGATATTGATAATATTTTTAACGTTTTCATTTTTTAAGATTATAATTGTTGGAAATGTTGGTTTCGTTTGTGTTACTTTCTTCTTCATTCAACAATTGGAGGTCCGCGCGGTATAAACTGGATAAAACCAAGTTCCGGTATGTATCCTACACGAACGGTTGATTCAATTTCAGGTTCAAACCAGGCTTTATAATCTTGTTTCTGAAAGTCAACGCTAAGAGATAACAATGTAATAGCACAAAAAACGCAATCCGTCCATTCGGAGGTATCGTGGTAGTGCTTATCGGATTTGGCTGTGCAAGTTTCATGATGGTGGTCAAAAAGATGGTGAATATCTTTTAACCCAAATGCAAACACCACCATAATGGCCAATAGAACCGTAAGAATCCTATTACGTTTTTTGATCCTCACTACTTTCTTTCAGATTTGTTGAGAAGGGTGAAAGGAACATTCAGCGACAAGCTATAATTCCTACCGGGTTCAGGAAGATTCAAAATCCTGTATCGACTTAAGTGATTTTGATACTGTGCATCAACAAGGTTTTTTATACTGAAAAGCAGCCCGATTTCCTGCTTTCCAAATAACACATTTACCCCGGTGTTAAAATGCAAGAGGTAATAACCTTCGGTGGAAGGTTCATTTCGATCCACCCAATTCTGTGCGTTCACCCAAACAGCTTCCATTCCAAAAAAGAGATCTTCAAAGCGCTTTCCCAATTCATAGAAAGTGTATTCCGCCTCTCCTGACAACTTAAAAGGTGGGGTAAAAGCAAGTGGTAACCCTGTTTCGAGATTGAGATTATACACATAATCTGCACCCACACTCATGTGCAGACCCTCCACAGGATGATATTCAAGTTGCGTTTCAAATCCCGCATGTACAGCACGAGCCTGCGTGTATTGGTAGATCTGGCCGGCATCGGGCAACGGTGAAAAAGTACCTGCCGGCCGCAGATAGATATAATTTTCAAAAAAATTGAAATAAGGGGTCAGACTAAAAAGGAACTTCTCAGAGTTGAAGTAACTCCCGAAATCGAATCCATAACCCACTTCAGAATCAAGTTCCGGATCTCCTTTTTCATGTCTGAATGTTCCGTGGTGTATTCCGTTGGCAGCAAGTTCTACTGGGGAAGGCATCCTAAAAGTTCTTCCCGCATTGAATTTGATGTTCACCTTTCGGTTGATATGCCACGATAATCCGGCCGAAGCGGATACGTTGTAGTGGTTCCGATTGATTTCCGGACTACGTTCCTCATAACCGCTGATGGTGCTTGCATTTTCCCAGATGGTCTCCAGATGTTGCGAAGCCTGGATGTTGCCGTAATCGAAGCGCAGGCCAGCATTGTAGGTAATGACCTCATTTTTGATGAACTCCAGGAACACATAACCCCCGGAACTCACAACCTTGTAATCAGGCACCAGGAATTCAAATCCTCCACTACTGTTGTGCATTCCCTGAAAAGATATGCCGTATATAGTCTTCAGTCGCTCGCTGAAATGGAGATAATACCTGGAATTCAGCGTGTAGGTTTGAAGCACCAATTGCAATGCTGTACTGTCGATAGGTTGTGGTCCGTTGCCATGGCCATGTGGCAACGTTTCTTCTTGCCTGTCGTTCCGTTGAAAGCCAATATCGGTATGCAACCAGCCCTTTTTCAGCAACAACTTCAGGTTAGCAATTGATTTGAAATGGTTGTTCACCTGTCTGGGTACATCTATGTTCCTCGAATCGCCATCATCTTCAAGCTGATAGGTTCGGGGAATACCAATTGCCCCGGCAAAGAGACCGGCTTCTTGATGAAAATTGCTGGCACTAAACCTTAGTTTCCCCCAACTACGAGAGAATCCCACATTTCCTGAGAAATTGCGCTCATTACCTGCGGTGTTCTTCAGTTGCTCGTTTTCAATGGGAAGCACAAACGAGTTATAAGTGAATTCTTCGACAGGAACGCGATAATCGCCAAAGTGCTGTTCGGTAAATCGGAGGCCGAAATGGTTGCTGTTGAAATTGCCTTCCAGGGCAGCAGTGATGCCTGCCAAATGGTTGTTACTTCGGTAGAAGGTCAGCAAGTCAGCCGTCAGCGTACTTTCTTTCGGAATGGCAGGTGGTAACAGGTTGATCACCCCAGTTATGGCATCAGATCCATATATCAATGCCGATGGTCCTTTAATCACCTCAACTTTATCAATGTTATATTGATCTACTTCAAGTCCATGATCACTACCCCACTGCTGACCTTCCTGCTTTATGCCATGATCGTTCACCATCACCCGGTTGGCCGACATGCCCCGAATAACTGGCTTGGCAATACCAACCCCGGTATTGATGGCATCAATTCCGGGCATTTTGGTCAAAGTGTTTGCCAGGGTTCCGGTTTGGTTCTTTCGCAGGAATTCTTCGTTCACCACCTTAATGTTTACGCTGCTTTCTTCAATGTTGGATTTTAGGACATTGGCCTCAATGGTGATTTGACTCAATTCAATAGAAGTCTTTTCCAGTTTTATTTCCAAGGGAATTTCATCTGGTCCAACAGCTACGGTCTCTGCAGTCCCGCGATATCCAAGACAAGCTATATGCAGATGATAAGAGCCGGCTTTTACTCCTGCAAAAACAAACATACCATGGTCATCCGTTATGGTGGTAGCATGAGTTTCGTGAATTTCCAGAGTGGCATATGGAATAGGAAGACCGCTTTCGATTTCGATCACTTTTCCTTTTAATTCGAATAGCTTTTCGGCCTGGGCAAACAATTCTCCCTGCCCATTTAAGAGAGCAAAAGCTAAAACCCATAAATTCCTTAATTGACTAATATTGATCGTAGTGCACATCAGCGTATCACCTGGTGTAGCGTTACAAAAGAGGGAATGACGGCAGTAACCGCATTCACCTTTATTTCAAGACTGGTAAGGATTAGGACAAGCCGGGTGGACCTCGATAAGGATTATTAATCAGGAAGGAACCTGATGTGAAGCTGAGTAATCGGAAATAGGTAACCTTTGGTTGAACCCTCTCGCTGGAATGCTCAAAATTCTGAGCATACTCGTAAACCTTTTTTGTTGTAAGAAACTGGCAGAACTGACAATCCTCATGATCCACTGCATGAAAATGAACCGAGTTCTCTGCTGTACACTTTAACTGGTGTTCATGATCCCCATGAATGTGAACATGCTTCAACAGGAATGCACAGGAAAACACCAGCAAAAGCAGGACTGCTGAACATTTTGGGAACAATCTTCTAAGTGCTTTTCTACTCATGGATACTAGGGGTGCAAGTTACTATATATCTCGATGAGTAAATCAAACGTACCTACCTCTAAAAATCAACCCTGTAATAAAACAAAGGCAGGAACCCTAGTTGGTAAACCTCAGAAATGGTTTGATCCTCGGTGTTGTATTGCAAGCGGAGTACATTCTTGCGACCCAGTAGGTTCACCAGATCAATACCAACTTCATGGGTGAGTTTACGAGCGTTTACCCGGTAGTGTAATTTCGCATCGAACCGGAAATAATCCTTGAATTGTTTGGAATTGGTGAGCGAATCTACATACACCACCTGGCCGGCTGCATCTGTAGCATCCTGGTCTATAGGTGTGTAGCGCAAGCCGCCAGCCCAAGTGATCTTCCCTCCTACCCCAAAGGTTGATTTGGTTTTCTTGCCCCATGAAAATTCCCGTGTGCCAAGGAGGTTTAACACGTAGTTGCCGTTGAAATCGCCTTCATAAGTCAGACCATCGCTAGCTTGGTATTTTGAGTCGTAAAGGCTTCCAGTGAGCATGAAGAAATAGTTACGGCTGAAAAATTTCTCGAGGGTGAACTCTATGCCGTAATTCTGACCGGTGCCTGTGTTCACCAATGTTCCGGGGAAAAATCGATCGAAACCATCGCCTTCATTTAGGATAGAGTATGCACTGGCCGTGGCCTCCACCGGAATGTTGTAGAGATATTGATAATAGGCCTCAAGCTTAATGCGCACATTCTTTTTGAAAAACACATCATAACCAACCACAGAATGAATGCTTCGCGTAAAATCGATTTGGCTGTTGTGTTCCCGCGATGTACTGTCGTAGGGTTCACTCATGAGGAAATAGACATAGAAGGGCTGTATCTGGCTGTGCATTCCTGCCCCAATACTTAGGGATTGATTCTTCTTGAAAGCGTACTTCAACCCTACCCTTGGCTCTATTGCCCAACTGTTGGTCATATCGAAGTACTGACCATACAGCCCACTATTGAGCGTTAGTTTCTCATTCACCTTGAACTTCCATTGAAAGTAAGGTTGCACCAAAAAAGCCAATCCCTGGTGATCGATCCGCGTTTCCCAGGCAAAACTTTGCTCGTTGAAATTGGTGTCCACATAATTGAAGCGATACAACCCTGCCTGCCAACCAAACTTTACACTATGTCGCGCACTGATCTTTGAATTGATGAACCAGGCCAGTGAATATTTCTCGTAACCAAAGAGGTAATCCATCTTCTGGAAAATGGTGTCGATCACGAAAACGGAATCAGCTCCTTCAACGTGTCGATCCACACGATCGAAGTGATTTTTTTGCTGTTCCTTGGCGGCTGAAAGTGTCAGTTTTGAATAGCTATTATCGGAAATTGGTTTGGTCCAGTTGATACCGGCCACTCCCATACCAGCACTGAAATACTCATCCATATTTGCCGCACTGTAG
>PVBE011572682.1_pt1 | contig 12734 bp, 10 predicted proteins | sample 1631181 | NCBI WGS metagenome assembly PVBE01 (sample SAMN08397723, study PRJNA350692) | Marine metagenome, whole genome shotgun sequencing project. | isolation source: water | place: Pacific Ocean | collected 2012-04
CTGTGACCGAAACGACGTCAAGCTCATCATCGGCCACGAAAACCGGTACCTGACCCAGATCCAGCAAGCCCGGCAGCTCATCGCCGACGGTGCCATCGGCGATGTCCGCCTCTCGCACGTCTGGTATGCCCAGGGCGGCATGATGAACCAGATGTGCCATGGCTGTGACCGGAACCTCTTCCTGCTCGGCGATCCCCAACCCACCTGGGTCATGGGAAATGTGCAGCGTCACTCAGACCGCTGGGAACGCGGCTGGCCCGCCGAAGAAGCGGCCACCGGCATCGTTGGCTTTGCCGACGGCTCCCGCCTCGTCCTGGAAGGCGAAACCCCCAAAGGACCACATGCGGAGAATCACCGCCATACCCTGGTTGGCACTGAAGGCATGCTGGTGGTCCGCACAGAAAGCGAAGTCGCGGGACGGTCAGGCACCGACCCATACCAGCATCCCGACGATTCGATTGGGCTTCGGGTGCATCGAGCCAATGGCCAGGTCGAGGAATTTCCCTTTGTCGGCGACACGCTTGGCGAGGCCCGTCGACGCGAAGTGGACGCGTTTGCCCGCTGGGTGGCCGGCGAAATTCCCGGGCATCACCAGGACGCTCACCTCTGCATCCAAACCCAGGAAATCATGATGGCCATCTATGAATCCGCCCGGACCCACAGCCTTGTGGAACTCCCTCTGAAAACCCAGGCCTCCCCTCTCATTGCCATGATCAATGAAGGCACGCTGCCCATCCGATCCCCCGGATGGCATGACATTCGCCACCGCACTGCGACCGCGCCCAACCACCACACTGGAGGATCATCGAAATGAGTACTGAACGTTTACGCGCCGTGGTTGTTGGCGGCCACATCGGCCGCACACATGCCCATGGCTACATCGAGAGCGACCGCACGGATCTCGTTGCCGTCTGCGATCTCGATCCCATGACGCTGGACGCCTTTGGCGACGAGTTCGATGTCGAACAACGTTATAGCGATTACGAAACGATGCTTCGTGAGGAACGCCCCGATATTGTGAGCATCGGGACTCCCCAACAAGCCCATGCGGCGATGACCACGCTCGCCGCCACCCGGTATCAGCCGCGAGCCATCATCTGTGAAAAGCCCATGGCCAGCAGCACTGGCGAGGGGTACGCCATGCTGGCCGCCTGCCGCGCCAACAATGTCAAACTCGCCATTGGCCACCAGGGTCGGTTTCTCAGCCTGCACGAACGAGTTCGGGAACTACTCGCCGAAGGCGCTATCGGACGTGTCCTGACCGTGCACGCTGGCCCGCAGAAGCCGGATGCCGGCTTGATGAACATTGGGACCCACAACCTTAACTACCTGCACTATATGCTCGGAGATCCCACACCGCAGTGGGTGCTCGCCAATGTGCAACGAACCACCGACCGCTATGAACGAAGTTGGCCTGCCGAAGATTTGGCTGGCGCCATTATCGAATTCGAAGGTGGCGTACGGTTGTGCCTGGAAAGTGATCTCCCACCGGCCGGTATGGAACGCCACATACGTACCTTCGTCGGCACAGAAGGCATGATCCTGCTCGATGGCAGCTTCGCCGGTAATCATGAGATCAAGCTACTGCGCTCTGGTGGCTCGGGATGGGAAACTGTTGCTTACGGCGAATCCAATGATTTTGTGCAGGCTCGAGCACGAGAACTCGACGCATTGGCCGCATGGGCCAGCGGTGACGCCGATGAACATCGGGAAGATGCCAATCTGGCAATCCACACGCTCGAAATCCTCATGGGCATCTATGAATCAGCCCGCACCCATACCCTCGTTCACCTGCCAATCGCAACGCAGTGCTCACCGCTGCAGCAAATGTTGACCGATGGAGATTTATCCGTAGAACACCCGGGCCGGTATGACATCCGGCACATCGCTGCGACCCCCGAGTAAGGAGACAACCAATGGCGACCTATCGTGCCGGCATTATCGGACTAAACCTTGGCCAATCTCATGCTCGTGGATTCGAGCAGGCGGAGGGCATCGAGGTTGCGGCCGTTTGTGATATTGACGAAAGCCGGTTGGAAGAAGTTGGAGACCAGTATGACGTACCTGGTCGATACACCGACGCGGAAACCATGCTGCAGGAAGCGGCGCTAGATGTTGTGAGCGTGGCGACACCAGCTGCCCTTCATCCAGCCATGACGCTGCTAGCCGCTCGTTATCCGGTCAAGGCCATCATTTCCGAAAAGCCCCTCGCGAATTCGATGGGCGAGGCTGAATCCATGGTCAATGCATGCAACCGCGCCGGCATCAAGCTTCTCTGTGGCTATCAAGGTCGGCATTTCGGCGCATTTGAAACCGCACGTAATCTCATCGCCGATGGAGCCATTGGCACCCCCATCGTGGTAAAAGTCGGCGTTGAAGAAGGCGGATTGGCCAACCAGGGCTCTCACCTCATCGACCGAGCGCTCTATGTGCTTGGGGATCCTGATCCGATTTGGGCACTTGGCCAGGTCCAACGCGAAACGGATCGATATGAACGGGGCTATGTCTGTGAAGACCTGTGCTTTGGAATTGCGGCGGTCAACGGCGGCGCTCGAATCGTGTATGACAACGATATTGGACCCCATGGTGACCTCACCAACCGCAGCTTTGTGATTGCCGGTGACGACGGAACTATCACCCTGGAGCCTGATAGCGGTCTGTCTTATGGCCTACGCCTCATCTCGGCCAACCGTGACGACTGTGTCATTCCCCCAGAGAACGATCCCCTCGACCACATGGTGGCGCAAGCTAACGAACTAGTAGCCTGGCTCGATGGCAGAGTTGATGGACACCGTCAGGATGGGAACCACGCCATAAAGTCGCAAGCCATCATGATGGCAATTTATGAAAGTGCACGAACCCATACCGCAGTAGAAATACCGATGCAGACGAAGCTGGCACCGCTGGAAGAGGCTATCCGCGACGGATCTCTCGTGGTCAGATATCCAGGCGCCTATGACATCCGACGGCCATTCGTATACCCGAAAGACAACGTGGGATAGACGGCTTCCCGTCTACGCGCATTCCTCGTCGAAATCGGATTCGCCGCAGATATTCATCAGCGTGTGGTGCGCGGCCCGGTCGTGGTCGTAATTGAAGCGAGGTTTCTGCTCGCCACGAATACACCCAACAAACTCGTTGATGTCATCGAGGAACGGAACATGCAACCCTGAGCCATGCACATGCCAACCAGCCTCGCCAGCCTCCACACCACCCGTATGGATCGCAACAGCCGCGGACCGGTCACCGACAGTGCCCCATGGAGAAACAATTGCCTGGGCGTCGGATCCATATACCTCGAAGCTACGAGGCCGTCGTTGTTCCGTTTCAAGATGACTGACTTCGATCGTGGCAATAGCCGATGGATACTCCAGAACCACGGTCGCGTTATCCACATACCCTGACTCTCGGAATCGTTCCGTCCGAAGAAATGGGTGCACGTGGTCCGGCACACCAAGAACAGCCATCGTGAGGTCAAGGGCATGGCATCCAAGGTTGTAAAAAATGCCGCCTTTAAAATAGGCACCACCATCAACGTACGTATCGGAGCTCGGATTGTAGGAACCGCACATGTGGGCCCGGACTCGGAACACCTCGCCAAACTCACCGGCCGCGACCATATCGAACACCCGAAGAAAATGCGGCATTAAGCGATTGTTAAAGCCCATTTGAAAGAGCAAGTCGCCCTGCTCGGCGAGCCCGGTTAGCTCATCAACATGGGCATGCGTCCAGCCGCACGCCTTCTCCATCAACACGTGCTTTCCAGCCTGTAATGCCCGGCGGGCATACGACGGATTTTGCCGCTCGGCCCCACCAATCACGACGCCCTGAACCGAGCCGTCCTCAAGGAGTGTGTGAATATCCTCCACATACGGGACGCCGGTAGTATTCGGTTGCTGTTCGTTTGCCGTGCGAACAGATTCATTCGGCTCATAGACACCCGCAAGATCAATCGCGTCAAGATCGCGCAACCATCGAAGCTTCCCCGGGACATGTCCGTGTTGGGCACCAAGTACACCGAGACGGACTGCGTCACTACTCATGGCAAACCCTTCCATCTTCCTTGAGACACCATCCTCATCGAGTATCAGTACACCCGCGCGGCCGGTATCGTTACGACTCCTTGCGTCCTCCTCGAGGTACCACCATCAACGGCATGTGGACGTCAGTTGGATGCGCGAGGCGAAGAAAATAATGGCCCAGACCGGATGATCCAAGCATAAAGTCGGGGCTGTAATTGCCCGGCTCATCACCCAACCAGCGAACCGAGCTATTCACCTCATGCTGATACACCATTGCCGCATCACCAAAATCCGCCGCGTGCGTAAACCACGAATCATCCCCGGTAACCCGGGCCAACTCGAGCAATAGCTCTCCGTTCCCGGACAGACCATGACATTGGCTCGGGTTTTCACGAATGTCAGATGCGGCCCGCGTCGCCTCGCCACATCGACACGCTAAGTCCAGCAGCCCGTTGCTATCGAAGATTTCTGCGGCCCGTATCGCAAACAAGCCGATGCCGGGCGGACCATGACACCACTGAACACGCGGATCATGTGAATCATCTGGCCACCGACCCCAGCCAACACCATAAGCGGTTTCGATAGCTACTGATTCGATCCACGCCGCTGTACCAGTCACCGCGTCAGCCAACGCCTCCTCCTGAGTCACAGACCACAATTCAGCTAGCGCGTAGGCCACGCCAGAGGCCCCATGACCAAAACCTGAGCCAAAAAAGGTGCCACCTGGCGTAGCGGATCCAGCCTGGCGATCCCATGCCCAACGCACACCGCTCGCGTCCCGTGTCGCACATCGCAAAATGTCGTCACCAAGGGATCTCGCGGTCGCCAATATTCCCTCGTCGTTCGTAGCGTGATAGGCCCGAAGCAAGAAAACAAGACTTCCGGATGATCCGGACAACATATGCGTGTCAGGGTAGGCGACGCGGCCAAGCGCCCGAGCACGAGCCATCGCGCAACGGAGCCAGCGATCCCGACCGGTCACTTCGAACAAATGTAAAAACATTTGGCCATGACCGGCAAGCCCGGAGTACAGACTCGGATTGGCCGTTGCATCGGTCAAGTCGGGCGTGGACTCACGTTCGACCCACATAGCGGCCGCTTCGGCAACTTCACGAGCCTTCGTGTCCTGGGTTATGCGGAAAAGATCCGAAAAGAGAAAGATGACGCCGGTCATGCCGCCAAACACAGCAGTCGAATACTGTGAGTCGCCCCCATAATTTAGCGTTTCCCAGCGTGTCCCTCCGACAGTTGGTTCCGCTATAGCGGCCAGACTGTCGGCCACACTCTGTGCAGCAGTTAAGAATCGGTTGTGCGTATTCATCACGATCAATCAGGAACCTAGTCTGCCTACGGTACTCCATGCACCATTCCAAAAACCCGCGACAGCATACGATTTGAAGCGTACGCTCATACGAATCCACCCAAGCCCTTCGAGCCCGATATGCCGGAAGCGACCGACCCAAGCCAAGAATTTCCTCAGCGCCACGCTGGACTTGCCAATCTGCTAGTTGAATTCAACCAAATGAAATCCTTTATGGATGATCCGTTGGTCATTGTTGAAGGCGATGGTGTACGCGTTCGTGATCACACTGGGCAGTGGTACATCGACGGATTATCAGCAGTTGCCGCCGTGCAGCTTGGTCACCGAAACCAGGCAATCATCGCGGCGATGACAGAACAGCTCAATAAGATAGCCCTCGCGCTTCCTCTCTATGCAGCCTCAGAGCCGGCCATTGACCTGGCCAGACGGCTCGTCGAAATCACGCCCGAGCCGCTCACACACGTCAAATATGCAAGTGGTGGTTCCGAAGCCAATGAAGCCGCGTTCAAAGTAGCTCGTCAATATCATGCACAGACGGGATACCCCGGAAAATACAAAATCATCTCCCGGTACCGTAGCTACCACGGGGCCACGATGGGGGCACTGGCCGCCAGCGGAGGTGCTGCTCGAAAGCTCCCTTACGAGCCATTTCCTACAGGATTCCTAAAGGTCCATCCGCCAGACTGCTATCGATGTCCATTCGAACTCAGTTATCCCGAATGTGGCGTCCGATGTGCCGAAATCGTGGACGACGTCATTCAGGCAGAAGGTCCAGAGTCCGTCGCAGCCTTTATTGCCGAGCCCGTGAGCATGTCGACGGACGGATTCATCGCCCCGCCACCAGAGTATTTCAAAATCCTGCGAGATATCTGTGACCGCCACAATGTCTTACTGATCTTCGACGAAATCATCACAGGGTTTGGTCGACTCGGAGAGCTTTTTGGTGCTGATGTTTACAACACGGCGCCTGACCTGATGACCCTCGGCAAGGGTCTCAGTGGCGGATACGCCCCGTTGGCCGCACTCATGATGACCACTCCGATTGCCGAAGCGTTTTGGGGAGATCCAACCGATGCCGTGCACTTTAATGGCGGCCATACCTATGCAGGGAATCCTGTCGCCTGCGCCGCTGGACTGGAAGCAATATCGCAAATAGTTGAGGGAGGAGCCCTCACGAACGGAAAGACTCAAGGAGCCCGGCTTCGAGCTGGATTGGAGGAGTTGGCTGACCGATATGAGCAGATCGGACGCGTGGATGGACTCGGTCTCCTGCAGGGAATCGAATTCGTAAAAGACAAATCAGCCCGCATCCCATTTCCGCCGTCCCACCTGTTGTGCCGCAAGGTTGGACAGACCGCCAAAGCTAACGGATTGATCGGACGTATGGGCGACCATGAGTTTATTCTGGCACCTCCCCTCACATCGACCTCAGATGAAATCGATGAAATGGTTGCGATCCTGGACACATCAATCGCGGAATCACTTGAGACGTTTGACGTCTAAGGATGGATCGCCCCGCATTTGATGATCGAGTCGCCGGCTATGCGATATCCCCGACCCATCGCGACGGACCCACCCTTCAGCCGACTATCGAGTTCACAACTGCCCACGAAAACAACCGAGTACTCGACGTCAGCACGGGCACCGGATTCACCGCACACGCCCTGCTCCGCACGGGGACCAAGGTCGTAGCTGCCGATATCTCACGTGGCATGCTTCGCCACACCCTAGCTTCACCGTCATCCGTCCTCACTGGAGCACTGAGCGACACCCATCGTCTGGCCTTCGCCAACAACATATTTGACGCAGTGTCCTGCCGGCACGCATTTCATCACTACATCGACGGTCCCGCGGCAATGCATGAAATGGCCAGGGTTGTCCGACCAGGCGGCCGGGTCGTCGTAGCCGACACAATCGCGCTGGAAGACGATACCTCGGCACGCGCGATGCATGAAATCGAGAAGATCCGGGACCCATCTCCCGTCGTAAATCGAACAGTGTCAGATCTACTGGAGCTGTTCGATTCTGCAGGATTGGATGTTGTGCAAACCAAACTCACAGAAACCGAACTTCTCTTTGATCCGTGGTGCAACCGAACTGATGTCGACCAAAAGACGCGAGATGTTCTGTGGGACAAATTCACCCGAGACACAGCCACAAAGCTCATCTTTAGCGTCCACGAGTCCGACCAACACCGAACGTTTTCCTGGCCGAGCGCAATAATTGCTGGAGTCCGATCCTTCTAGCATCAGCTAGGATCAGAACCAAGGACTTAAACAACGGGATTGCACCATGGCACAGCCTCCGCTCAGGGTTGGAATGGTCGGATGCGGCGGGATTTCCAGCATGTACACCGACATCTATGCCGGTCTTCACCAACTCGCGCACGTAGTCGCGGTCGCCGACCTGTCCTCGGGGCTTGCCACCAATCGAGCCAAAGCACTGATCACTGCCTATAAAGCTGAGGCCGCAATTGAACGCGCAAGAGCTGCAAGCGAGCGCAATAGCGAAGATCGTATCGCGTCGCAAACCCGCGCTGAATCAGCAGAAATTGCCAGTACCGTCACCATTCGAGAATTTAGTCACCACCGGGATCTACTTGAACATATGGATGTTGATGCCATCGTGGTACTCACAGCGCCTTCGGTCCGCAAAGAACCAACAATTGATGGGGCGACCGCGGGCTGCCACGTGTTTATCCAAGGACCAATGGCGCAGAGTGTTGCTGAAGCCGACGAGATGATCGACGCCGTAACAGCGTCAGGCATCAACTTCCACTCACAGGTCGGCTCACGTTATAGCCGGGGCATGCTGCATGCCCAGCGAGCGGTATCAAGCGGCCTAATGGGTCAAATAGCGCTGGCCCGTGTGGACCTTAACCTTTTCAGACCACAACAGTATTTCCGACCGGGACACTGGCATGGGACTTGGGAAGGCGAAGGTGGAACGGCCGTATTTCATCACGGCCGATATATCATCGATCCCTTCCTATTTGTTGTCGGATCACCGATCGTTCAGGTCGCTTCCTACTCCGGCGCCATGCTGCGTGACATCGAAACCGACGATCTCACACTGTCACTTGTTGAATTCGCCAACGGATCCCGTGGAGTTATTCAAGCATCATTACTCCATCATGAGAACCCGATGGCACCCACGTACCGCATAGAAATCATGGGAAGCGAAGCCTCCATGGTGCTGCACCAGGAATACTTAAAACCTGGGACCGGGTATAGCCAGTCATCCGATCCGGGCCCGAGTTCCAGCACACTCGGTCCGCGCGACCGCGGGTGGGAAGCTCGAGTTGGATTTGGCTCCGACCACGATCCGTCGTTAGTCGACCGTCTGGAAGCCCTCGCAGAGGATATTCCTGATGCCCCTGTCAACGCCAGTGAGATCCATCAGAGCCGCCTTTGGCTCCAATCCATCATCACAGGAAAGCCAATGCCTGTACCCATCGAAGTGCCAAGAAACCATGTGGAACTAGTGCGAGCTTCCTATAAATCACAGGAAGCCGGAGGAATTCCGGTAGCACTTCCTCTAGCCAATGATGATCCGTTTTACACATTCCAAGGTCGGCTTACACACGGCAAGAGCATTCCAACCTAGACCCAGAAACTAGTAGGCACCCCTGCCACGCACGACAACCCACAGCGTCCGAACCAAAATTGTGAGATCAAGCATCGGGGAATAGTTTTGGATGTAGTACAGGTCATACTCAACGTTTTCATGCATGGGTAATTCACTGCGTCCATTAACTTGCCACCACCCAGTCATACCAGGAAGCACGGCAAGGCGCTGGCGTTGCCACGATTCGTAACGCTCAACCACCCACGGCAACTCGGGGCGGGGTCCGACAAGACTCATCTCACCTCGGAGTACATTCCAAAGCTGCGGTAACTCATCCAAACTTGTCCGCCGAAGAAACCGCCCCACACGAGTAACGCGAGGATCCCCGTGAGGTTTGTAGACCTCGCTGGGCTCAGCGCCCTGCTGCAAGGCATCTTCCTGCCGGCTTTCTGCGTTCGACACCATAGTTCGGAGCTTATACATCGTGAAAATGCGGCCATTCTCACCGACTCGACGCTGCGCAAAAATAATCGGGCGCCCGCTCTCGAGATACACCGCAATTGCAAGCGCAAATAAGACGGGAATCATCAGTACGAGGGCAGCACTCCCAAGGATGAAATCAAAAATACGCTTAATGAAACGATCAAATCCGATAATTACCGGAGCACGGACGCTAATGAGCGGCATCCCCCACACATCCTCAGCACTCGCCCGTCCTGACATGAGATGAAAAACGTCTGGTACTAGACGAACACGAACTGGCATAGCATCCAGCTCAAACACTATCTCCTGCATCCTCTCGTGCGCATGCATCGGAAGCGCAATCAGCACCTCGTCAATCGCATAACGCTCAATGAGATCACTAAGGTCTCCTGATGTACCAATTACATCGAAACCTTCCACCTGGTGTTCTCGTTTGGCCGGATCATCATCAGCAAAACCAACCACCTCAAAACCTGACCACGGACGATCTCGAATCATCTGGGCGACATGTTCACCAACCGGACCAGCACCAACAATCAAGACACGACTAGAACCTCGACGAGACATCCGAGCACTTCGAAATGCTCGATTAAGTAGCCATCTGAAATTAATGATCAGCAGAACATCTATGAAGACAAAATAAAGAAAAAGCAGGCGCGATAAAAATTCGACCTTGACAACAAAAAAGGCGGCAAAAAGAGCCGCCATCGCAACGAGCACCGCCGGAACGAGCACCCGAATCTCGTCGCCAATTCGTAGAAGACGTCGATGGTCATACAAATGAGCAAACCGCAGAAAAAAGGCCCAAATAATAGCCACAATCGCGTATTCGCGGACCGTCAACCACGCCAACGTCTCTGCGTCGCCAGTCCCATACGGAAGTAAATGCCGTGCCAGATCCGCCAACAAAAGCGCCAGCATCGTCAGGCCAATATCTGTAACAGCTAGAAACTGCCCAAAAAGACGAGTCCTGTTCCTCACGGGCTAACTCGAAACCAGTTCTCGGTAGACTTTTTCAGTCGCACGAGCCATAGCAGCGCGATTGTGATGCACGGCAATTGCCTTACGAGCGTTCCGAGAAAGAGTGCGAGCCTCGCCCACGTCTGTCAACAATCGGACCACAGCCGAAGCCGCTGCACTCACGTCACCCTGATCAACCAGAATCCCGGTGACCCCATCCTGAACAAGATCCGCTGTACCAACGGCGCGAGCAGCCACCACAGGCACGCCGGCTGTCATTGCTTCCATCACGGAATACGGTGCGCCCTCCCAACGGGCCAAATGCACATATACGTCAGCCGCGGTCAACAGTTCCCGCGCGTCACTTAAGTAGCCTGGACGAATCGTAGCCGCCTCAACGCCAAGCGCCCGTAGTCGGGCCTCGACAGCATCTTTAAGCTCGCCCTCATTCATCCAGACAAAGCGCGTTTCCGGATGTGCTCGATGAATAAGGGCAAAGGCCTCGGCTACGTCAAACGGTGCTTTTTGCGCAGTAAATCGTGCCGTAGTTACAACAACACCTGCATCCTCGGGTAAACCGAGACGATCCCGGGCTTCCGCACGAGACATCGGGTCAAACGAATCAAACGTGTTGGGGATATACCGAAGCTTCTTGGGAGATATGACACCAGCAGCAACAGCTCGCTCTCCTTTCGACAAGACAATCACCCGAGACGTGATCCAACCGAGAATGCGCTCCTGCCAACGTAGCACCGAACGAACTACCAACCTGGAAAAATTTAAGAAGTAAAAACCGTGAGGGGTATGAACCGTCCGGGTACCGGAACAGGCAAACGCAGCGAGCCGTCCAACAAGACCAGCCTTCGTACTATGGGTATGCACAACCTGATGCTGTCTGCGCCGGATCAGCCGAGCGAGAGCCAGAGTGGTGTGAAGGTCGGCTATCGGTCGTATAGATCGCACCATAGGTATTTCATGAACAACGACCCCCAAAGCGGTCATGTCTGAAAAAAAGGATGTGTCCCCATGGGGATCCGATCGAACTCGAGGACTTGCGATCTCGATCTGAATCGCTTCCTTATCGATCGACTCTACAAGATCCAGTAGATGACGTTTCGTGCCGCCGATAGTAGCTTCCATAACGTGCAGAACACGGATGGGGCGAGACGCCATCGGAGCGCTTAGCGCAGCACCGTCTGACACATCCAGTCGTACTCAGCTTTCACACCTTCATGAATCGTCGTTGTAGGATCAAACCCGAGGACAGTCCGAGCCTTGGAGGTATCCGCCTGACTATGCAATTGGTCCGCAGGATGTCGATCCGCATAAACACGCTCAGCAGATTTGCCAACTACACCTTCCATCTCAGCAACAAGCTCATTTACAGAAGCAGTTGGACCACTACCGATGTTAAAGATTTCCCCAATGGGTAATGCATCCAACACGTGCACCTGAGCATCGACCGCATCATGCACATACGTTAATTCCCGGGTCTGTTCACCATCCCCATAAATCGTGAGCGGTTGCCGCATCGCGATCGCCTTAAGGCCAATGTGCACCAACATGTCAGGCCGTTGGCGGGGTCCAAACAGGGTGTAGTACCGAAGAATAACCGTTGGAAGATTAAACAATCGGTGATAGGCAGTAAGCACCTGTTCATCCAGTGACTTACTCATGGCATAAAAGGACCGGGGTTCAAGTGAGTGCGTCTCTGGCGTAGGAAGCTGAGGATTAAACCCGTAAATTGATGACGTAGAGGCAAAGCTCAACAGCTTCACCTGGGCTCTCAAGGCCGCGTCAGCCAAACGTTGGGTCGAACGACTATTGTCACGCATATAGTGCTCAAAGTTCGTCGGCGTCCAGCCCTCGCGAACACCAGCGCGTGCCGCTAAATGGAAGATGTAATCAGCTCCATCCAGTATGGAGTCGAGATCCAATTCCATGAGGTGGCCTTCAACCATAGTGAATCGATTGGACCCAGCGAACGCATCCGCATTTCCACGCTTTTGATTCACGTCATATGTGTCCGTAAACCCATCGATGCCAACGACTTGATGGCCCCGTGCAAGCAGCGCTTCACACAAATGAGACGCGATGAAACCAGCAGCCCCGGTGACGACAGAAACAGGGGCAGTAGTCGACATATCCCGTAAACCCCCGTAACAACTTATAGGAAACACTTACCCACAGAATTATATAGGCGACGCTCCGACTGGTCAGACGGATGGGTCGTGCAACAGTTCTTTATATACAGCTTCAGTAGCATCGTGCATAGCACCGAGGTCAAAAGTGCTACGCGCATACTCGCCCGCTGCTGCCCCCATACGAGTTCGATGGACCGAGTCTGACAACAGCGCGCCAATTTCCTTACCCATCTGCAA
>PVBE012792999.1_pt1 | contig 12734 bp, 10 predicted proteins | sample 1631181 | NCBI WGS metagenome assembly PVBE01 (sample SAMN08397723, study PRJNA350692) | Marine metagenome, whole genome shotgun sequencing project. | isolation source: water | place: Pacific Ocean | collected 2012-04
CGCTTTTCCCGCTCTCCCGGGGCGTCGAGAACGCTTGACGATGTACCCGCATCGCCGGCGCGTCCGCTCCTACCGGGAGAGCGGGAAAAGCGATCGTATGGGGTCAGGAATCCCGCCGGGGTGTACTAGTGGCCCGCGTCAGCCAAATTGAAAGGATTTGGTGATTGGCTATCGTCGCACCCCAAACGACGGAGGCGATCATGGCAGCCCGAGAGATTTCTGTAAAGAAGTACGTAGTGAAACTGAGCGACGATGAGCGCACCCGGCTCAACGAGTTGCTCCGGAAGGGAAAAAGTCCGGCCAAACGGTTGTTGAAGGCCCGGATATTGTTGAAGGCGGATGCCTCGGAAGCCGGTCAAGGATGGAGCGATAGCCGGATCATCGAGGTCCTGGAAACCAATGCGTCCATGGTCTACCGGGTGCGCCAACAACTGGTCGAAGGGGGTCTTGATGCCGTCCCCGGCCGCAAGCAGCGGGCGACCCCTGCCGTTGCGCGGATTTTTGACGGCGAGAAGGAAGCCAAACTGACCGCCTTGGCCTGTTCCCAGCCTCCCCGTGGGCGTGTGCGCTGGACCCCGCGGTTGCTGGAGGAGAAGGTCGTGGAGCTGAACATCGTGGATCGCGCCAGCGACAACACGATCGGACGAACCTTAAAAAAAACGTCCTCAAGCCTCACCTCAAAGAGCAATGGGTCGTCCCGCCCAAGGCCAACAGTGCGTTCGTAGCGGTCATTGCCAACCATTTGGCATGGGCCAAAATGGAGGACGTACTGGCCGTTTATAAGCGGCGGCGCGACCCTGATTGCCCTCTGGTCTGTCTCGACGAGGCGTTGAAGCAGCTTATCACCGAAACGCGCCTGCCTGTTCCGATGAAAGAAGGGCAGCCGGCCCGCTTGGATTACGAATACAAACGCAACGGCACGGCCAACCTATTCATGATGTTCGCCCCTCTGGAAGGTTGGCGCCACGTCAAGGTGACGGACCGCCGCGCCGCCGTGGATTACGCCCGCGCGCTCAAGGGCATGTCGAATATCCACTTCCCGAACGCCCCGAAAATCGGCCTCGCGCGGGATAACCTCAACAGTCACGTCAAGGCGTCGCTCTACGAAGCTTTTCCGGCCGCCGAAGCCCGAAGGCCCGTCGAACGTTTCGAATGGCACTATACTCCCAAGCACGGCAGTTGGCTCAACTTGGCCGGGTCCGAACTGGGGGTCCTCTCTTCACAACGTCTCGACCGCCGCATTCCGGACAAGCAAACCCTCATCGACGAAACCACCGCCTGGGAAGCCGAGCGAAACCGCAACCACACCAAAGCCGACTGGCAATTCACCACCGATAACACCCGCATCAAACTCAAGCACCTCTACCCTTCAATTTGAATGACGCGGGCCACTAGAATAATTGTTCAAGGCTTGGTTCCCCTTTGTGAATCAATGAGTTGTGGACAAACCCATTGTATCGCAATGGGCCCGGAACCAAGCCTTTTCCGTCGTTTCCCTTCACTTTGTGGGACAGCAGTGACTCTGGCCCCATTTCTTGATATAGGAATTTCAATGCGTATGGTGTCCTCCGACTTTGTGTCCCCCGACTGCCGACTGATGGCTGGCAAACGCTGGACCAAGCCCCTGTCAAGCAGCCGCTTGACCTTGCCGCATGATTGAGTGACCATCAGGATCGGGAGCTATGTCGAAAATAAATTTCCACCAACTATCGGATACGACCTGGAGAGCTTTATGTTAACTGAGTGGGATAGCCTTATCTTTACTGTGTGGGTAATCCTGTTTCCTATTGCCATGATTGGGTTCTTACTCGTAAGCTTTCGCCGGCGCAGAGCTACGCCCGCGCTGGGTCCGGGCATGACTCCACCGCCCGAGATTGCATATCCGCAACTGGCTACAAGCGGTATGCCCGGTTTAGCGGCGACGTGGGTCGACCAAGGGCGATTCATCGACGACCATACCTATCATGTTCGGGACACACCGGTTACCTATGAATTCGAATGCTATGAGTACCTTTACACGGCTGTTAAGAGTATCCGTCCGAGAAAGGGTGCGGTTCTTCAGGTACATGTCTGGGCTCAAAATCCTGGAGATAATCCGGAGATTGCCAGCGTAAGTGGAGCGGATTCGCAAAAAGTCGATCCCAAGACTGCATTTGCGATCACGGACGAACAGGGCAAAGCCAAAATAGATATCTATATACCCGATGGTGAGTTCAGTGACGGGAACACCCTCATCATCATGGTGAAAGAAGTGGAACAGGACACCAAAAACATCAAAGCGCTCGTCTACCATAATGGTGTGACTATCGGGCCACCCCGATAGCCGGGAGTTGAAGTTTCGGTGTGGGTGGGGCGACCGACTTGGACCCACTCACCCAATGATGTCTCCCGCGCAAGATTAGGGTCTTTAGTCGGGAGACACCACACGTATTTAGATTCCTATTTTTTGTCTTTTGTAAGAGATTTGATGAAAACCAAGGGCGCAAGGCGTTTCATCAATTCTTCTTCTGTAATCGGTCGGTTGAGTCGAGTGGCGCATCGCGCCAAAGGCGTTCGACAAACTCAAAACGCGAATCCGGGACATGACAGGCCGGACACGGGGGATCGGTTTCCCCCGACCCCATGTCCCTGCTCAAGCTTAACCCGGTCGAACCGCCGTGGTACGTGACCCGTATGCCCGGTGGTGTGGGAGGGGCGACGCCGTGAGGCGCCCCCCTCCCTATCCCGATCTTTGAACCGAAGCGAAGATTGCAATGTTGGAGCCTTGCCCCTCGGGGAGCCTCTTGATACGGTAAATGATAAGCACAAGGATAGTTGATGTGACGGACCGGTGGGTTCCCGAGCCAGACACGAGTGAGAATACCTATGCCAAATACTCTCGCGGCCTTCCACGACCAGGAGCCCGTCCAGGAAGATTTCCGTGCCGCCGTCATCAAGGGGCTCACCAATCGCCGCAAGACGCTACCCTGCAAGTTCTTTTACGATGAGCGCGGTTCCGAGCTGTTTGAGGAGATCTGCCGCCTCGACGAGTACTACCCGACCCGCGCCGAGACCGCGCTCTTCCGGCAGCATGCCGGCGAGATCGCCGAACACATGGGGAGCGGCTGCCACCTGTTGGAGTTCGGCAGCGGCGCTTGCGTCAAGGTGCGCATCCTGCTCGATGCCCTTGAAGAGCCCCGTGCCTACGTGCCGATCGACATCTCGCGCGACCATCTGATCCAGTCGGCCAAGGGCCTGGCCCAGGACTTCCCCGACCTCCCCGTCATCGCGGTATGCGCTGACTACACGGAACCCTTGGTGCTGCCGAATCTGGAAGAGGGCCGCCGCGTCGGCTTCTTCCCCGGGTCCACAATCGGCAACTTCACACGCGAGGAAGCCGTCGCCTTCCTCAACAGCGCGCATGACGTGCTTAAGGGCGGCGGATTGGTGATCGGGATTGACCTGATGAAGGACGACAGCACCCTCAAGGCCGCTTACGACGATGCTAAAGGTGTGACCGCCGCCTTCAACAAAAACATCCTCGCCCGCTGCAACCGCGAGATCGGGGCGACCTTCGACCTCGGCGCATTTTTCCACCGGGCGACCGTGAACCGCGAGAAGAGCCGGGTCGAGATGCACTTGGTCAGCACCCGCGACCAGCTGGTCTCGGTGGCGGGCCGCTCCATCGCCTTTCGTGAGGGCGAGACCATCCACACCGAGAGCTCCCACAAGTACACCTTGGAGGAATTCCGCGACCTGACGGAGCAGGCCGGCTTCCGTACCGTGAATACCTGGGTCGATTCCGAGGGCCTGTTTTCTGTTCATTTCCTCGAGGCAGCATGACGGAATGGTGGCGCACCATCTGCGGCATCTGCCCGGCCGGCTGCTGGGTCGAGGCGCGCGTCGAGAACGGACGACTCACGGGCATCCGGGCCGAGAAGGGTCATCCGCTGGGCATGATCTGCCGGCGCGGCGAGTACGCCCAGGAGATCGTCCACTCGGAAACGGCTCGCCTTAGAACCCCGCTCAGGCGCACTGGCCCCAAGGGAACTTTCGCCTTCGAACCCTGTTCCTGGGACGAGGCCTACGACGAGATCGTCGCCGCTCTCAAGCGCATCAAGGCCGAATCCGGTCCCGAGGCCCTGGCCGTCTACACGGGGCGCGGGGCCTTCGAGCTGTCGCTCTGCGACATGTTCCAGCCCGAGGGAGTGGCGGTGTCCTCGGCCTCCAGCGTGCTGTTCCCCTTCGGCTCTCCCAACACCATGGGGGTAGGGGCGCTGTGCTACGTCTCGTTCGCCATGATCGCCCCCCACGTGACCATGGGCCGCATGCTGATCAACATGTTCACGGACACGGAGAACGCCGAGCTGCTGGTGGTCTGGGGCACCAACCCGGCAACTGATTCGCCGCCGCTGGACATGCAACGCCTGGAGGCGGCGGCCAAACGGGGGGTCGAGGTCATCGTCATCGACCCCAGGCGCACCGAGGCCGTGGAGCGCACAGGCGCCGAGTGGATCCCCATCCGCCCCGGCACCGACGGGGCGTTGGCGCTCTCCATGGTCGGGGTGCTCATCGACGAGGAGCTCTTGGACGAGGACTTCGCCGACAATTGGTGCCACGGCTTCAGGGAGCTTCGGACCTACGTCCAGCATTTCACGCCCGAGGTGGCGGCCGGCATCACCGGGGTCTCGGCGGAAACCATCCGCCGGCTGGCACGGCGCATCGCCGGCGCCTCCGGGGCCTGTCCGGTAATGTACACGGGGCTCGAATACTCCAACTCGGGTATCCAGGCCATCCGGGCGGTCTTCACGCTGTTTGCGCTCGCCGGCCAGTTGGATGTGCCGGGCGGCATTGGACTCGCCATGCGGGACAGCCACTTCCCCGTCAACCGGTCGTGCAACCAGCCCAACCCGGACCTCGCCAAGGCCGTGGCTCGCGGCCGCTTTCCCCTCTATTCCACCTACCGGGGCGAGTCCCACGCCCTGGGGCTGGTGGACTCGGTGCTCAGGGGCGAACCCTACCGCATTCGCGGTCTCATCATCCACGGCGCCTCGCTGCTCACCTCGTGGCCGCGGACACCGGTTTGGCGCGAAACCCTGGGCGGCCTCGACTTCGTGGTCTCCATCGACCGCCAGAGAACGGCCGACATGGCCTACGCCGATATCGTGCTGCCGGCCACCACCGGATTCGAGATCAAGAGTTACATGGTCTACGGCCCAATCTTCCGGCTCCGTGAACGGCTTATCGAGCCCGTGGGCGAGGCCCGCAACGACTTCCTGATAATGGCCGAGCTGGCGGACCGCCTGGGCTACGGGCACCTCTATCCCCAGACCGAGGAGGCCATGATCCACCAAGCTCTGGAGGGCTCCGGCTTCACCCTGGATGACGTGCAGGCAGCCGGAGGCATGGTCAAAATTCCCTCGCCAGTGATGGAGTACCGCAAGTGGGAGAAGGGCTCGCTGCGTCCCGACGGCAAACCGGGCTTCGAGACACCGACGGGCAAGTTTGAGATCTGGTCCACCGTTCTCGAGGATTACGGCTACGAGCCCCTGCCCAAGTATACCGAGCCCATCGAGGGGCCGCTGACCCGCCCCGATCTGGCGGCCGAACTCCCGTTGGTCTTCAATTCCGGCGCCCGGCCGCAAACCGACTTCCGTTCCCAGCACCACGGCATCGAGGGGCTGGTCCGCGACAACCCGGAGCCCACGGCCGAGCTTAACACGGAGGACGCCGCCGCCCGCGGCATCGAGACAGGCGATCTGGTCGAGGTGCGTACGCACAGGGGCGCCGTGCCTTTCCGCGTCCGGGTCACCGACGACATCGTCAAGGGGGCGATAGAGTGCAATATGGGTGGTGGCACGCCGGTGGGACCTGAGGCCTGGCAGCTCTGGAACGTCAACGAACTCACCGACATCGCCAACGTGGACGAGATCTCGGGCTTTCCGGTTTACAAGGCCCTGCTCTGCGAAATGACAAAACTCGAGGATGCCACGGAGGCCACACGGACCAGCGCCGCACGCAAGGTCTGGGCCTTCGGCATGCCAGCGGTGGCGGCGGCGCCTTCCCCGCCCAGGCGGCATATCTATCTCGACAACAGCGCCACGACCAAGGTCGACGAGACGGTGCGCGAGGCGATGCTGCCTTATCTTGAAGAGCGCGCCGGCAACCCCTCCAGCCTGCACGCCGCCGGGCGCGACGCCCGCCAGGCGGTGGCGGAGGCCCGGCGCCGGGTGGCGGAACTTATCGGCGTCCGGCCACGGCGAATTGCGTTTACCGGCGGCGGGTCGGAATCCGACAACCTGGCCCTCAAGGGCGTCGCCTTCCGGCACCTGAAGGATAAGGGCCGCATCATCATCTCCGCCGTCGAGCACCCGGCGGTGCTGAAGACAGCGCAGTTCCTGGAGCACATCGGCTTCGAGGTCGTGGTCCTTCCCGTGGACGAGGATGGCGTGGTGAATCCCGAGGATCTCAAAGCGGCCCTCACCCCGGACACTCGCCTGGTGTCGGTCATGATGGCCAACAACGAGGTTGGTACCGTACAGCCGGTGAAGGCACTTTGCCGCATCGCCCACGAAGCCGGCGTGCCCTTTCACACCGACGCCGTACAGGCCTCGGGGCGCATCCCCATCGATCTGGAAGCGCTGGGCGTCGACCTGCTTAGCCTGTCGGGCCACAAGTTCCATGCCCCCAAGGGCGTCGGCGCGCTCTATGTCGCCAAGGGCGTGGAACTGGAGCCCCTGATCCACGGCGGAAAGCAGGAGGCAGGCCTGCGCGCCGGCACCGAGAACGTGGCCGCCATCGTCGGTCTGGGCGAGGCGGCGCGGCTGGCCCTGCACGGCCTCGGCGAGGCGGAGCGGATCCGGGGACTGCGCGACAAGCTGGAAGAAGGCGTGCGGGATCTAATACCGGGAGTCCACCTCAACGGACATCGGAAGCACCGGCTGCCCAACGTCCTCAACATGACCCTGCCCGGCATCCGCGGCGAGTCCTTGGTCGTGGCGATGGACCAACACGGCGTGTCGCTGAGTTCGGGATCGGCTTGCAAGTCGGGCTCGCCCGAGCCCACCCATGTGCTGACCGCCATGGGCCGCGAGGCCGCGGAGGCGCACTGCTCAGTGCGCTTCTCGCTATCCCGCCACACCACGGAAACCGACATCGACGAGACGATCGCCATCCTTGCCCGGGTCCTGAAGAAGATGGAAACCACGGTCCGTTTCCTGCCCTGCAAGTGACAGCCAGCGACCGGGCCGGAGCAGCCGCAATGTTGGCTCATGGCTAGTTCCCACCGTTCCGCTTGAGGCGGTTTCCCAACCAACAGGGTTAGGTGCGGAACGGGAAGGAGGGGCAGTCGTTAGCGGTAGCATTCCGCCTGTCACAAAAATTTAAACTCAGGCTAGACCCACGTCCAGATCGGACATGGGGTCTAATGACTCGGTTGAGTTTCACAATTGAGATATGCTTTGTCACCCATCTCTATTCTTGCCTGTCCACCTCTTCCTGGAATCCCATGGATCCGGCCGCCTAACCAATAATGAAGACAGCGGGGAGAGACATGATGAAACGTTTAGTGGCCGCCGCCGCGTTGATCGCCGGAGCCCTGTTGCCCGGTCAGGCCCAGGCGGCCTGTGGCAAGGTCATGATCGCGGATATGAACTGGCCCTCGGCCACATTCATGGCAAATGTGGACATGCTCATTCTCAAGCATGGCTACGGCTGTGACGCCGAGCTCGTTCCCGGCGACACCATGCCAACCGCTATCTCGATGATCGAAAAGGGAGAACCGGACATCGCCCCTGAACTGTGGAGCAATTCCTTCGCCGAACAGCTCGAGAAGGGAGCCGCCGAGAAGCGCCTGCGCATCGCCGGCAAGTCCCTCTCCGATGGCGGCGAGGAAGGGTACTGGGTGCCCAAGTACATGGTCGAAAAAGACCCCACGCTCGCCACTATCGACGGCATCAAGAAGAATGCCAAGCTGTTCAAGCATCCGGAGGACCCGGACAAGTCGGCATTCGTGGGCTGCCCGGCCGGCTGGAACTGCCAGATCACCAGCGGCCACCTGTTTAATGCGCTCAAGCTTGCCAAGGCCGGCTTCGAGCTGGTCGATCCCGGCTCGGCGGCTGGCCTCGACGGCTCCATCGCCAAGGCCTACGAGCGCAAAGAGCCCTGGTTCGGTTATTACTGGGCCCCGACCGCCATCCTAGGCAAGTATGAGATGGTAAAGGTGGACTTCGGCGGCGGCATCGATGAAGCCCACTTTATGGCCTGCATCAGCCAAGCCGACTGCGCCGATCCGAAGCCGACCATGTATCCCCCGTCGCCGGTACTAACGGTGACCACCGAAAGCTTCGCCGGAGAGGCGCCGGAAGCCTATAAGTACCTGACCAAGCGGGCTTTCACCAACGCCGAAATGAACAAGCTCCTGGTCTGGATCGAGGAAAACCAGGCTGACGGCGAGACGGCCGCGATCTACTTCCTCAAGAACCATGAAGCGCGGTGGACCCCATGGCTTATGGCGGACGTCGCGGCGAAGGTGAAAAAAGCCCTCGCCGGCATGTAAGGACGTCGCCCCCCCGGCAACGCTTCGCCCCGGGGGGCCCGATCCCCTTGGCGATACCGGATTATTGGATTGACACATGGCTGATTCATCCTGGTTGACCGAATTCCCGAAAATGGACCGCGCCAGCCTGGTCGCCTTGCGCAAGTATCTGGACGGCTCCTATCGGGAATTTTCCAGAACCTACGGCGACATGATAGAATCGTTCTTCGATCCGCTGCTCTATTTCCTGGTCTGGTTCGAGAAGCTTCTGCTGAATACCCCCTGGCTAGTGGTTCTCCTCGTCCTTGTCGGTCTCACTTATGGGGCCAGCCGGTCGATCAAGCTGTCCCTCGGCGTCACCGTCGCCTTCCTGCTCATCGGCTATTTTGGTATGTGGGAAAATACCATGCGGACGCTGAGCATGATCACCGTGGCGACGCTGCTGTCGATCGCCGTCGGTATCCCCATCGGCATCATGATGGCGCGTTCCGATCGGGCGCGGGGCATCGTCACGCCGATCCTCGACATCATGCAGACCATGCCCGCCTTCGTGTACCTCATTCCCGTGGTCATGCTGCTCGGCATCGGCAAGATTCCGGGGATCATCGCGGTGCTCATCTACTCAATTCCGCCGGTCATCCGGCTCACCAACCTTGGCATCCGACTGGTTGACCGGGAAGTCCTGGAGGCGGCTACCGCGTTCGGCGCCAACCGGACACAACGGTTGTTCGATGTGCAGCTTCCCCTGGCCATGCCGACCATCATGGCCGGGGTCAACCAGACCATCATGATGGCCCTCGCCATGGTGGTCATCGCCTCGATGATCGGCGTCAAGGGCTTGGGCCAGCCGGTCTTGAAATCGATCACCAACCAGTACTTCACCATGGGCCTACTCAACGGCCTCGCCATCGTCGCCATCGCCATTTTGTTCGATCGCGTCTCGCAGTCCTACGCCAAGCGCCGCCAGAAACACCTGGAAGGCATGCACGGTGACTGACCCCCTGATCCAGGTCGAGAACCTTTACAAGATATTCGGAGACAACCCACGGTCAGTCATGCCACTGGTCCGCGAGGGGCGCTCGAAGGACGACATCCTGGCGGAAACCGGATACACGGTGGGCCTCAAGGATATCAACCTGGAAATCGACAGGGCCTCGATTTTCGTCGTCATGGGCCTGTCCGGCTCTGGCAAGTCGACCCTGATCCGCCATTTCAACCGCCTCATCGATCCGACGGAAGGATCCATCCACGTCGACGGTACCGACGTGATGAGTCTGTCGCCGAAGGACCTGGAGGAATTTCGCCGCCACAAGATGTCGATGGTCTTCCAACGCTTTGGCCTCCTGCCCCACCGCACGGTGCTGGAGAACGTCGCCTTCGGCCTGACGATCCAGAAGGTCGCCAAGGCGGAAAGAGAGGAAAAAACCCGCGAATGGCTGCGCGCGGTCGGCCTGGAAGGCTACGAGGAGCAGTACCCGTCACAGCTCTCCGGCGGCCAGCAGCAGCGCGTCGGCCTCGCCCGCGCTCTATGCACGGACCCGGAAATCCTGCTCATGGACGAGCCTTTCTCGGCGCTCGACCCCTTGATCCGTTCGGGTATGCAAGATCAACTGATCGAACTGCAGAACAGGCTGCGCAAAACCATCATTTTCATTACCCATGATCTGGACGAGGCGCTACGCCTGGGCGACAAGATCGCCATCCTCAAGGATGGCGAACTGTCCCAAGTTGGCCGCCCGGAAGAGATCCTGCTCCATCCGGCGAACGACTACGTGAGAGCTTTCGTGCGTGACGTGAACCGGGCGCGGGTGCTGTCCGTTGATGTGGTCATGAAGCCCGCCAGATATCGCCTGACGACAGTGAACATCGACGAGGCCCTCAAGCAAATGCGAGGCTGGAAAGAGGACTACGCCTACGTTTTCCACGAGGGCGAATACAGGGGCGTGGTCACCCAGGAAGCACTGGAGGACGCCCGCGAGAAGTCAAGCGGCTGCCTCCCGCATCCGCACGAGATCGCCGAGGAAGGTCCGACACTTCAGCCGGACACGGTCCTGCGGGATGCCCTTTCGGCCACTTTGGTTTCGGAATATCCGGTGCCGGTAATCTCGGAAGAAGGCGAGTACCACGGAACCCTTTCCAAACAGGACGTGGTGGAAATCCTTGCCAACAACGACAACAAAACCGCCGCCTGATTGGCTGCGCGGCAACTCTTGATCGCCAAGCCCTACACACCGAAGACAAACGGTAAGGCCGAGCGCTTCATACAGTCATCCTTGCGCGAATGGGCGTATGCCCGTGCCTATGAGAACTCCGGGCAGAGAGCCGAGGAACCGCCGTATTGGCTACATCATTACAATTGGCGCCGGCATCATGCCGGGATAAAAGAAAAAACACCCGTCAGCCGATCAGGCTTGGACGTAAACAACCTTATGAGACTCCACACCTAGCGGACATCGTAGCGAGCAGCATAGGTTCAAATCGGAGGCTTGCAACTGCCTTGATTTTCTCCTCTCGGCACCGAGTCTAACTTATTAATTGGTATCGTTCGTGGGGAAATTACTCGGCCAAACGCTCCACGGTCACCTGTCCAGTTCCGTGATTGTTAGCATAGAAAACCTTGCATCCCCCGATACAAAACGGCGGGATGGCATCGTTGACATAGAGGTACAACCGGCCGGTTTCTGTCGCCGTTACTTTCTTTTTCTCTCCCTTTTTCTCTCCGACGCGGAAGGTCGTTCCGTGCCGCCCGATTTTTCCCATGACCACGAACCAAGCGTCCTTCAAATGACGCCGCATCGGCAACGCTAAAATCATGAGCGGATGGTAATTTGTCATATGATTATCGAACCCTTCCGGACTAGAGTGAATCGAAGCGTCTTTCCACTGTACCGAGTTTTTGGTGTCTATAGACACCAAATATCGTTCACCTGCCTGCATATGAATGCCGGTATCGTTACAGCGGCTTTTCGTTTTAAATATTACGCCGTTACTTTCTTCCCCAACTTTAAGTTCCTGGATTTTAACATTTCCATCCTCGTCTTCCTCGACTTCAGCATCTCCGGCATTTACTTTTTTGATGTTAATTTCTTTATTCGGCAGATTCAGTTCAGGGCACGCATCGTTCATTCCGTCGGTTATTAACATGGGAATTCTCAATAAAATCACGTAGAGCACGAAGACGAAAAGCGCCCACCAAATCATGGCCCAGACGAACCTAAGCGACATTATTTTTTCACACAAATTTTTCATTGGTCTGTTCCGCTTGAGGAATGTTGGCCCGTTTTTTTCGGTACAAGTTTGATCGCGACATCTCGCCACGCTTGGCTAGCCGAGTTCTCTGTCGCCTGCTTCAAGAAACCCCGCAACTTCCGCATTAAGTACAGCACAAATACAAAGCCGATAAAGACCCAGCCGTTAGCTCCGTAACTGTCTATCCAATTGTATGTAAAATCGGGGAGCATGCCCTTAAACAAACCCGTGAGGCCGTTACAGATCGCATTTCCCTCGCACGGATCGCCAGCGCCGTCATCCAGGAAAACGCCCGTCAACAGGAAAGCAAGCGTCCAAATAACCAACCCGAAATAAAGAACGCGCCGCCAACAAATTGATTTCCATGCAACGTCCAAATCCGGCTTGCCAGTGATTGACTGAATATCATCGCTCCAGGTTGAAACGGTATCGAATTCCCCGGTAATCGCGGTCGGTGCGTACCCCGTGCTCCCAGACTGTATTCTCATCAGGGCGCTCTCGTGAACCCTTGGCAACGGTCTATCTTTTTCATGGGTTTGCGCTTTATCCCAGAGAATTGCTAAATCGCGCGGCTTGTACCGATAATAGACTCCCCCACCGCCGCGGGAATCGTAAATCCTGCCGTTTTTATCGGCTTGTTCCTGGTAATCGCCAAACTTCCCGCCATTTTTGGGATTTCCCCATTTCGATTTAAGAAACTTGAGGCCACAACCATCAGCCTTCTTCATCATCCAATCGAGGGAAATATAAGACAGCGAGTCCTTCGGATAGCCGCCGCCCACATTGGAGTGAACGCCGGCGAACCAGACTTGTTCCACTTCACCTTCACCTTTGAACGCATATCCCTATTACAAAGCCCGTATTCCCTCCGGATATTTGAATTAATTTATAGCCTTGCCATAGCCACTGAAACTCGTCCCGGATGAGATGAATTTTTATTGAACCTATCTAATAATCCCAGTTGTTCCAC
>PVBE011179387.1_pt1 | contig 12731 bp, 10 predicted proteins | sample 1631181 | NCBI WGS metagenome assembly PVBE01 (sample SAMN08397723, study PRJNA350692) | Marine metagenome, whole genome shotgun sequencing project. | isolation source: water | place: Pacific Ocean | collected 2012-04
CAAGACCTCCGCCGAGTCAACTGGACCTCATATAGCTATCGCAACAGGTCGTCTCCCGAGGTCCCGACGACCGCCTCGTGTGCCACGCCCCGGTCGAATCGCACCACACTCTCCGCAGTGGTACAGTTGAGTTGCGCCCGAGAGATGATCGCGGCGTGGCTCTCCGGGTGGTTAATACCCGGGTTAGGGCGTTTGTTTTTCCTAGGGGCAAGTGCGGGACGGTCAGCGGCCCCGGCTGCGAGGCCGAATGTGGCGGCTGCGGCGGGGGACAGATCTGCTAGTTAGGGGCTTTCTTGGGATCCGTTGTAATGCGCCAGACAAGTCTCCATATTCTCCCCGTGTGGGGGCTACTCTTCATCGTCGTATTGGTGCTTCATTCAAAGGACCAGGACGAAGAGCTGAAATTAACTCAGCGCAGAGCGCTCCAATCAATCAACTCCATGCAACGGACCATCCAATACGAACTCGAGACAGTCGACACCGATCTACGCTTCCTGGCGGAGCAGGCGGACCTGCGGGAATACCTCTCCACGGGCGTTGGCCGAGCAGGTCTAGAAAACGAATATCGCCTGTTCGCGGAAAAAAAGAGGCGCTACAACCAGATTCGTTTGCTGGGTATCAACGGTCGGGAGCGTATTCGGGTCAACAACGACGCGGGGCAGCCAAAGGTCGTTGCTGAGGCTTCTTTGCAGACCAAGGTCGACCGCTATTATGTCCAACAGGTACTGGAGTTCGAACCCAACGATGTGTATGTGTCTCCATTTGACTTGAATATGGAATACGGCGAGATCGAGAAGCCTTGGCGCCCCGTCTTCCGGGTTGGAGCCCCGGTTTTCGACGTCGACCACCAGAAGAAGGGGCTCCTCATTCTCAATATTGAGGGGCAACCACTGCTAGATAGGCTCAATATCTTCTTGTCTCGCACCCCGGACACCAACATTCTCGTGGATGGAGCGGGATATTATCTCGTCGGGCCAGAGAAAGACCGTTCATGGGGGTTCATGTTTGGTGTTGCCCCGACCTTCGCCGCGGACTATCCGGATGTCTGGGCAGCCGCCAGCGACTCCACCGAGGGGCAGGTTGTCAACGAACGGGGGCTATTTTCCTTCAGCACCCTTAGCGAAAGAAAAAAACCGGATTTGTCGGAGATGATGCGCAGGTTCGATATCAAGCTGATCAACTTTGTCCCTACCGAGACTCTGCGGTTTCAATCGGAGCAGGCCCTCATTCGTTTGATCTGGATATCTGTAATTGCAGCTATAATTGCTTTGTTTCTGGTCCTCTATCTACAACGAGGGGCTCATATTCGTCAGGTCCATCAGCGCAATATTGCCGAATCTGAGAATCGATTGCGCCTGCTGTCTTCGCAGCTATTACGAAGCCAGGAGAACGAGCGGCGCAATATCGCTCGCGACCTGCACGATGAGATGGGGCAGGTGGCAACCACGATTAGCCTTCAAATGCAGCGGGCGGCGGATGCCGAGGATTTGGCCCAGAAAGATATCCTGATCGATCAGGCCATATCCGCCGCGGAGCACCTGCTCGAGCACGTACACCGCATCGTATCCAGGCTACGCCCCCACATTCTCGATGACTTTGGGCTTGAGGCCGCCCTGGAGACGTATCTTTGCGATTACGAACAGGCTACGGGTGTTTACGTTGAAGCGGAGTTTCACGTGACCGAAGAGAGAATCCCCCAGGAAGTCTGCGATAACGTGTACCGAATCATCCAGGAGGCACTCACAAATATCTCTGAGCACGCCAGTACCGAGAAAGCATGGGTGCGATTGCACGTGACCGGGGAACAACTAAAACTCATGGTGCGTGATGAGGGGTGTGGGTTCGATCCGAGCCGCGCCCATGGTCGTTTTGGCCTACTTGGGATCCGGGAGCGGGTTGATCTGTTGGGAGGACTTTTTTCCTTGACCTCAGAGTCTGGGCACGGGACGGTTATCTCTGTCTCGATTCCGCTGCCACTTCCAGCCTAGGGCGCTACCAATGTCCAATGTCTGATGAATTGAGTTCACTTCGCGTCGCGATTGTGGATGACCACGAAATGGTCCGCCAAGCGTTAGCCTCTTTTTTGCAGGACAATGATCGGATCGACGTTGTTGGCCAGGCGGGTGACGCCACCGCTGCCCTCAATATTGTGGATGAAACGGTCCCCGATGTGCTCATACTCGACTACGGCATCCCGGAAGGAGGAGCCATGCGCGTCATCGAGGGGATGGTTGAGCGCAAGTGCGCGACCCGCACTCTCGTGCTTACCGTTCACGATAGCAGTCATTATGCGGTGAGAGCCCTCGAAGCCGGTGCACACGGATTCATGGTCAAGTCCTCGGCCATCAGGGAACTCCTGGACGCGATTCAAATGGTGTCTAGCGGTGGAGTCTATATTACGCCAGATCTTTTGGGCGAAGTCCTTTCACATATGCGCCAGCCCAAACGTCACCGGGTGGGTTTGGCGGCTTTGTCTCATCGGGAATTACAGATGCTTCGTCACCTCGGTGACGGGATGTCTCTGTCCCAGACTGCAAGGGCGTTGCGTATAAGTACATCCGCAGCATCGACGTATCGTGTGCGCCTTTTGGAGAAACTGAACCTGAAGACAACAGCAGACGCCATCCGTTTCGCGTTGGAGCACCGCGTCGTCACCTGAACCCACGCCCCGTGTAGGATGATTACTACAGAAAATAAGGGGTTTAAGCTGCATCTTTGCAGGGCGCGTTCTCGTAAATTGAGGGCTCGCTGATAGTGTGGGTCCACTGGGGGGTGGTTGTTTTTATTATATACAAGAAGATAGTAACGCTCGGAGTACTGTGCGTGACGGGCACCTCTTTACTCGCCTTGATTGGGGTAGGTTGCGGCGCTCAAGCACCAGCGCCTCGCTACGAGGGGAGTCACGGCTCCTACGCCACGGGGCTGTACGCATCTCTGGGTGGGATCATGCCTGTGGCCAGTGACGAACAGCGTGCCATTTTTGAAAAAGGCCGCGAGGTATCTTTACGACGCTTTCGAGCGATGGACGGTCTCGGCCCAGCCTTCAACGTGACTTTCTGCTCTTCTTGTCATGAGAAGCCCACGGCTGGTGGGGCTGCGGGGTTGTACCGGAGTTTTGCCATGGGGGGCAAGACGTTGTCCGATGGCGCTTTCATCTCCGGGGAGTCTGCCGGCGATGCTCAAGGTATCATTCGGAAGTATTCAAACTTACATAACGCCGATGGGGGTGGGCACCCGGCTCTCGACGAGACCATGAACACCATCGCGCAGCGAAACCCGATACCCTTCTATGGTGTGGGGCTTCTGGCGGAGCTCGACAACGCGGAACTCTTGAAGCGAGAAGACCCCGATGATCAGGATGGAGATGGTATCAGCGGGCGCGCCAACTGGGACCGCGGCTTTGTTGGCCGCTTCGGCCGCAAGTGCCAGACGGTGTCCATCGAAGGTTTTATTCGAGGCCCCCTATTCAACCACATGGGGATCACCACCAATCCGCTCCCCAATGAGCTAAAGGCAAAGCTCCCAGTCGACAGCAGTCTCGCTATAACAGCGCGTTTAGGCGCCCCCTTAGAAGTTCTCCACGCCTTCGCACAGGCTGCAGCCCCCGACGGTCCCCTCACAGACGACTGTGAGGGCACGGACGGCGAGAAAAACTGTGACGCGGTGCCAGACCCTGAGATGTCAGAGGATGACCTCTTCGCCCTGGTCAGTTATGTCATGCTGATCGCTCCTCCTGAGCCAGCCGCCCTCAACGCGCAGACGACGCACGGACGAGATCTCTTCAATGAACTGGGTTGTCCGGGGTGCCATACCCCACGGCTCAATGGACCCCGAGGAGCACTACCTGTGTATAGCGATCTGCTACTCCATGACATGGGACCCGGGCTGGCCGACGGGATCTCTGCGGGGCTAGCGACTGGCACGGAGTTCCGTACGCAGCCGTTGTGGGGGATTGGCGTTGTCGCTCCGTACTTGCACGATGGTCGGGCTCAAACCTTGAAGGAAGCCATCTTGTTGCATGGAGGTGAAGCACAGTCGGGCAGAGACGCGGCGGCACTGCTCTCTGAGCCAGACATGCAAGACCTGGTGGCCTTTTTGGAGAGTCTCGGGGGAATGTCTCAATACACACAGGGGCTGTTGCCACCTGATGCTCCTGTCCCCCCCGTAGGAGACCTTGGCGGCCCCCGGCGAGAACTCTCTAGCGGTGAGCAGGAAGACTTTATCGCGGGTCGACGCGTCTTCGATACGGACTTTGGATTAAAAGATGGTGTCGGCAGCCCTCGATTCAACGGCGACTCTTGCCGAGGTTGTCACTTCGACCCGGTTATTGGCGGGGCAGGCTCCTTGGGAGTCAACGCCATCCGCCACGGTATCATCAACAGCGAAGGTCATTTTGTTCCCCCTTCGGTTGGTACCATACTCCATCGGCAGACAAGCCTGATGGGTCAGTGCAATGCCCCTCAGGTCTCTACCAACGTTTACGAACTCCGGCAGACCCCGCATGTATTTGGTCTGGGATTGGTCGACGCAATCGACGAGAGCGTAATTGTCGCCAACGCCGACCCGGACGACACATCGCCCCCTGACGGCATCTCAGGTCGTGTCTCCTACGTGAGCGGTGGCCGGGTTGGGCGACTCGGATGGAAAGCTCAGGTGCCGTCCATCGCAGAGTTCATCCGAGACGCGGTGAGCGCAGAACTCGGCATGACCCTCCCGTGGGTTGAGGATGCAACATTTGGCGTCCTCTTTGACACCGATGACGTCGACGACCCGGAATTCTCCTTGAACGATGCGGCGCTTTTGCAGCACTATTTGTCTCTCCTGGCCCCCCCACCTCGGCTGCCTGGTTCTGCGCAGAATCCAGCAGTTCAACACGGCGAGACCCTCTTTGCCGAGGTGGGCTGCGCCGCTTGCCATATGAGTCTGCAGGGGGCAGACGGGCCTGTCCCTCTCTATTCTGACCTGCTCCTGCATGAGATCCTTCCAGAAAATGCGACGGGTATTGAAGACGCCTCCGCTGGAATGCGCGAGCTTCGAACCACGCCATTATGGGGTCTAAGCCAAACCGGACCCTATCTCCACGACGGATCTGCTGAAACTCTGAGTGAAGCCATCGCCGGTCATTTCGGGGAGGGTGCCGCTTCCGCCAATGCTTTCAGCGCGCTTGACGAGGAGGCCGAAGAGGCCCTGCTCGCTTTCCTGGAGTCACTCTAATGCGACGATACACCCTCTTGCTTTTGTGGGTGGCCGTCGCGGCATGTTCATCCGAATTGAGTCAACCGGAGGCCCAGCCCGACACGGGGCCTTCACCGATACACGACCCGCTGTCGATGCCTGCTGAACCCACCTTGGATCCTGAGTCCTTTGCGAGCGTCGAAACCTGTGTAGAGTGCCACCCGGGGCATGTGGCCGAGTGGAATCAGTCCGCGCACTCGTTGGCCACCAAGGATCCAGTTTGGCGAACGCTGGTCGCGGTTCGTCAAGACCACCTGAGCTCCATGGAAGACCAGTTCTGTACGCAATGCCATTCCGCCATCGGCACCCGGGGCGGAGTCTTTGTCCCTGGTTTCTCCTTTGATGATGTCTCGGGGATTTCGCTGGAGGGCGTCACTTGTGTGGCGTGCCACCAGGTTGTGGGCATGGAGCGCAACTACAACGCGGGTCACGTACTCGACCCGACAGCGCCCATGGTAGGAGGTATCACAGACCCGAAGAGCTCTTCTGCCCACGAGTCCGTAGGCGATGGGTTAATACAGTCATCTGCGTTTTGTGGAGGGTGCCACGATGTTATCGAAAATAGTGGCCTGAACCTTGAGCGCGGTTACATGGAGTGGATGCAATCACCGGACGGCGATACGGACACGACCTGCCAAAGTTGTCATATGCCTTCCCGTGAAGGCGAGGCAGCTGTGGGAGGGCCAATACGCACGATCCATGATCATCGTTGGCGTGGAGTGGGGCTGGTGGTTCGGAGTCTATTCATTACCGACGAGACGATATTAGCCGAACTGGATCAGGACATAGACGAATTTTTGAAGACCAGCGCGGAGATTAGTCTGGATCTCCCCCATAGCGTATATGCCGGAAACCAGTTGGATATACTTGTTCATATCGCGAATAAGATCTCCGGCCATAAACTACCAACAGGGACCACTTTCATCCGCCAGTTCTGGCTGGCGCTGAGCGTTAAGGACGCAAACGGCACGGTCATCTATGAGACCGGGCATCTGGATGATAATGGCGATCTCCGCAACCGTTGGAGCCAGCTGGACCCCTTTGGCGATTCTGACCTCATTACTCTGGGGAGTGAATTCCTGGATAAAGACGGGCAGCCGGTGTTGTTTCCGTGGTTGGCGGTGGAGCACATTAGTCGCGCCATACCGGCGTTACATAAGCGCGCCTACACGCTCTTCCCGATCATACCAGAAGATGTGACAGGCCCCCTTGAAGTGGACGCCGCGCTGCTCTTTCGCGAGTTCCCCCCCTTCTTGTTCGAGGCCCTGGGTGCGGACGCGCTCATCCCCTTGTTCAAAGTGCGCACCATTTGCGAAACAAAGGAAAGCGTTGATGTTCAATAGGGCGCTACACATTTTGCTGGTACTGGTGGTGGCGCTAATGTTGGGTATGTTCTGGCCGGAATTCAGCCGGAGCGGCGACTCGCCCCGGTCTGCTGCCTTCACATGGCCTGGTGAGCCGCTCTTTGAGCGTGCGTGGCTTTGCCCGGAAACCGCGGCCGTGCCCGATCACCGTTTCACCATACCGGGGGAGATCTTCTTCGGGGCGGGAGTCTCGGAGGAGGAAGTCGTCCGTGCTCTGCGCCTCACCAGTGGCGTATTGATGGTCTACGGGGGCCAGATAGACATACCGGCGACGATGACAAGGTTGGAGCATCGCCGGGTTTTGTCGGTTCGCGTCGAAGATCTCACTAAATCCGAACGGCACGACCCAGAAGCTCTGGCCCGTCGCACTCTGACCGGTCTTCGCAACTTTATGGCGCGGGTAGCCCACCCTGTCACGCCCCACATCAACCTGGTCTTTCTGGAGGAGATCGTTCATCCCTCCGACCTGGGGGGGGTGGTGCTCGGAGAAGTGATGGGCATGGGCCTCTCACCGCAACTCGTGGCGGAGTCGAAGATGGGTGGCGCTACCGAGGAGTGGGTGCGCGCTGCGGGCCTGCATGGTGACTTTACCCCGACTCTGATCGTGAGCATGCGGGTGCTACGCACCAGAACAGACCAGGACGTAGGGATCACGCTTGTGCACGAATTAGGGCACGCGTTGGGCCTCGCCCACGAGGAGGACCCAAAGTCATTGATGGCCGAGGAACCACCTTCCTGCATACCCGCTCTCAGTCTCCCTCAACGGCAGGCCTTTGAGGCGAGAAGGGAAGAGTGAATACGGTGGCGCACGGCATGGGTTTGAGAACGTTGAGATTCTTGCTGCCTGCTCTGTTCGTGGTTACGTTGAGTGGCTGCCCGGGGACTTTGGAGGAGGGCACGGATTGGGAACTCGAACAGGCTGATGAAGCCTGGTGGATGTCAACGGTCCATGTAGGCGAAGAGCGGTGGGTGGTCGGTGGCACGCCCGAAGAAGGGGCGATGCTCCATGACGCCGGCAGTGGGTTGGAGGTGGTGAATCTGGAGTTTGAGGTAGAGCTCTTGAACTGGATTCATGCCTTCGATGGTGGTGGTTACGCCGTCGTGGGTAACGGCGGCGCCATCCTCTACAGCGCCGATGGGAGCACCTGGACCCAACAATCCGTAGGCGTCACGGACCAGAACCTCTGGGGGGTCTGGGGAACCAACGCGGACGACGTATGGGTGGTGGGAGGCGATGGCTCCATGGCCGGGGACGCGACCATCCTCCGAGGCCCTGTCGATGATCTCCAGCCGATGGATACGCCAACACTTGAACACCCGAACATATTCGCCTGGTTCAAAGTCTGGGGGAGTGGCCCGAACGATGTCTTCATCGTCGGCCAAAGCGGAGGTTTACTCCATTGGGATGGGGTCGCCCTGACCGAGCAGATGGTGGGGCTCTCGAAAGACTTGATTGGGCTATGGGGCACTGGACCAAATCGAGTGGCTGTGGTCGGCGGTCGGTTCAATGGCGCTATCGCCCTTTGGGATGGGAGCGAGTGGCGAGGAATCGAACTTGCTCCGATTTCCGGACTCAACGGAGTGTGGCTGCGCGGCGACACCATACACGCTGTTGGCGCGCAAGCGATGAGCGTCAAGCTCGACTTCCGGACAGGACAGGTCATTGGAGAAGAAGAGTGGTTGGGGACGCGGATCCCCGAAGCCATGGGGGTCGACTTGCACTCGATTCATGGCGCCAACGACGGCCATCTGACCTCGGTCGGGGGCAACTTCGCGCGCCCTTCGGGGCCCTACGACGGGCTGGCGGTCACACGTCGTCTGGGCAGCGACGAGTAGCTCGTCTCCATCCCGAAACACATAACCCTTTGAATTACCTGGCAAACCTTGCGCAAACCCGATCGCTTTGATGGCGTTTCCGTGGTAGATACGACGTGTTAACGCATTGAATTTACATCGAAACCGATATCGAAAGGAGATCGAGCTTGCGCAAGGTTTGCCAGAAACAGCTGGGGCTGAACCTGATCGAGGTCTCACATCTTCATGCCAAAGAGCTGGAGGTGCTGAGCGACCTCCTCGACGCCGATCTTGGCATCCTGGCGCTCATCACTCAAGACCTGGTGGATGAAGGTGTGGATCTCGAGACCAGCCGGCCCGGGATGACGGGGGAGCAAACGCTGCGAGCGGCGCTCTACAGGCATCTCCACGGGCTGGCGTATGAGGCTCTCGCGTTCCAGCTTGCTGACTCCCGGACCGCGGCCCGCTTCTGCCGTCTGCGCGGCAAGGCGCCGAGCAGCACGGCGCTTCAACGCAACATCAAACGCATCAAGCCCGAGACCTGGGAGGCGCTGAACCGTCGACTGGTGCTGGCGGGCCGGCCCCTAGGAAAAACAAGCGCTCTAGTCCGAGTATAAACCACCCGGGGAGCCACGCGACAACCACCAGTCAGGCGCAACTCAACTGTACCACTGCGGAGAGTGTGGTGCGATTCGACCGGGGCGTGGCACACGAGGCGGTCGTCGGGACCTCGGGAGACGACCTGTTGCGATAGCTAGATGAGGTCCAGTTGACTCGGCGGAGGTCTTGGACCGGCGTCGCTCGACGACGAGAAGTGGTTCAATCTGGATGGAAGCGGCACCGCGCACTACAACACGTCGAGCTTCGAGATCGGCCCGCTCGTCGACGGTCTGCACGTCTTCGAGTTCGTGCTGCACGACAACGACGGGGGCGACGATGTGTGGGATCCGCCAGTGACCGCCGAGGTGAGCTTCGAGATCCAGGGGGGCTACGTACCCCCGGAGCCCGCCATCGAGCCCGTCGAGCTGAACCAGATGGTCCTGAGCATGCAGCCCGCCACGGAGGTCGGTGGTCTGCTCCTGGGCACCCCAGCCGGCATCTACCTCACCGAGGGCACCGCCGGGGTCACCCCGTCTTTCTTCGGGCCGAGGGTCACGGCCCTCGCCCGGGACCCCTTCAGCGTCAACACCTACTACGCCAGCGGCCAGTGGCCGGAGTCCGGGACCGAGCTCTGGGGCCTGGCGACGTCGGTCAATGGGGGCCAGAGCTGGAGCGAGACGAGCCTTCAGAACGAGGCCATGTTCGAGGACCTCGCCGTGGGCACGGACCAGGCGGGGGGCATCGCGGGTTTCTGGGCCGGTCAGATCCACGTGAGCATGGACTCGGGCGCAACCTGGGACACGGCGCCGATCTCGGTGTGGGCCGACGACCTGGTCTTCGCCTCGACCAACCCCGTCGTGGTGCTCGTAGCCGGACCCGACGGTATTCAGTCCCTGAACTGGGACACCGGGGAGCTGACGTCCCTGGTCACGTGCCCGGTCACGGCCATCGACCGGGTCGGGCAGCAGATCGCCTATGCGACCACCGAGGGCGTCATCCACCTCTGTGACGACACCTTGACCGAGTGCACCACCTGGTCGCCGCCGTCGTCGGACACGGTCATCCAGATGGTCAGCGAGATGGCGGACCCGAACGTGATGTATCTGCTGACGGTGGTGAGTCAGATCTTCCGCAGCGTAAACGGCGGCGAGACCTGGGAGCTCCTGGTGGACGGGGGCCCCTAGAGCGGAACGAACTCGCTCGCTCCGAAGCGGTGCAGATAGCCCTCGGCGACCCCGGGGCAGGCCTTGATCGCGCGACAGCTCTGGCAGCTCTCCGGGTAGGCGCTGAGCGCCGCCTCGATGTGGTCGATGGGGTAGACGCGGTCGCCGGTCACGTCGTCGAGGTAGTGGGTCTCGCCGAACCCGGAGCGGCTGATGTTGCGGTTGCTCGGGTCGCTGAGGATGCAGCTCGGGAAGGACTCGAAGACCAGACGAACCCCCAGCTCCTGCGCCACGTCACGCATCGCACCGACCTCGTCGATGACGTCGGCGTAGCGCAAGCTCAGCCCCTCCCACTCGCCCCCCTTGCCCGTGGTCGACGGGAAGGCCAGCTTGAGCACATAGCGTGCACCAAAGCGGTCCACACACCAGCGCAGGTACTCGGTGAGGTGCCCGGCGTTGTGGGTGGTCACCACGCAGTTGAGCATCAGCCAGATGCCCTCGGCCAGCAGGTGTTCGATGCCCAGGACCGTCTCCTCGTGTCCCTTGGCGTGGGTCCCGAAGATGAGGCAGCTGGTCTCGACGTCGTGGCTATGCAGCGAGACGATGGCGCGCTCGAGCCCCTCGGCGCGGGCGCGGGCGGCGAAGGCGGCGTCAGCAAAGGACCGCCCATGGGTGTTGACGTCCCAGGTCATGCCGTGGGCGCCTAGCGCCGCGACGACGTCCCAGAAGCCGGGGTGAATGGTCGGCTCGCCGCCGGTCAGCACGACGCGTCGAAAGCCCTGGCCGTGGAGAAAGGCGACACGCTCGAGCAAGCCCTCGGTCTTGGTGAACCAGGCCTCGGGGCGCCCGGAGTTGCTGCACATGGGGCAGTCGTTATTGCAGGCCTCGGCCAGCCGGAAGAGCGAGATGCTCTCGTCGTCCACGGGGCGCTCCGCGGGGCGGAGCTTGCGCATCAGCTGGACGCTGTGGGGCGTGGTCGAATCTTGGCGGGTCTCGCTCACGGTTGAAGCTTACACGACCAGACACGAAGAGGCCCGGAGCCGATATGGCGACCCCGGGCCTCGTGGTTCACGCGAAGAGGTGACCGATCAGGCGGTCTGTCGGCGACGCAGGAGCGCCGCGGCGCCGAGGCTCGTCAAGACCAGCCAGGGGATCACCGGAGCGTGGCTGGTGCCGCAGCCGCCGGAGTCATCTCCGGAGCCGGAGCCGTCCTGATCGTCGGTCGCTCGCTCTTCACCGCCGGATGAGCCGGCGACGTCGAGGGTCGCGTTGCTGCCACCCATCGCGGCGCCCGCGACGTCATCAGTGATGCCCGCGTCCTCCAGGGCCTCGCCCCAGGTCTCCGCGGTCGGTTCGCAGGCGTCCATCGCGGCGCAGGCGTCCTCGTCGTTGGCTTCACCCTCGAGGCACTGGTTCAGGGCAGCGAGCTCATCGAGGCCCGCGTTCTGGAGGACGGCGTAGCTGCATAGCGCGGTGCACATGCCGATCATCTCCTCGAGCTCCTCGGCGGAGGGCGGTGTGATCGTCACGCTGCCGCCTCCGGGATCACGCTGGCAGATCCCGTCGATGCAGACCTCGCCGTCGTGCTCGTTGATGCAGTCCGCGTCGGATTCGCAGGCCATGGCGTTCCCCTGACCCTCTTTCGACTCGTCGTCATCATCGGGCGGGAGCTCGAAGTCGGCCTGCTCGTCGACGCCGTCGGTGTCCGTGGACTCCGAGGGCACGCTGACGGCGCTGCCGCTGGACGCGAGTCCTCCGGCCTCCGCGCATGCACCGACGTGCTCACAGAGGGTGGTGCAGTTCGCATCCGTGGGCACCTGCTCGGGGTCGATGACGCACTCTCCCCAGGACTCCGCGGGCTCGATGGGCTCGATGGGCTCGTCGTGGAAGCCGCAGTAGCCGTCGATACAGATCAGACCCTGCTCTTCACAGTCCGCGTCGCTCTCGCATTCCACGGGGGCCCACTCCATGCTCTCGCCCTCGCCCTCGCTCGGGACCGAACCATCGGAACCGTCCGAGGGGGTGCCTGCGGAGCCGCTGCTGCCCCAGGTCGCGCTGCTCTCGGCGCACATCATGTACTCACCGCAGTCGGCGGCGGTCGTGCAGTAGGTCCCGGTCTCGGTGCAGCCGCCCCACACGCAGTGGAAGCCCTCGTCGCATTCCGCGTCGGACTCGCAGGCGTCGAAGGAGGGCATGGCGCAGTAGCCCTCTTCACCGCAGACCATCTTGTACTCCAGGCAGTCATCGTCGGTCTCGCAGCCGATCATCGCCTGGGCGGCCAGCGCCGGTGTGGCGAAGGCCATGATGCTCAGCGCGGTCAGCGTCATCAGAATTCGTTGCGTATCCATCGCGTATCTCCCGGGGGGCGGAGTCTCTGGAACGGGGCCATGGTCGTGGAAACCGGGACTCAATGCCAAATAACCCGTGCAATTACGCAGCAGCCCCTAGGAAAAACAAGCGCTCTAGTCCGAGTATAAACCACCCGGGGAGCCACGCGACAACCACCAGTCAGGCGCAACTCAACTGTACCACTGCGGAGAGTGTGGTGCGATTCGACCGGGGCGTGGCACACGAG
>PVBE012569884.1_pt1 | contig 12731 bp, 18 predicted proteins | sample 1631181 | NCBI WGS metagenome assembly PVBE01 (sample SAMN08397723, study PRJNA350692) | Marine metagenome, whole genome shotgun sequencing project. | isolation source: water | place: Pacific Ocean | collected 2012-04
AGTCCTTTCACCACGACCAACTTTTGCAAGATGGGATTTGTCTAATTTGTTTTTCCTACGTTTGTTGATAGAATCAACAAAAGAAGAAAGATTTGTAACGAAAAAAGTTCGTTTACCAGTAGGGTCATTTACAACCCAATTGGAAGTTTCTCCACTTTTTGAATATACACCAACATAACCATTTTTAATTTTAGGATTAAGAATTGTTTTCATTTTTTATAATGCTCCTGTTATTTTCTTTTTCAATTGTAATTAAATTATCACATCCTACCTCTAATTCAGGCTTGTGTGAGACTAGTATTATTTGTAAATTCATTCTCTCTGAAATATCTCGAATGAAACTCGATGCTTGTTCTAAATAATTCCTACTTAGAAATTTTAATGACTCGTCTAGTATTAGAATTCTAGTTGAATTTTTAAGGTAAATAAAAATTATCTTCAATACTAGAGAGATTATATCATTAACACCACCTCCGCATGATTTTTGTGGATCTACTTCTAATTCATTTTCAATAACCAGAATATCAACTGCTGGTTCATTTCTGTACGAATAGAGCTTAATTTCAAATTTTATATCTTTTTCAAATATACTTGTTAATGCTTCTGTCACTAAATTTGTAAATAAATTGCATATATCTTCTCTATAATTAGCTGAAATTTGCAATAAAAAATCTTTTAATTCTTTAAGGATTAAATTTTCTTCTTCTATTTTATTTTTTCGTTCTTTATCTAGAAGAATATTTTTCATGTATTCTTCTTCTAGAATGAGGTTTTTGCTTATAAGACTAGAAAGTTCATTTATTTTTTCCATATTGCAGTATTTGGTAAATTTTCAATATCTCCCATTTTAATTAGAGATAATAAATCTTGCTTACCTTTTCTTGTATACATACAGTATGTCGCTTCTTCTGGTGTTTTCACTTTAGTTTTACTATCTACATGTGATTCACACCAATCTGCTAATTCTTTCCTAAAAGAAAGGATAAAAGATTCTTCTGTTTCAAATGCAATAAAATCAGAAATTCCATGCAACCAACCATCTTTTCCGCTTACATTTTTAAACTCAATCCAAATCCATTCATCTTGAACTTCTCTATCTGTTCTATTAACTCTCTTTCTTGCTTTGACATCAACCATTGCAGTCATTATTCCATCTTCTTCATCTGAAGTTAAATGAAAATCTACATGGTCAAATTGCTCCATACCAGTTGCTGGCTTTACTACAAAACCCCTTAATTTAGCTAATCGAGAAAATTCTTCTTCTGCAGATAATCCTTCTTGGATACTTTGCTCATACATAATTTTCTCCTATAAAAATGCCCCAAGGGATTAAGCCTTGGGGCAAATAACATCCTCAATATGTCAGATTAAAGGAACTATTAATTGAATGAAAGTGAAGCATCTGCTTGCTTCATCATATCTGCTTTACTTGTAGATACACCACTAGTAGTCGTCGTAGTATCAGTACCTGTAAAAGATCCATCATCACTTTCATATATTTTTGTTAATTTCTCAATTATTTCATCTCTAGAAAGTACTTTGTAGTATTCTTCTAGGTTAATTGATTCGTCTGTAAATACTTTTTCTTCTTCAGTTAGAGGAGTTCGTTCCATACCCCTTTGTAATTCGTAACGTTGAATCCCAGGCTTATCAGCATGATACATACAAAGAAGATCATAACCTGTTTCTTCATCTGTAGGATCTCCCATAGAAAATTTAGGATTACCACCTACTCCTGCCAACAAAAGTACTTTTTCAAAGGCAGTCTTTTTAAAAGAAACAATCTCAATACAATCTGCATCAGTAGCTCCATTTTGTTTTGCCCTATTGATTCCATTAACTGACGCTGAAAATGATGCTCGTTGAATCTTAGCATCTTTACCCCAACTTTCTGGAGGTAAAGGAAAAGAAACAAATGGAAGGTCTGAATGAGTTTTGCCTTCTAATTGAGCTTCATAAACTTCATCTAATGGGCAACCATTAGGATCTGGAGTTACTGCATCTGCAGTATAGTCAAAATTTATACAAGGTATTGGTGTTATAATCTTTTGTCCATCTGCTTTTTCTACATTAACAAAATGTAAATAGCGACGAACAAAATCTCCAAAAGGACGTACTGGAATTCCTTGTGATCCTGCTTCTTTCCAAATAAAGAAATTAGCAGAAGAAAGGTTAGTGTTGATCTCAGGTTGTGGACGCATATCAGTTAATTTCATAATAATTATTCTCCGTTATTTTTTTTTAGTTTAGCAAGTCATTCGCTTGCCATATTATAAGTATCGACTAAAGTTTCTAGAACTTTAATCTTTTTTTTAATTTTTTTTATTTTTGTTTGGTGAGGGTTTTTAAAACCCTCGAAAAACGTCATCCTTACCTTTAGGGTAATTCTGACCATAAGGAGAGGTGGGATTAATTTCCCACCTTCAATAATCTATAAACAATAAGGAGAAACCTTCTACCTTTAGGGTAGAATATTTCATAAGAAAGGTGGGAAATTAATCCCACCTTGGCAACCAAACATCATAACAGTTAAGCTAATAGGAGTATTGACATATAAATAAAAATGTAACCTCGAAAGGAAATCAATTTATGTGTCACCTATATAATGACCAAATCTTAAAATTTTTTTTTCTCATATTTGAAGATTTTTCACAATTTTTTCTGCTGTTTTTGCTCCAAGTCCTGGAATAGCAAGGATTTTGTCCTTTAAAGAAAGTTCCCAACTTTTATCTCTATCTGAATCTCTTAGTTGATCATCTCCATCTAATTGTTCATCTAAAGGTTCTCTTTCATCTGGAGTGGAGGTAGAGGTTTCTGTATTCGCACCAAGATCAGCAAAAGGATTTGTTTCTTGTGCTGATAACAAATCAGAACCTATTTCATTCCAATCAGTTTGTTCTAATTCTTCTAGACCTGTTGGAACACCTTGTTTAATGGCTATTTTTAAAGGAATATTTCCCCAACGAACTGGAGGCAATCCATATCTTTCTTTACGAACCCAATTGGGAGTTAAGACACCTTGTGCTAATGCTTCTTTGTCTAATTCCCATTGTTCTGATTCATTCAATTCTCTATCTAATCCCCAATCTAAATAAACATCTTTAAATCCAAATCCACCCTTATGACCAATTATTGGATTGGGTAAACTCCAAATCAATTCAGAATTGAAGTGATAGGCAAAAGTGGTCAATTGAGGTAATAATGCATCTCTTTCAAATTGTTCTTGTTGCTGTTCTGAATTTAATTTTCCTGTGTTTGGAGTTACCATACCTAAAACAAGAGGTTGCATATTGAACACAGACATTACTTGTTCTAGCATCCATTGAGAATATTGTTTGAAACTCATTTCGCTTGGTTGTAATCCAATACGTTCTACTTTTACTCCACCTTCTCCCTCGCCAGTACTAATAAGAATAGGTCTATGTGGTTTCCCTCTAAGATTACTATCCCAATATTCTTGATATTCTTGAAGCCTGTCAATAGAAACATTATTAAACATAACAGCTAATCTAGGTGTAGCATCATTTCCAAATAGATCAGCATTATAATTCTCCACCTTTACTGAGTTAATAATAGTTTTTGCAAGAGTTTCTATTTTAGAAGTTCCATATGGGGTTCCAGACCTTGGATTCATTACTAAATAAATTATTTCATCTATTCCATACCATAACCCAACAGGATCATCTTCCATTCTTTCAAAATATGCTTTTTGATAATCTTGGAAATTTCCTGACTTATCAGTATTAAGCATAAAATCAGAACCTTGACAAGCATACATTTCTGCAGGTCTTCCATTTTCATCTCTAACTACCTCAATAGCACCTGAATCATAAATCAACAAGTCTCTGTCTATTTTTTGCCTAATACTTCCAAAAGACTCTCTGGAGGAGTTAGGATTAATAAGGAATTCTGCAAGTTCCTCAGAGTGTCTCAATTGCTCATCTGTTGTTTTACCTTTATCTGTTGCTGATTCAATTGGTATAACTTTAGGTGGAATCATAGAAAGTCTTGTTACAATTTTATCTACACATGCCCTAACCCAAGTATTTTTTTCATATACCAATCTCATTTCATCGAAAGTAATTCGATCAACAGTTTCACGTTGCATTTCAAACTCTCGACGTTCACCTAAAGTGGTTTTTCTTTTTCTAGGTCGTACTCCCTCTTTAGTTTCTCTAACGTTTTTTGAATTCATTAAAGAAAGTAAAGGATCACTTTTACTAAAAGAAATCATTTTTTACCTCCTAATTATTTGATGTTGTTCTTACCGAAGTTATCCTATCATTTATAAATGCTGAGAAAAGACTAACCAGCAATAAATTTAAAGAAGATAGATATTGATTATTATACGCTTTTACTATTGAAAAAATCAAGGGTAAAAGAAAACATAATGCTGTTATTATTTTTAGTATCAAATCCCAATTAAAGTTCTTCATTCTCTCTATCAGTTTCCAAATAGCCAATGTATCCACCCCCTGTAGGTTTCGCTTCCATTTTTATTGTATAAACTACGCCTGAAATTGCTTGCAACAAATCATGAGAACCACCTAAAGGATGATCATATTTATCATCAAATCTCTCCAATTGTCTCATTTCCTTTTCTGGGAGATTGACTTTACCATCAGGAGTATTTATATATAATGGATACAAGTGAATTCGTTTTGCATACAATGTTCTTATCATTTCATCAAATGGTTCAGGTGTTTTATCAATTGATAATATTTTAGATTTTATATTGACTTGTTTCATAGCCTGTATAAAATCTGCGCTTTGGTATCCATCTAAAGTAACATTAACGATAGGAAAACCTTTTGATATAATATCGAAAATTATTTTTCTTATAGTTACAAGTTGAATGGGATTGTCTTTATACCCTCTAAATGATGCTAATAAATCAAATTTTATATTTGGTTCTTTTATTCTCTTTTTTTTGCCTTGCACATCTGTTATTTCTGTTTCTTCCCATTTTGATGCATGACCAACAGCCAACCCTAATCTATCTCTAGTAAGACCAATATCAACATGACAGTATCTAGGGATGCCATCTTTTGTCCAAAATTCTGGTGTGAAAATAGTTTCTGTCAATTCCCCATCTGGTTTAACTTTTGGTGGAGTCAAGATAGGATGTCGATAATCTTTTAATTTTTCAAAAGCTAAATTTATATAGTCTTTATTATGTATTGCTGGCTGGACTGCATCAATAGGGTTTGCACCAAAATCTCTTGTAGCATTAGCAGGATTTCTTCTAAATTCATCAAAATATGTTTCTATAGTTTGTCCATCTCTCATCTTCCAAGTAGGTGCTTGTATAACTAAAGATTTATCATGAATAAAAAATCTGACATCGTAATCATATGTATCTCTTAGAAATTTTTCATTAAATTCTACCCTACCAGAATCTTCTTCTAATGAAAATACATCTTCTTTTAGTTCCATTACTTTCCTTTAAACCAATTTATAAATCTAACAAATAAAGATTTCTCAATCTCTACTTTTTGAGTTTTTTCTGGTTTTTCAAAAAAGGAATCAACAACATCCTCCACTAAGTTTTCCTCTTGTTTTGGTGGGATTACATCCTTCTTTTTGTATGCTTTTGCAATTTGATTATCTACAGCAATGTTGACCATTTTTTCATCAGCACAAATTCCAACACCAGTATTAAACTTTTCTTCTAAATCTTTCGTATGGGAATCTTCAATTTGATCCTTTAAGGCTTTTCTTGGTTCATAAGCCAATCTAACTTTTTCCATTTGTTCTTCACTTATACCACTCAAATGACTTTTTATTTCAAAACCAAAATTCCCATTTAGTTCCTCTAATAAATCTCCTGAATCCTTACCTAATTCTTTTGCAAATTCATATACTCTCATAACAACTCCTTTACCAATAATAGTGATGATCTTCTCCCTTGAGTTCACATCTTTTTATTTTAATTTCGTTTATAGTTAGATTTTCCTTACTGATAATTAAATATTCATCTGTTATTTTATACATATTATAATTAAACCTACCTACATGCGGTTTAACACTTTCAATTAACCTATCTAGGTTACATTTTACAATTAAATTATTTAAATTATAATTTGTAGTGTCCATATTTTTCAAATTGCCTATTGTTAAATTCTTGCCTTTGTTCTATTTCTATTTCTTTTTCTTTTTCTAAATGATCTTTATGCTCATCTGCAATTTCTGTAGCTAAACTAGATAATCTACCAACCTTCATAAGCATAGCAAAAACAGAAACGGCACTTGTTCCTCCAATAGCTAGAAATACAGATTCTCCTACTGCTTCAAATTCTGATAAGACAGGTAAAACCATACTTATTGTACTTCCAATTCCTGCCCATTTGTGCCATTCAGAGTTGTGATGCTTATCTATTTTTTCTTCTAGGTGTTTTGCCATTTAAGTTTCCTCTAATTGTTCCTCAATTTCTTTTGAAACTTTAAAGAACCTATAAATCATGAAACCAATTCCGATAAATGCACCTCCACCCAGACCCGATAGAAGTTCTTCTCCAAATTCTTCTCCGATGATTGCTAAACTACCAGTTATTGCTGACACAGCACCACCTGAAATACTTAATAGTTTAGTACTACTTTCTGAAGTTCCAGCCTTACTTCCTTCTCTAAGAAGTTCTACATATGACATATCCTCAAGTTTTTTACTTTCATTTATTAGATGGCTCATAAGAATCTTCCCAAAATTTAGATTTCTTACCTTCAGAAGCAATATCTCTCATTTGTCTAACCGCAAATGATTCTGTTGATTTAGGGCTTGTAATAACAATTATTTTATAATGATTTGGAAATCTTGTTTTACAAGAACCCAATAATGAACTATAAATATCGAATGCCTTTGATTTATTCATATTATCAACAAACCAATCTGCTTCATCCAATATGCCTTGTTTGGTATTGTAACCTAACCATGCTTCTGATTTTGAGTGTCCACATACACCAACAACATTTTTTGGGAAAAGTATTCTATCTTTAGTGTCTTGATAAAAACCTACACTATTATCTATAATAGATAAATCTATTGCTCTATCTACTTCATGAAAACAATTACTATTTTTTAATTTTTCTCTAAAATCGGAAAAGACAACATCTCTTGCTTGAATTTGGTTCGTTGCCATATTTAAAAAATATATATTAGTACCAGTTGCTAACCCACTATACTTTTGTGGATTTTTCAACATACAAGTTTGCCATATCCCTCTACATTGATAAATACTGCTATTAAAACTCTTTCCTGATCCCTTACCTAATATAAGCCATGCTTCTCTTATTGATGGATTATCTACATGTATAAGCAATTGCAAATTTGCTTTAGAAATATCATCTGATAAATGCATGTAGTCTGGAGACATAATAAATTCCTCCATATCTACATTTTTACTTTCAAATTCTCCTTCTTCCGTGACAAGAGACATTCTTCTTTGTAATTCATTAGCAAAATTTGATAATAGATCATTTGAGTTAGTATTCATTCCTTTCTCCTCACACAAAAAATTTTCTTATTTCCAAAGGATAAAATTTCAAGAATATGTTCTTCAAAAGTATAAGTTCCAATTTTTTTCTTTATTTGATTCCTATTGGTAAGATATTTAACCAATTCAATATCTTTTGTTTTAATTTCTTCCCCAAAAGCAATTAGTTTCCTTACTTCAATCATATCATCATCTCTAGAGTAGATGCGAAAAGATTCCAATTCATTTTCTATAAATGAAATTTCTTTTTGTTGCCTTCTCTTATTCCTTATCTTTTCTTTTTCCTTTTGTCGGTTATGACGTTCTTTTAGATGATTATTACTAAAATCGTCATAAAAATCTTCTTTCATTGTGTTATCTTTTTAATCTCCTCCGCAATATTTATTTTTTCAGAATCTGGTATTTTGGCTTCTAAAATAACTCCGATTATTTTTTCAACCATCATCTGTACATCTGTTATTTCTACTAAAACTTTTAACTCTGCTTCTAATTTTATTAAGTTTTGAATTGTATCTGTTATCTGTTGGATTATTTTTTGAGAAGCACGAATGTCTTTTGCTTCAGGATAATCTCCATGTTGGACTACAGAAAATTGCAAGTAAGTTCGTAGAAGTGCTAGTTCCCCTCTAAGATCATGCATTCTTGGATTATCAAATTCATCTAACCAAACATTAAATAATTCAGAATCTTGTTCTACTTTAGGAACGAAACCTGTTTTTGATTTAGGATCAACAACAAATTTACCCTTTTCTACATATTCCTCGATAAAGTATTCTTGTTTTTGTTCGTCTGTTCCTTGTTCCATAGTTCTATCAGTAGTCTCCTTATTTTTATGTTTCCAAGAACCAACACTTGCCTTTCTGTTTGAATGAGACTTACAAGTATCGTATCTATTTCCTGTATTTACATTTCTACCTGTTTCTGGGTCGATTACCCAAATATAAGGTTTTTCTTTTGTACATTTTTTTCTTTGCGTATTGCAATAAGGACATACAAGAACTTCTTGGGATTTTCCAAACCTATGTGTACATTCTTCATTATCACATGTAGTTTTAAAAATTCCGCATTTTGGTGCGTCTTGCATTGAAAATCCTATTTTTTGGAAGCATTATTGGGTCTATATTATAAGAATTTGACCTTGGTTTCCATATTAATTCTATGCCTTTCCATAACTTACAATCTTCCAATTTTAATACTTTACCATATTTTTCAAAGTAATTTGAAGCATCTCTTATATTAACTGCATAATTGTTTGCTAGTCCTGGATTTAAACCTTTTTGAAAATTAAAACTTAAAATCAAATAAGATCTACATTTGTATTTTGAAAAATGCTCTAAGGTTTGTATTTGATGATCTTTGATTTGATTTTTAGATATTTTAGTACCATTCCTATATTTTAATTCTAATGGAACAAAAGATTCATCAAAAAACCAAAAGTCACATGGCAAATCTCCTTTTGCATATTTTGGTTTATTTGGTCTAAACCAATAAAAATCCCCACCTTTTTTTCTTATTTTATGTTGGTAGTGGATTAATGTTGATTCAAAACATTTTTCGTGTGAATTCATTATAACCTATATCCTTTAAATTTTCAATACTATTTGGTAGACATCCATAAAGACATTCCCTCTCTACGAGCATAGAACAATTCATTTATTGTATCTGGGCAGAAAACATTTCCTTTATAATCTTCTTCTTTGTGGTGATGTCGTTTCACACTACTTGCACTTTCTCTATGAATACTGATTCGCCATAAGATATTTTTTGTTTCTATATAATTGCCTGAACTTAAAATTTGTGTCCTCTTACCTCTTTCATCTTTAGAAATAACATTACTTCTTCTTCCAAAAAACGCTAACATAACTTGATAATCTTTTGCTAAATCTTCAGATACTCCACAAAAAATTCCTATATTATTGCTTTCTTGATTATTCCAACCATCCCCTAATAATGCACCATCTAAAAAAATCTCCAATAAATCCTTAGAGTATTCAAATAATTTATTCAATCTTCTATCTATTTTGGTTCGTCCAATAAGATTGCTAACATAATTGTGTAAATCACGATCATAAATATTAAAATGCCAAATTTTTGACAATCCCCTATCAGTTCTATCATACTCATATTTTTTCCACCTATCTTTGAAGACATTATTCATCATTTCCGTTATGATAGGTATGTTTTGTTCTTTACATTGTGTTATTGATATTACAGGATCTTTTTTAGCTATTGATCCATCTGTAGCTACTAGGCCCAACCAATAAAAAAAATCATTTGAATTATAAGTATATTCTCCAACATTAATTTCGTTTATATGCTTTCTATTTACTAATTCTATTTTATGATCAAAAATTAAAGGTTTTCTGACATTATCAAAATATTTCAAATTTTCACAATCTTCTGAAAGAGAATCAATCACATTTGATTCTTCTGAATCATATACTTTATTTGATTTTGTAATTTCATGTTTCATAGGTCTTGCAAATAAATAACTATTACTTATGAATTTAGGACTTTTCATATATCTTGTTTCAAACCAATGTATTTTGCCTTCATATGTATCTTCAACCATAATTTCTACATTTTCCCATTCGATAATATTGGTATCTGAATATCTAGTTAGTATTTCATCTCCATCTTCTAAGGATTCAATGGGTTTAAATCCTTCTCTAGAAAGAACTTCTGTTCCTGGAAGATACATTGAAGTTAAATCTAATTCGTTTTCTTTTAAAGGGGAAGGTTTTCTACCTTCCCAATTTTTAAAGAATGCCATTTAGAGAACCTTTTTTAATTCCATATGATCATTTAACACTAATGAGCAAATGTCTTTTAATTTTTGAAATTCTATTTCATTATTTATATTTCCATTCCAAATGTACTTATTTTTTGATTTTTTAATAAAATCTTCTGTTATCCATGTATTTGATGTAATAAATAAATCACATCGTTTTTTAATTTTTTTTAAAATTATTTGAGGGTTTAAATGAATATATAAATTATCATTTACTTCAAGAATAGAGTAAATTGAAATTTCTAAAGAATTAGAATTTTTTTTTATTTTTTTGCATATTTTAAACTTATTTAAAATATCTAAATAAGATTGTAATTGATCATTACCTTCCCAACTAATTTTTTGATATTTACTTTTCTTTATTAGAGGTATAGTATTTTCATTGTTTATAACGACATTGTAAACAATTTCTAATTGATCAAATTCTAATTCGTTAGTTCTCATTCCCTTATTTTCTAGAAATTTTCTTTTTTCTGATATTTCTAAATTCATCCAAACCCCCTTTTAATTAATATATATATGACCAAATCTTAAAAAAATTTTTTCTCAAATTAGAAAAAAGTTTTCTCAAATTTGTCATATTCCATTATTTTTTGTTGTTTATAAGCATCACACATTTCTTTAAACCCACACCACTTACAGTTTTCTTCAGAATAATTGGCTACTAAATTTTTATTTGAAAAACTTTTTTCAACATCAATACTTTGATTGAATAAAAATTCAACATCTTCTTCTGACCTAGTTACCGATACATACTTATTGGTTCTTAGAAAATAAAGACCTACAAATTTAGGTTCAATGTTAAATTGTTTCCCTGCCCAATAGTACATGTTTAATTGTATGTTGTCTTGAATGTCTTCTTCAGTTAAGGTTTGTCTATTGCTTTTCCAATCAATTAAGTATATGTTATCATCGTATTTCATTAAATAATCAACATATCCACTGAACATAACATTTTTTCTTACTGGTATCCTAAAGTATTTTTCAAGCATTAAATTTTCTGCTTTATCCCAACCTCTTTCTACAAAGTCTTTCTTCCAGTTATAGAGTAATTTCAACCCACTCCAGTAAAAGCCTTCATCTTTAGGGATTTCTATATCTTTATTTTTTAAAAATAATTTACTATATTTTTCGGTATACATAGTTTTAACAATCCCCCATTGATCAAAAAGGCTATGTTGTATAGCTTCTTTTATAGTCCAATGCAGTAGAGTTCCAAATAATCCAAAATGATTGGGGGCAACCTTTATAGGTTTTACAACATTTCCCCAATATGCTTTCAAGACGCATTCTTGACAGTCTTTTATAGTTGTTGCTGATAATCTCATATTTTATTCTCCGTTTTTTTTAAAATTTTTCTTGGTTTTTTTCAATAAACGTATTGTAATATAACCATTATGAGAAGTCAAGAAAAAAAAATGAATTTTTTTCTAAAGTTCTACTAATAAGTATCGACAATATAAAGTAGAACTTGAATTAAAAATAGGGAAGGTAAGTCAAACACATGAAATTAGCCGAAATGGTTATTGGTAGGAATTCTCATTCACATGATTTTGCTGAATTGTGTGAAAATTATTATGAAAATTATTATGATTTGGTAGAAAAGAAAATCCATAAGGTTTTTTCTAATAGAACTTATGTAGATAAAGAGGACATTATGAACGAAATTATTTATGACAGCGTTGAGCAACATCAAAAAATCGTAAAAACATCAAAAGATGTTTCTAAGCTATCAGAAGATTATGTAGTAAAGAAAAGTATAGATCGAGGAATATTTAGATTTATCACAAAAGATAGTGTGAATAGCAATACACCTCATTTTGGGTTTGGTAGCAATAGAAATAACACTTGGGATAAAATAACTGCTAATGTAGTTGTTTTAGATGATCCTATTTCTCCAAAATATCCTGATAAGTTATGGAGAGATTCAATACCAGATAATGATTTGGAAAACCCTCTAGATAAATTAATATATGAAGAATATACTGATATTTTAGTTTCTTTGGTAGAGGACTTTGCAACTTCTGATGAATTTTCTAGTTTGCGTCATAATCGTAAAGATATTCCTGATTTGATGAAGATTACAAGAATGTTATTAGCAGAAGCGACATCTAAGGATATAAAATTGGAATTGGGAGTGTCTGATGCTTGTATACATAGGACTAAGAAAAACATTTTACTACCATTGGCATTAATTGTGATTGACGATTCTCTTTGGTATAGAAAATATTGGAATTGTCTTAGTAAAAAAGCTAAAAATATAATTTATAGTAAAAAAGGTGTTGCTTTTTAAATAAGAATAAGATAGAATTAACCTCAAAGTGTATTTTTTACACTTTGAGGTTTTTTTTTGCTTGTTTTTAGAGGATAGTTATGTTAAGATAAGAAAAATAATTTTCTTTATAGGAGGATATTATGGCAAGATGGAATTCGCAACAATGTTTAACAAA
>PVBE011868294.1_pt1 | contig 12730 bp, 13 predicted proteins | sample 1631181 | NCBI WGS metagenome assembly PVBE01 (sample SAMN08397723, study PRJNA350692) | Marine metagenome, whole genome shotgun sequencing project. | isolation source: water | place: Pacific Ocean | collected 2012-04
CCGTTTTCGACGACTGCAGGGTGCCGGCGGTGAACGTCCTGGAGAACGCATCCTCGTCCGTGCGTTCGCTGCATGACGTGTGGATCGGCAACCGCGCCATCCTCGGCCTGCTCGCCGTCAACATGGCCCAGAAAGCTCTCGACGCGACCATCGAGTTCACCGGCCTGCACAAACAGTTCGGCAAACCGGTCGGCGCTCACCAGCTGATCCAGAGGAACCTGTCGGACATGGCGACCGCCGTCATGACGAGCCGCCTGATCTGCTATTATGCCCTGTCACGGATCGACATCGGCGAGCCCGCCACCGGCCTGACCGCCATGGCGAAGCGCTACGCGGTGGCGTCGTGCGAACAGGCCATCCGCCTGGCCATGGACTGTCACGGCGGCATGGGTGTGAGCCGCGAGGCGGGGCTGGAGCGCCTGTTGCGCGATGTCCGCATGCTGATGCCGCCCGACGGTACCAACGAGATTCTATCTCTGATCCATGGTCGTGAACTGACGGGTTTCGCGGCCTTCCGCTGAGGTCGCCGCAAGGAGGACAAGATGACTGATGAAATCGGACCCTCGGTGATCATCACCGGCGGCGCCAGCGGCATCGGCGCCGCGACGGCACGGCGCATCGTCGCCGGCGGCGGCCACGTCGGCCTCGTCGACATCGACGAGAACCGGGCCCAGGCCCTGGTCGACGAGATCGGCCCGGCCGCCCGGGCGGCGCACGCCGACGCCACCGACGAGAGCGAGATGACGGCCGCCCACGAGGCTCTGGCCGCCGACATGCCGCCGATCGACGGCCTCGTCGCCGCGGCCGGCATCCCGCAGGTGCCGAAACGCATCGAGGACTACGCGGTCGACGAGTGGGCCCAGGTCATGGACTCCCACACCCACAGCACCTACATCGCTAACCGCGTCGTCGGTGCCGCCATGGCGGCGCGCGGCGGTGGTGCGGTGGTCAACGTCGTCTCGGCGATCGCCATGCGTTCGGGGCCGGTGCTCGCGTACTCGGCGGGCAAGGCGGCGGTGGCCAGCATGACCGAGATCCTGGCGGTGCAGTGGGCCAAGCAGGGCGTCCGGGTGAATGGCGTGGCGCCGGGGTTCACCGACACGCCGTTCCTCAAGCGCGGCGAACGCCAGGGCGAGCGCGACATGACGCCGATCGAGCAATCGAGCCCGCTCGGCCGCATGTTGCGCCCCGAGGAGATCGCCGAGGTCATCCATTTCCTGTTGTCGCCGGCGTCGATCGCCATCAACGGCACGGTGGTGCCCTGCGACGGCGGCTACGTGGCCGGCAGCGGCTGGCTGGCGTTCGGTGGCATCGGCGTCCTCGACCCCTAGGCCATTTCCGATCCCAGCACCGCCCTGTAATCCATGTCCACCTCCAGGATATGGGATTCCAGCCAGAAGCTTAGCAATTCGACGATCTCGAGGCTGATCTCGGGGCTCGCCGACTTCTCGTAGGCCGCGTGCAAGGCCCCCAGCTGTTCGAGCAGGTCGCCATGGGCCTCGATGTGGTCGGCCAGGTAGGCATAGTCGCCCTTGCGCATCAACGCCTCTTCGCGCTGGAAATGGGCTTCGGCGAGTTCGATGAGCATGCCCAGGATGCGACCGATCGCGGTTTCGTCGGTTCCCGATTGGTGGCGTCGTGGATATGGTTGATCAGGCTGAAAATCATGATGTGGTCGGCGTTCAGCCTGTCGACGCCGACATCGTAGTCGCTGTTCCAGACGATAAGCGCCATCACCCGATCCCATTGCCGCGCTGCCGATCACCATGGTAGCGCACGGGCGTCATCAAGTCCTTGCCAAATGGCGCCGATCCGCCATTGCGGCGGCCGCCGCGACGGGCGCACAATCAGGGCCGACGGCGACAGGAGCGACGGATGGCGACCTCCCCGGGCGATCTCGGTGACGACACACTCATGCTGGCGATATTGGCCGAGGGCGAAGAGGTCGCCCGCTTGACCCGCGACCAGGTGCCGGTCGAGATTTCGCCCTCCGTCCCGATCGTCGGCACGGCGCCGGACCTGGTCTTTGTCGATAGCGCCGGCAACCGGTTCGTCTTTGATCTTTCCTCGGCGATCGGCGATGGCGCCACCTGGCTGCACTACAACATCCGCATCGGTGAGACATTCACCGTCCAGACGGACATCCTCCTCGGCGGGTCGGAAGAGCCGCCGGTTCAGGCCTTCCAGGACGGCGAAAGCCTGGGCATTCGCGTGCAGCCGTTTTTGTTGCCGGAATGCGAGGATGCGGACGGGGCGCTGCACGGGCACGGACTGAACTATCGCGGCTTCCACTTCCCGGGGACGGTGACCCCCGGCAACGTCAGCCTGCTTTGCCTCTGCGACTCATGCCGGCGCAGCTTCCGCCTGCGATCGTTCCACGCCGGGTTCAGCGAGCATTGCTATTTCTACTGCGGTGCGGGCCCTCACACCTTGATCGCATCGTCGCGGCTTGACGATGCGCCGGGCGCCGGCGGCCCGGTCGATGCCGAGGCCGTGGCCCGCTTCGAGGCCTATTTACCGCCCTGCACGGAATGCGGCGGCGCCTTTGCCTACCTGAACCCGTTTCCCTGCCCCCATTGCGGCGTTCCCTACATCGACTTTGCCCGCTTTCCCGACGAGCGGCCGGACGAGCCGTACGGCGTCGTCGTCTATGGCGGCGGCATCCAGGGATTCAAGTAATAAACCGCCCCTATTGCGCCGCCGTCCGACAGGGGCCGGTGTCGCCGACGGCGCAGATGCGGCCCTCGACGGCGGGCGCGATACCGCCCGGGCCGGCACGGCGTAAGGCATCGATGGCGACACCGCGTAAGGTCAAGGACGTATCGGCGCCGGCCACCAGGTGGCGGGGACCCAGCATCCGGTAACCGTCCTGACCGGCCGCCGGTCGGACCAGATACTCAAGGGTGACCGCGCGCACCGTTTCGTCGTCGCGCACCGGCCGCGGGCCGTCGGGATCCAGCAGGCTGACCCGATCGACCCTTCCCGTCACCGGGTCGTGGCGGAAGGCGGCGCCGCTGATCTGCAGCCATCGGCCGTACCCCGGCCATCCCCTGGCGGCGCCGGCAAACAGGCGCTTCAGGGTGGCGCCGTCGATATCGATCAGGCGCAGACGCGATGAGAACGGGAACGCTTCTTCGATATGTCGCCGGGTGATCGTCGTCCCCGCCGGCACCGTTTCATTGAGACGAAGAGCGCCGGAATTGATGAAGGCGACCCGGGCATCATGGTTACGAAACGCATCCCGCGCCGTATCGGCGATCCAGTTGCCGAACGCCGTCTCGCGGGAGCGCACGGCCAATTCCTCGCCGTTCAGGTCGACCGCCGTCCGGCCGACGATGCCGGTCAGGCAATCCGGCGCCAGTTTCCGCTCGCCGCAGAAGCGCGCCGCATGGCGGGAAAGCCAATCCTGGACCCGTGCCGCCACCGCCGGATCCCGCGCCGGCGCGTCCGGGCCCAGTGGGACGTGGCGAAGGTCACCGCCGGCGGCCCGCCGGCGTCCAACCGGACCCGGGCGACGGTCGCCGTCACCGCATCGCTGTCGGCATTGATCACCCAGCGACCGCGGACTTGGGCGGCGAGGCGCGTGTGCTCATGACCACCGATGATGAGGTCCGGTCCCGCCGCTCCGAGGCGCCGAAGGATGCCCTTGTCCTGGTTCACCGACAGATGGGTCAAGGCCACCACCACCTCGGCGCCGGCGCGCCTGAGGGCATCGCAGTGGTGACGGGCCGTCTCCACCGGATCGGCGATCATCGCGACGTAAGCGGGTTTTTTTATGCCCGTCGTCAGGCCGAAGAGGCCGACCCGGATACCGCCGATCTCGACGATCGCCTGTTTCTTCAAGGCCGGCCCGCCGACCAACGGTTTTCCCGCGTCGTCACGGTCGAAGCGGACATTGGCGGACAGCCAGGTAAACCGCGACTCGCCGACGCGCGCCGCAAGAAGAGCCGCCTGCTCGCGCCGGGCGGCATCGAACTCGTGGTTGCTGAAGGTAACGAACAGGCGCCGATCGAAGGACGGCCCGTCGCCGTCGAGATGGTTGAGGACGTCGATCATCTGGGCGCCCCCGAACAGGCGCCCGACAAAGGACGGCGACAACACATCGCCGCCATGAAGGACCAGGACATCACCGTCGGTCCGCTCCAGGTCGTGGCTCAGGGTGCGCAATCGGGCCAGGCCGCCCTGGCGGCCGTCGGCGACACCGTCGATGCGGTAGACGTCGTTGACGGCGAGGATGGTGAAGGCCCGCTCTTCGGCCGCCGCCAGGGCGCCGGACGACAACAAAAATGCCCCCGCGAGTGCCAGTCGCGCACCCCTCACGGCATCGGCTCCGCCAACAGTCCGGTCAGGAATTCGTCGTCGCCGAAGCGGCCGCGATAGCGCTCCACCTCGTCGTAGAACTGGCGCGGCTCGGCGAAGACGCGCAGGAACCGCATGGCGCGCTGGCAGAATAGCTGGCCGATGATCTCCTTGGCCGTGAAGGCGCGGACCAGTCGCACCGCATCGGCGCGCTGCCCGTCGCGACCGAGACCGTTGACCGCGACCATCAGGCGTTCCAGCACCTTCATGTCGTCCGCCGGCTTGTCGCCGTCCGGCCGCACGATCTCGGCGACCCGCTTCATGGTCGCGACGTCGGCGCGGAAGGCCGCGTCCTGGCCCGCGACCTGCTCGAGGAAGCGCTTGCGGAAGGTCTGGTAGAGGCGGATGTCGAATTGGTTCTGTTCGGTCAGGCGGTCGATGATGTCGGACGGATAGTCCCAGCGCCGGATCGGCGCCTCGGACCGGTTGATGAATTGGCGACGCAACGAGAACAAGGCGAACACTCCAGGGTGCGCTGCAAGACGACCATGCTTTCGACGAAATGCTCCATGATCAGGACACAATCGAAGTGGCGATCCAGGTTGGCGACGGCGCGCTCGTATTCGGCCTCGCCGACGACGAAGTCATCGGCCACGGGGGCATCGGCGACGGCATCGTAGAGCCCCTTGTCGCCGGGCAGGATACCGACGCCGAGGAGGCGCTTGACCATCCCGTTCGAGGTTTCGAAATCACGCCCCAGCCAGGCGTCCATGTCGGGATGCTGGCCGGTGCGACGGGCCATCGCCTCATAGCGCGAGAACAACTGGTCGATCGGATAGCGAAGGGTGGTGAAGTAGGTGGCGGGACGGCCGACGTGGCGGTGCGCACCGAACAGGAAATGGCCGGCGAAGAGACGATGGCTGCCGGTCGCCGCGGTTTCCTTGAATGCGGCGTAGGGAGTCCCGGGCCCAAGCACGTAGACCGCGTCCGACCCGAACTCGTCGAGCAGGATGGCAATGGTCGCATTGCCCGCCGACCGGGTCATCTGCAGGAAGATGCGGGCCGGGTCTGTGCCGGTCTCGTTGGCCGCCATGGCGCACCGTTTTTGGTCTTCGTCAGAGGCTATTTATCCGCCGCCCGGCGAAGCCGGTCAATCCGAGTAATCGACCGGCCGACAATAGGTCTCACGAACCAGATAGGCCGAAATCAGGGCGATGACGCCACAGGCGATCAGCGACAGGAAGGCTGTCTGGTACGCCTTGACGGAGTAGATGCGAGCCCCGGCGACCATGCGCCCGTCCCAGACAAGGTCCAGGATCCAGCCGATCAGCGGCTGGAAGAGCGCCCCGCCGAGGACCATGCCCATGTTGACGAAACCGAGGGTCGCCCCGGCCGCGTCGACGCGATTGTTCTCGCGTCCGATGGCGAAACAGATAGTCGACGCGCCGACGGCGATGCCGTTGAGGAGGAGCAGACCGCGCGCCGCCGACACCGACAGACCCGGCAAGTAAACGAGGGCGGCGAAGGACGCCAGGGTGACGATGGCGCCGATGATCGCCGGGCGCCGGCGGCGTCCGATGCGGTCCGACAGCCAACCGGCGAGCGGCGCCCCGATGCCGAGGCCGATCAGCATCAGCGACGTCGAAAAGGCAGCCGCCGGGCGCTCCAGCCCATAGGCCTGCATCAAATAGGGGACCCCCCACAGGCCGCCGAAGGATTGGAACGACGCTGCCATGGTGCCGCCGAAGACGGCCGCGATCCAGCACTGGGGCCGCCGGATGACGGTGCGGAGCCCGGCGAGCACGCCGAGGCCCAGGTTCTTGGGCGCCGCCGCGCTTGCCGGCCCCGGACGGGCTCGGACAACCACCAGGACCAAGACGCCGACGACGAGGACGAAGATCGCCGCCGCGGTCATCGTGCCGTCGCGTCCGGCGACCGGGAATACGGCGGCCAGCGGCGCCTGGCCGATCACGGCTCCGGCCGTCCCCAACATCATGGTCAGACCCGTCATCATCGCGAACTTCTGACGCGGGAACCAATCGGAAACCAGTTTCAGGGTGCCGATCCAGGTGACCCCGGCACCGGCACCGATCATCAGGCGTCCGAGATAGGCCGTCCATAGGTCGTCGGCGACACCGAACAACCAAGTACCGACAGCGCAGGCCAAGGCGGCCGCGACCAGGGCGCGCCGCGCGCCCCAACGATCGAGGGCGACGCCGATCGGAATCTGCATCGCCGCGTAGGCGTAAAAATAGATCGCCGATATGTTGCCGAGGACGGCGGCGCCGACGAGGAAGTCGCGCATCAAATCTTCGACCATGACGCTCGGCGCGACGCGTTGGAAGAATCCGTAGCCATACAACAAGGCGGCGAACGACCAGACGACCCAGGGCAAAGCCCGTGACGATTGGGCCGGGGACAGGGTCCGGGCGTCAGCACGCGGACTCGCCGACGAAACATCGGCGGAGGGCCGGCCCGACCGGGCTAGGGGGAAGGTCGTCAAGGGATCAATCTTTGCGTCGACGCCGGCGGCTGCAGGGATTCCAGGGTGCGAACCCTAGACGGCGGATGGAAGCCGCGTCTTGACCGGGATCAATTCGTCGGTTCGAATGGCCGACAATGGGTCTCGCGGACGAAGGCGATGGCGCCGAGGGCGATGACCCCAAGGACGACGAAGGTCAAGAGCGCCGATTCGTAGGCAGCTATCGAATAAATCCGCGCCCCATCGACCACCTGACCATCCCAATTTAGATCGAGCAGCCAGCCGACGAAGGGCTGGAAAAGCGCCCCGGAGGCGGTGAACGACATGTTGATGAAGGCCAGAGCCGTCCCCGACCACCGGGGATCGATGTTCTCGCGGACGATGGCGAAAGAGACGGTGGTGGACCCCGACGCGGCGCCATTGATGAAGAACAAGACCTGGACCGCCAACAGGGGCAACCCGGGCACGTAGATCATGACAACGAAACTGGCGAGCGCCGTGACCCCGGCGATGATCATCGGCAGCCGCCGCCGGCCGATATGGTCGGACACCCAGCCGGCGACCGGGGCGCCGATCGCCCAGCCGACCAACATTACCGAAACCGACGCCGCGGCCTCCGGCCGACTAAGCCCGTGCGCCGTCATCAGATACGGAACCGACCATAGGCTGCCGAAGGCGAGCATCGTCGCCGCCATGCAGATTCCGAACAAGCCCACCAGGATGATTTGCGGCGTCGACAGGGTTTGCCCGAGACCCTGCCAGAAGGTCCTGCCGAGCCTCTTACTTGGCGTCCCCTCGCCCGTCCTTGCGGACGGCGCCGGTGCGACCGGCGGTGCGTCATGGCGGGCGACAAACCAGATCAGGGGCGCCAGAACCAGAATAAACACCGCCGCCCCGGTCATCGTCGGCCGCCAGCCGACGCTCTCGACGAGGGCCGCCAAGGGGGCCTGGCCACCGATGCCCCCGGCCATCCCGATCATCATCGTCAGGCCGCTCATGAGGGCGAACCGCCTGGGCGGGAACCAATTCGCCGACAGCTTCAGGTTGCCGACGAAACCGAAGGCGGCGCCGCCGCCGACGAGAAGGCGACCCAGATAGGCGGCCCACAGGCTGTCCGCGGTGGCGAAGATCAGGCTGCCTATCCCACACGCCAGGCCGGCGACGGTGAGGACCCGTCGCGGTCCCCAGGTGTCGACCGCCATGCCGACCGGCAGTTGCAGGCCGGCGTAGGCATAGAAATAGAAGGCGGCGAGATTGCCGAGGATGGCGGCGTTGACGGCGAAATCGCGCATCAGGTCCTCGACCATGACGCTCGGCGCGACACGCTGGAAGAAGGCGTAGAAGAAACAGAGCGCGCTGAGCAACCACACGGTCCAGGCATAGGACGTCGGATGTCTTGGTCCGGCGGCGGAACCGCCCGTGTCGGGACCGGTCACGACCCCATCGCCTCGCGGCTGCCGCGCCGGGCGAGCAGGATGCCGGCAAGCACGGCGATTGCGCCGACGCCCTGCCAGCCGCTCAAGTCCTCGCCAAGGATGATCCAGGCGAGAACCGCCGCCGCCACCGGCTCCAGCAACAGGCCGACCGACGAGAAGGCGACGGGAAGGTGCGCCAAGGCATACGCGAACAGGCCCTGGCCGCCGGCATGGGCGATCAGGGCCAAGCCGACGAGGACGGTCCACCCCCATGCCGTGGCGGCGATCAATCCCTCGCCACCGATGACGGTCAGCGGCAGCAGTACGATGGCCGTGACGGCACTGCTGCACAGCATGATGACCGCCGTCGACACCCGCGCCCTGAGCCGTCCGACGGTCAGGATATAGGCGCCAAGAAACATCGCCGTGATGACGCCGAGGGCATCACCGAACAAATTCGTCAGGTTGAAGGCGAAGCTTTCCCCCATCAGGACCCCGGCGCCCAGAAAGGCGAGGGCCATGCCGACCATGAAAGTCCGCGACACCCGCTCACCGAAGATCACGAAGGCGCCGACGGTGACGAAAATGGGGGCGAAATTGGCCAGCAGGGTCGAGTTGGCGACCGAGGTGAATTGCAGGGACCAATGCCAAAAACCCAGGTCGCCGGCGAAGAAAACACCGGCCAAGGCCATCAGGGCGAAATCGCGGCGCCCGACGGGTCGCGGGTCTGGTTCAGGCGCGGCGCGGCGGCTCGCCAGCACCGTCCACACCCACAATGCGGGCAAGGCCAGGAAGACGCGATGGAAACCGGTCGCCGTCGGCCCCAGTTCGCTGAGGCGAACGAGAATCGGCGAGAAGCCAAGGGCAAGAGCCCCGACGACAAGGGCGGCGACGGCTATACGGACGGCGCGGTGATCGACGGCGGCGGCCTTACGGTCGTCTGTCGGCAGGGATGAGTCTGGCACGGTCTCCATGGCGGTTGAGTAGCCGGTTCGTCCTCGGCGCGCCAGCCTCAATTGCGATTCCCCAATCGCAATTCTGCTGGTCGGGTCCATGCCATTCTGCTTTATAGTTTCCCCATGCTCGACCTTGCATCCCAAACCGCCGGCGACCTGCCGCCGTTGCTCGGCGGCGGCGACCCGGCGCCGTTCGAAGTCATCAATGAAGACGGATCGGCGTCGATCCTTCTGATCTGCGACCACGCCAGCCGGACGGTGCCCGGGAGCCTCGGCAATCTCGGCCTCGATGAGGCCGCCATGGGGCGCCATATCGCCTGGGACATCGGTGCCGAGGCCGTTGCACGGCGGCTGTCGGCGCGCTTGGATGCCGCCGCCGTGTTGTGCGGCTATTCGCGCCTGGTCATCGATTGCAATCGCCAGCCGGGCGACCCGCAATCGATTCCCGCCGTCAGCGACGACGTCAACGTGGCGGCGAACATGACGCTTTCCGAGGCCGCGCAAGAGCAACGCATCGATGCGATTTTCTGGCCCTACCATCAGGCCATTACCGGGGCCCAGACCCATCTTTGGCGGCGCGGCAGGGCGCCGGCCCTGCTGTCCATCCACACCTTCACGCCGACCCTCGGCGGCGAAGAGCGGGAATGGGATATCGGCGTCCTGTGGAACCGCGACCCGCGCCTTGCGGTGCCTTTGATCGAGACCTTGCGCGCCGCCGGCGACTTCCATGTCGGCGACAATGAGCCGTACTCGGGACGCGATATCGCCTACTCGATCGACCTTCATGGCGGTACCGCCGGACTCGCCAACTGTGCCATCGAGATCCGCCAGGACCTGGTCGAAGACGACGACGGCGCCGAGCATTGGGCGCGGGTCCTCGACGCCGCCCTCGAGACAATCCTGATCCGCGACGCCATGCACCGGGTGGAACACTTCTGATGGCGACCCGGGAGCCTCCGTTCACCATCGGGATCGAAGAGGAATATCTCCTCGTCGATCGCCAGACACGGCATCTCGCCAATGACCCGCCGGATGCGATGATGGAGGAGTGCGAGGCACGCATCGAGGATCTGGTGAAACCGGAATTTCTGAAAGCCCAGATCGAGGTCGCGACCCGGGTTCGCGGCACCGTTCAGGAAGCCCGCGACGACCTTGCCTGGCTGCGACGCACGGTCGCCGAAGTGGCGGATCGCCATGGGCTCGCCCCGATCGCCGCCTCGACCCACCCGTTCTCGGAATGGCAGACCCTGGCCCACACCGACAAGGAACGCTATCACGTCCTGGCCCGCGACATGCAGGCCGTGGCGCGTCGCCTGGTCATCTGCGGCATGCATGTTCACGTCGGCAGCGACGACGATGAATTGCGCATCGATCTGATGAACCAGGTCAGCTATTTCCTGCCGCATCTGCTCGCCCTCAGCACGTCGTCGCCGTTCTGGCGAGGCGAAAAATCGGGGCTTAAATCGTACCGCCTGAGTGTCTTCGACGAGCTCCCCCGGTCCGGTCTTCCTGAACGTTTCGAGTCCTACAGCGAATACGCCCGCCACGTCGCCGTATTGACCAGTGCCGGTATCATCCCGGATGCAACCATGCTGTGGTGGGACGTCCGCCCAAGCGACCGTTTCCCGACCCTGGAAATGCGAATCACCGACGTCTGTCCGCGCCTCGACGACGCCGCCTGTATCGCCGCCATCTTCGTCTGTGTCACGCGCATGCTGTATCGCCTGCGCCGCGACAACCAGCGTTGGCGGACCTATGCCAACATGCTGATCCAGGAAAACCGATGGCGCGCCCAACGCTATGGCCTCGATGAGGGATTGGTTGATTTTGGCCGTGGCGAGGTCGTCCCATATGCCGACTTGATCGAGGAAATCATCGCCTTGATCCACGAAGACGCGGAAGCGCTCGGCTGCGTCGCCGAAGTCGAGCACGCGCGGGTCATCCTCCGCGACGGCACAAGCGCCCACCGCCAGATCAAGGCATTCGACGATGCGATCGCCGCCGGCAACGACCGCCAGACGGCGCTTGGGTCGGTCGTCGACATGCTCATCGACGAGACCGTCGCCGGCCTCTAAGGCTGATCCCTGAAACCAGGGGGTTGGTCGCCGCCACCGTGACAGCCGAAATTGACATCGACATTCACATCTATGACAGCAACTTCCGTCGCACTGCCATTCGAGAAAACAGTATAATTTCCGGCTAGCCGATCATCGCGGTCGGTCGGGGGGAGAAAGGTCTTTGGCTATCGCCGATAGAAACATGCCAGCCTCTTGCTGGGAGAGGTGTCAGGGGCGGCGAAAGTCCTTCAGTCGCTGTCTGACCACGGTCGCACAATCACCACGGGGCGGATCCCAATGAACAACCCGATCCGTCGACCGATACGCCAGCAACCCGAAATTCTCGACGCCACTTCTGTCCCGTCGGCACCGAAAAAAACGGATAATCCGTCGGCCGACCAACCGTCGCCCGCGTCCTCGCCACCATCTCGAACGCAGGCCGATGGCACGCCGTCCGGCAGCGCCGCCCAAGGCAGCCGGGGCAATCGCCCTCGTTCCGATGTCGACAGGGCGCCGGACGCCAGTGCCGCCGGCCAAGGCCAGTCGGCAGGCACCGCGCCGGCTGCGGCGGTGAAAAGAAATCCCGCGACCGGCGGACTGAGACGGCAGCAACCGGAAATTCTCGATGCCACCTCGGCACGGCCTGCCCCCCGCCCGACCGCGCCGCCGGCGCAACGGCACAAACCGCCCGCCGGGAAAGAGCCCAACACCGGGAACGCGTCTCGTGCGCCGGAGGCCAAGCGCCAGACATCGGCGACCGGCGCAAGACGGCAGCAACCGGAAATTATTGACGCGACATCCGTCGCCGCCGCGCCGCGCCAGAATACCGGCTCGACGCCGGTACCGGCGAGACCCGCTTCGCGCCCGATCGCCGGCGGCGCGACCACGGCTCAGGCGTCGACACGGACGATCGCGACCGCCAACCATCGGCGCCAGCAGCTGGAAATTCTCGACGCGACATCGGTCCAATCGGCCCCTCGTCCATCTGCGCCGGCGACGGAGGGCGCGTCATTGAAGAACGCCGCGCCACGGGAACGGGCCCCTGGCCAGCAGCCGCATCAGGGGGCGCCCCGGCCAAGCGCCGACGCACCAGACGCACGGGCGGCCAGCCGGGCGCCGGCGAGACACGAAAGGAGCCCGGCGCAGCCGACTCCGGAGATGGGGACCGCCGGTATCGTCGCCGCCGCGCGCCGGCAACGACCGGAAATCCTCGATGCGACGGCGGTCCAGTCGTCACAGCAAATGACCACGAGGGAGAAGGCTGATCGGGATCAGGCGGTTGCCCGGCCGGGCAATCCGGGACGGCCATCTTCGGAAGTCCGAGGACGGGGCGAGGCGCCCGCGCCGGGTCCCGCGCACCGAACGCCGCCAACCGATCACACACCACCGACCGCCTCGGACGACCGCAACACCAACGAAGCCCGAAGCGTCAGTCGACCCGCATCCGGCGGCCTTCGCCGACAGCAACCCGAGATTCTTGACGCCACATCCGTTCGCTCGGCGCCGCGCCAAGCGGCCGCA
>PVBE011890607.1_pt1 | contig 12730 bp, 13 predicted proteins | sample 1631181 | NCBI WGS metagenome assembly PVBE01 (sample SAMN08397723, study PRJNA350692) | Marine metagenome, whole genome shotgun sequencing project. | isolation source: water | place: Pacific Ocean | collected 2012-04
TGTACAACGGCTGCATGGGGGTGTTCGACCCCCGGCCCGGTCGCACCGGCTCGATCGTTCCCGGCAAGGCCCGGTTCAGCTCGATCTGCCCGGCAATCCTGTTCAAGGATGACAAGCCCTACATTGTCATCGGCGCGCCCGGCGGCACGCAAATCGCCATGGGGGTGCTGCAGGCCATCCTCAACGTGGTCGACTTCCAAATGCCCATGGACCGCGCCGTCGCGGTGCCCCGGTTCTCCGCGACCAGCGACGCCATCGATGTCTCCAACCGAATTCCCAACTATGTCACCGCCGACCTCGAAGCCCAGGGCTATGAGGTTATCCGCAGCTATCTAAGCTATGAAATCGCCGCCGTCCACGGCATTACCATCCATGACGATGGCAGCCTCGAAGGTGGCGCCGACCCGGGCCACGACGGCATGGCGTTGGAGGTCTAGCGGGCGAGTACCGCGGCGAGGTGGCGGAAGCGATCGGCGGCATCGTCCGGATGCAACGGCTCGGCCAGCGTCGGGTCGATGGCACCCATGGCCTGGATGGCGGCGCCGGTGTAGCTGATGGTGCCGTCGTCGGCGATGGCCTCGACGCCGTCCCGGGCCATCATCCGGGTGTGAAAGGCGATGGCCTCGTCGAGATCGACCCGGCCATCGGCAATACGCACCGGGTAGCCGCCGGGCAGACCGGGGATGCCCGGGCAACTGGTGCGCAGCGGCGCCGCGCCGGGCAGCAGGGCGCGCAGGACCGGCAGGGCGGCGCAGGTGGTGATTTCGTTGGCCGTCCAGTCGGTGCGGAGCGGCACGCCGCTGTAGACCAGTTCGTCATCGCGCACCCCGTCCTCGCCCACATAGACCCGGATGCGGTCCGTCGGATCATCGGGAATTTGCGACTGCAACATGCCGTAGACTTGGCAGTGGTGGCCGACCACGCGGATCAGGGGCATGGCCGCCGGGTCCTCGCCGGCGGCGATCATGCGCCGGCGCAGGCCGTCGCGGGACCGGGCGACCATTATGTTGGCGTTGCCCAGGCCACGGTCGGCGCCAGACCGAGCTTGTGGAGCAGCAGATTGGTCACGTCGGGGAACGAGATGTTGGCGACCGGGCCTTCGAAGCCGACCGCACGGATCGCTTCCATGACCGTCTTGAGCACCGGAATCTGCGCCGAAATCTGTAATTCCAGGCCGGCGCCGACGATGGTCCGGGCGTTGGCGTCGTTGCGGCTGAACAGGGTGAAGGGGCTGATCAGGGTGCCTGACTGGATGATCAGATCCGGCTTGGCGTCGCGGATCAGTTTTTCCACATCGCCCTGGCGGGCGGCGTCGAGCTCGTGAAACTCGGCCAGCAGGTTGTAGCCCGACGATATCATGCCGGCGATGAACGGGCCTTCGCCGTGGCACATGCCGGCCAGCACCAGCCGGTCGACCTCGCCGGCGCCGCCGAGCAGCCGGGCGAAACGCCCGCCCACATCGCCGACGCCAATAATCAGAACCGTCGCGCCCATGATTTGCCTCCTGCAAAGTTTGGTGGACTGTAGCCTAGTGGATAGAATTAAACATATGGCATCCACTAGTGTGAAGGGTGCCAAAAGGCCCGGGGGGCCGCTATGATCGCCGCCGGATTCTTGTGATACGGAGAAGGCTCATGCGCGCGGTTTGGTACGAGGCGACTGGTGTGGCGGACGATGTGCTGCAATGTGGCGATATGGCGAGCCCGAAGCCCGGCCCCGGCGAGGTCCGGGTGCGGCTGGCAACCTCCGGAGTCAATCCGGTCGACACCAAGCGCCGCCTCGGCGGCCGCGGTCCCATGGATGCGCCCCGGGTGGTACCCCATTTCGACGGCGCCGGGCTGATCGACGCTGTCGGTGACGGCGTTGACGGCGTTGACGGCGGCCGCGTGGGCCAGCGGGTTTGGGTCTATGACGCCCAATGGCAACGCCCTGGCGGCACCGCAGCTGAGTTCACCACCGTGCCGGCGGTTTGCGCGGTGCCTCTGCCGGACGGTACCAGCTTCGCCGAGGGCGCCTGTCTCGGCATTCCTGCGTTGACTGCCTATGGCTGCCTGTTTGGCGACGGCTCGGTGGCGGGCAAGACCGTGCTGGTGACCGGCGCCGCCGGGGCGGTCGGACGCTATGCGGTGCAGTTCGCCAAGCTCGACGGTGCCACGGTTGTGGCCACGGTCAGCGGCGACGAAAAGGCGATCCTGGCCAAGGCCGCCGGCGCCGATCATGTGATCAACTACAAGACCGAAGACGTTGCCGCGCGAATTGGCACCAGTACCGGCGGCGGCGTCGACCGTATCGTCGAGGTCGAGTTCGGCGGCAACCTGCCGACCAGCCTCAAGGCGCTCAACGTCGGCGGGACCATCGCGGCCTACGCCTCCGACGCGGTCAGGGAGCCGGTGGTGCCGTTCTATCCCCTGGCCTACAAGCAGATCAGTCTGTGTCAGGTGCTGGTCTTCCTGCTTTCCGGCACCGCCAAGGCCCAGGCGGTAGACGATATCAGCCGCTGGATGGCGGCGGGCCAACTGAGCCACCACATCGGCCCGCGCTTTGCCCTGGAAGACGCCGTCGCCGCCCACCAGGCGGTCGAGGGTCACGCGGTCGGCAAGGTATTGCTCGACATCGCCACGCTCGATTAGGGCCCGGCGACCGGTAGGATGACGAAGGGTCCGTCGGCGGCGAGCGTCGCCCTTGGCGGTCTCATCGCCCTGGCGGTGGCCATGGGCATCGGCCGTTTCGTCTATACGCCGATCCTGCCCTTCATGGCCGAGGCCCTTGGCCTGACGGCGGCCGAGGGCGGCGTCATCGCGTCGGCCAATCTCCTTGGCTATCTGATCGGCGCCCTTGGCGCGGCGATCACCGGTCTTCCGGGCGGGCGGCGCGGCTGGTTCCTCGCCGCCCTGGCCATCAGCGCTGTGACTACCGGGGCCATGGGGGCAACGTCATCCATGACGATGTTCCTGGCCTTGCGCGTCATCGGCGGCGCGGCCAGCGCCTTTGTCATGGTGTTCGGCTCGGCGATCGTTCTCGACAGTCTGGCGGCGGCGGGCCGGCCGGGCCTCTCCGCCGTGCATTTCGCCGGCGTCGGTATCGGCATCGCCGTATCCGCCCTGGTGGTCTCGGGGCTCGCCGCGGCGGACTTCGGCTGGCGCGCCCACTGGTTGTTGAGCGGCGGCATATCGCTGCTCGCCTTGGCCGCGGTGGTCTGGCTGATCCCCGGCGGGGGGAGCTATGAACGGCCGACCGCAGCGGCGCCCGGCGGTGCCATCGATCGCCGGCTGGTTGCTCTGACCATCGCTTATGGCCTGTTCGGATTCGGCTACATGATCACGGCAACCTTCATCTCGACCATGGTGCGGTTATCTCCCGACATCCATTCACTGGAGCCGGTCATCTGGCTCGTCGTCGGATTGGCGTCGATCCCCTCGGTGGCGCTGTGGGCCTGGGTCGGGCGGCGCTGGGGCAACAACCGCAGCTTCGCGGTGGCCTGCCTGGTCGAGGGCGTCGCCATCGTGTTGAGCGCCTTCGCCACCAGCGCTGTCTCGATTGTGGTATCCGTGATGCTGTTCGGCGGCACGATCACAGGCATCGTCGCCCTGGGGCTGATCCACGGGCGCAGCCTCTCGGCGGGCGATCCCCGTCGTACCATTGCGTTGATGACGGCGGTGTTCGGTCTGGGCCAGGTGATCGGCCCAACTTTTGCCGGGGTCGTCTTCGATTCCACCGGCAGCTTCACGGCGCCGTCGCTGGCGGCGGCAGCAGCCTTGTTCATGGCCGCCGGTCTGGTCGGGCTACGCTTCAGCCCTCGTTCTCTCTGAGCCAGTCGATGTAGTGGTGCATGGCCTCGCGTAAGGGGCGGGGGCGCCAGCCGAATTCGTTGGTCATGCGGCTGATGTCGTAGGCGCCGAAGCGGCCCGTGCGGCGGCGCACGTCGGCCAGCACCTGGGCCTTGTCGTCGGGCGCGGTCTCCCAGCGGGTGCCGGGCACCGCCTCGGTGGTGTAGGCAAGCAGGTCGCCGAGGGTCTCCAAGGCGCCGAAAGCGATGTTGTAGACGTCGTGGTTCAGTTTGTCCGCGCGTAGCATGCGGGCCAGGCCGTCGGCCACGTCAACCGCGTGAATCCAGTCGCCCAGGCCGCCGGCATCGTTGACGGTGATGGTCTCGCCGGCCAGGGCCATATGGGCGATGACGTTGGGGGCGCAGCGCACGGCCCGCGCCGGGGTCACCCGGTCCATGGGTCCGAACACACCGGAGAACCGCACCGACACCGCATCCAGGCCCATGACCGCGGCGTGGCGTTGGGTCATCAGCTCGGCCGCCTGCTTGCTGATGGCATAGAAGCCGTCGGGATTGACGTAGCCTTCTTCGGGCACCGGGCTGCCGTCACTCGGCCCGTCGCCGTAGACCGAGCCGGACGAGACGTAGATGAATCGTTTGATCGTGCCCCGGCTCGCCGCCCAGTGCAGCAGATTGGCGGTGCCCACCACATTGACCGCGAACAGTTGGCGCGGGTCCTCGACGCTGCCGTCCGGCGCATCGGGCTCGGTGGCCCCGGAAATCGAGGTAATGGTGGCGGCGTGGACCACGCGGGTGACGCCGGCCGCCTCGGCGACCGAGGTCCAGCTGTCCGGCTCCAGCACGTCGGCCCGGTGATAGGTGAGGCGCCCCTGCAGCGGGGCGAAGAAGCGCTCGGCCGCCGTATCCGGCGGCGATGAATCAAGCACCAGAACGCGGGCGTCCGGGTCGCTCTCGAGCCAATGGCCGGCCAGATTGCTCAACACAAAACCGCCGCCGCCAGTAATCATGAGTGTCATGGGCAAGTCATACGATATCCATATGAATTGTGAAAATGGTTTGTTTTTCCGAGACATTGCCGCTTCGGGCCACTACATAAAACCCATGACGACAATCCGAGACATTTTGGCTGGCGGCTGGCGGCGACCAGAGATTCTGCTGTTTCTCATGGCTGGCGCGGTGCCTCTCAGCTTCGCCGCCTGGAGCGCATTGCTCAACAACTTCGCCATCGAGCGTGCCGCCTTCGACGGCGCCGACATGGGCATTCTGCAAAGCCTGCGCGAGGTGCCCGGCTTTCTCGCCTTCGCCGTGGTCTTCGTGCTGATTTTCATGCGCGAGCAGACCCTGGTCCTGGTTGCCTTGCTGCTGCTCGGTATCGGCACGGCAATCACCGGCTTTTTCCCGACGGTTATGGGCTTGTATTTCACCACGGTGCTGATGTCGCTCGGCTATCACTACTACGCCACCATGGAGACCTCCCTGGCGCTGCAATGGATCGAGACCAAGCGCCTGCCCGAGACCATGGGGCGGATGATCGCCGTGGGCTCGTTCACCTCGATCATCGCCTTCGGGCTGGTGTGGCTGGCGTTCGATTACGTCGGCCTCGATTTCAAGTGGGTCTACATGCTCGGCGGCGGCTTGACCGTGGCGGCGGCGGGTTTCGCCTGGTTTGCCTTTCCTCGTTTCCAGCAGCAGGCCGAGCAGCACCATCGCCTGGTGCTGCGCTCGCGCTACTGGTTGTTCTACGCCCTGGCCTTCATGTCTGGCGCGCGGCGTCAGATTTTCGTGGTTTTCGCCGGCTTTCTCATGGTCGAGAAGTTCGGCTACGACGTTGGCGAGATTTCCCTGCTATTGCTGATCAACGCCGCCATCAATGTCTGGTTGGCGCCCAAGATCGGCCGTCTGATCGGCCGCTGGGGCGAGCGCCGGGCGCTGATCTTCGAATATACCGGGCTGGTCGGCGTCTTCACCCTCTATGCCTTTATCGACAACGGTCTGGCGGCGGCAGGGCTCTATATTGTCGATCACCTGTTCTTCTCCCTGGCCATTGCCCAGACCACCTATTTTCAGAAGATCGCCGATTCCGGTGACATCGCGGCGACCGCCGGGGTCAGCTTTTCCATCGACCATACGGCCGCGGTGGTTATACCGGCGGCCTTCGGCTTTTTGTGGCTGATCTCGCCGGCGACGGTGTTCCTGGCCGGCGCCGCCATGGCCGGGGTTACCCTGGTGCTGGCGCTCAACGTGCCGCACCATCCCGAGCCGGGCAACGAAGTGGTCTTCGGCCTACGCCGCCGCCGCGTTGTACCGGCCGAGTAGCGGGCGTTAGCCGCAGGTGCTCTGGATGTTAGCCGCAGGCGCTGGCGTGGCCGGTTTCCGCCTGTACCATGGTCAGCACGCCGTTCCAATGATGACGCTGGGCACAGCGCGCCGCTTCATCGGCGCCGAAGGATTTTATCAGGTAATGGGCGATGTGGGGGGCGATGCTGGCCTGATTGATGCGGTTCGGCGTGCCTGATGTCAGGGGCCGCGGTTTCTTGTCGGTTCTCATGGTCAAACTCCCTAATTCGGGATGAGCCTGGACCATTGGTAGCGGGCAATATCTAAGATTTCGTAAAAAATTACCGTATTTTGACATTTTTCAGGTGTCATCCACCATATATTGCGTATATTGGATGGCATGATGATTACATGGACCCCGGAACGAATTAGTGAACTGGAGCGGTTGTGGGCAACCGGCGCGAGCACCGCCGAGATTGGCCGCCAGCTCGATGTCTCGAAAAACGCGGTGGTGGGCAAGGTCCATCGCCTGGGTTTGCCGGGACGGCCCTCACCCATCAAGCGCGAGACGCGGGCGGCTGCCCGGTCTCCAGCGCCGCAACTTAGGCACGAGATCAGAGTTCCGGTGGACACCCCGGTTTCAGACGTTGTCGATTCGCCCGTCGTGGCGGCCGAGGTCTACGCCCAAGCACCGGTGGCGGCCGCGACCCAGCCGGTGGCCGACTTGCATGCGCCGCCCTGCCAGTGGCCATTCGGCGATCCCGGTGATGAAGATTTTCATTTCTGCGGTTCGCCGTCCCTGTCCGGCCGGCCTTACTGTCCCGAACATTGCGCCCGCGCCTATGTGCGCGAGGATCGCCGCGACCGTCGGGGTGGACGGGCCGCAAGCCAAGCGGAGCGGGCCGCGTAGACAACTCTCCGAGATTATGGAATTACGGCGCCGCGAGGCGCCGTTTTTCTTAGTCGGTGGCGCGTCGGCCGGTTATGGCATTGCGCTCCCGGCGGTCGCCGCGAACCCGGCGCGGCAGTCGGTGACTGCGATCGCCATCCCGTCGATCATTGCTTTCACGGCGGTTGCAATTGGCCCGGCGATCATCGCCGGCGCGTCGTACAGTTTGAATGCTCATCGCGATTCCCCCTAGTTGGAACCCTGCAGATTTTTTTTGTTGCCAAACTATTCACCGTTCCTTGGGACTCGGGTCAACGGTGGATAGTCGTAAGGCGTGAAATCTTTCGCGGGCCACGTTCTCTGGCTGCGTTCTATTGCGCTTCCGCTTGGAGCCGTCCGGAGACCATTCGCTGCATGCGCCATATCATCGAATCGCGCAGGCCCAATTGCTTGAGAGAGGCGGCGGTGTTGAGCAGGTAATCGGCGCCGGTGCCGCTATGACCCCGGGCTATGGCGATGGTGTCGGCGACCTGACGTTCCGGCAGACGCCCGGCGTAGCGCGCGCCGGTCCGGTTGATAGCAAACCCGGCCAAGCGTATCGGTCCATTTTCGGTGCTGGCGGACATCCAGCGCGCCCGATAGCCGTCGCCGCCCAATTCACGGTGCCATACATCCCGGAGCTTGGCGCGCAGGTTTGGCCCGCTGATGCGATAGGCCACGCCGCTGCACGACCCCCCGGAATCCAAAGCGAGCATCAGGTTTGGCGTGGCGTCCGAGCCGCGATGACGCCATTGCCACAAGCAGAACCGCCGGTGATAACCGCGAACCAGGGCAATGCGCCGCTCGGCGAAGGAAAATTCCGGCCGCCACAACAGCGAGCCGTAGGCGAACAGCCAGAAGTCATCGCCGCCGGCGTCTTTCAGTGTCTGGTCGAGAGAGACGTCGATATCGTCCGCGTCAAGCCGCGGCAGCGGGTTGCCCTCGGCCGGCGGTGGGCCCTTGTGATGGCCTTCGATCTGGTTCCGGGTCAGGGACAAAACTTGATAGTGGTTATTGTGTTCCATGGTGCGCCATCAATAAACTGTCCCAGGATTTTTCACGAGGCCGACCATGGATTTATCACTGCCCGAAGAAATTGTCGCGCTCAAGGCGACGGTTGCGCGGCTTTTCGAGCGCCAAGTGCTGCCCGTCATGGACGGCTTCGAGGCACGGGCCGAGTTTCCCCGCGCGCTGATCGCGACCCTGGGTGACGCCGGATTGTTTGGCGCCGCCTTTCCCGAGGACCTAGGCGGCAGCGAGATGGGCTTTCTCGCGGTCGCCACTATCGCCGAGGAAATCTCGCGCCTGTCGCCGGCCTTCGGCTATGCCATGAACATGCAGGCCATGACCTGCCCTTATGCCATCTACAACTGGGGCAGCGACGAGCAGGTGGCGCGCTTCGTCCCCGACCTCATCGCCGGGCGGCGCATCGGCATGTTCGCCCTGACCGAGCCCGGCGGCGGCTCCGACGCGGCCGGCGCCATGCGTACCACCGCAACGCTGGACGGCGACGTCTACCGGCTCAACGGCTCGAAACAGTTCATCACCCTGGCCGATGTTTGTGATTCAGGACTGCTGTTCGCCAAGACCGACCCGGCGGCCGGCCATCGCGGCATTAGCGCTTTTCTCGTCGAGCCCGGATCGGGTCCCGGCTTTAACGCCCAGCCCATCGCCTTGTCCGGATTGTCGCGGTCATTGCGCAGCTGCGCCATCCATCTCGACGACTTCGCCGTGCCGATGGCCAACCGCCTGGGCGCAGAAGGCCAAGGGTTCGCCGTCGCCATGAACGCCCTGGAATACGGCCGCCTGACGGTCTCGGCCCGTCTGGTCGGCCTGGCCCAGGCCTGCCTCGACGAGGCCTGCGCCTACGCCCGCGAGCGGGTAGTCGGCGGCCGCCCCATCGCCGAATACCAGATGGTTCAGCATCTCATCGCCGACATGACTGTCGATATCGAGGCGGCCCGGCTCATGGTTCACCGCACCGCCTTCGCCATGGACAGCGGCGCGCCATCGACCCGGGCGTCGTCCCAGGCAAAATATCTCGCCGGCCGCGCCGCCAAGCATGCGGCTCAGGCGGTGGCGGAAATTTTCGCCGGCTACGCCCTGGCCGAGGACTCCGCCGTGGCTCGCATCACCGCCTACGTCAACATGCTGACGGTCGGTGAGGGCACACCCAACGTCCAGCGCATTCTCATCGCCGAGGACGCCCTTGGTATCAAGGACGCCAACCGCCATCCGGTGCGCAATCGTTTCGCCAATCGCGACGGGTCATGACCAACCTTGCGCGGCCGCTCGACTGCCGCTACATCGAAGAGGTCACGGCCACCAGGAAAGTAGAGCCCAGGAAAGCAGAACAATGCTGAACCCACGAATTGGCGATATGGCGCCGTCCGCCTTCATGCGCCTCGACGCCATGATGGCTGACCTGACCCCGGCCCCGGGGGTGACGCCGGTCAACCTGACCCTGGGTGATCCGCAGATTCCGCCGCCCCGTTTCATCCTCGACGCCTTCGAGGAAAACCACGCCCTGTTCGGGCGCTACACGGCCACCGATGGCACCCCGGAATACCGCCAGGCGGTGCTTGATCTCATAGTCCGTATTTACGATCTGCCCGAGGGCATGATCGAGCGCGACCGCAACATTTTGCCCGTGGCCGGCCTGCGCGAAGGCATGGCCATGTTGCCCCAGGTGGTGACCCCGGACGAGAAGGCCCGTCAGCCACCGGCAATCCTCATTCCCAACCCGTTTTACCATCCCTATGCGGGGGCCGCGGTGGCCGCCTATGGCGAGCCGGTGTTCGTGCCGGCGTTGGCCGAGAACCGCTTCATGCCCGATTTCGCGAGCCTCGACGAGGCGACGCTCTCGCGTACCGCGGCGGCCTTTGTTTGTACCCCGGCCAACCCCCAGGGCACGGCGGCGAGTCTGGATTACCTGTGCGCGGCCATCGAACTGGCTCGAGCCCACGACTTCCTGCTGATCGTCGATGAATGTTATGCCGAGGTTTACTTCGACCAGCGACCTCCCGGCGCGCTCGAGGCCTGCGCCCGGCTCGGCGGCTCCCTCGACAACGTCATCGCCTTTCACTCCCTGTCCAAACGCTCCAGCGCGCCGGGCTTGCGCTCAGGCTTCGCGGTGGGCGATGGCGAGGTGCTGCGGCGCTATTTCAAGCTGCGCAATTATGTCGGCGTCGCGGTGTCACGGCCGATTCTCGCCGCCGCCTCGGCGTTGCTGCGCGACACCGATCACGTGGCGGAGACCCGCGCCTACTACAAGGCCAACTTCGACGCCGCCCATCGTATTCTCGGTAATCGCTATGGCTACTATCGGCCCGACGGCGGCTTCTTCCTGTGGCTCGATGTGGGCGACGGCATGGCCGCGGCCACGCGCCTGTGGGCCGAGGCGGCCATCAAGGTGGTGCCGGGCGAGCTCATGAGCCGCGACGTGCCGGGCAGCGATGCCGTGGGCAAACCCTATATCCGCGTCGCCCTGGTCCACGACCTGGCCTCGTCCATCGACTCCCTGGAGCGCATGACCGAGGTGCTGGGGTAATACCAAGGAGGGATAATAATGACCCATAGGGATCGCCCATGTTGACCGAAACGCGCCGACGAAAGTTCTGGGGCTGGGGCTTTGAGGGCGAAGGGGTGACAGCGGAAGAGCGCCATATGCTCGCTGCCTTCTATGCCGAGCGCTTCGGCGCCGATGATTTCGACGACATGGCGCCGCCCCGGGAGAACGAATTCGACCTTGCCAAACCGCGCATCGCGCCGCCCACCGCGCTTGAGGTGATTTGCACGTCGGACCCCCATGAGCGGCTGGTTCACGCCTATGGCAAGTCGTTTGCCGACGCCGCCCGGGTCTTCGCCCGCCATGTGCCCCCTGCGCCCGACGTGGTTGCCTATCCGGAAAACGAGGCCGACGTCGTCGCGGTGCTCGACTGGGCCGATGGCATGGGCGCGGCGGTCATTCCCTTCGGCGGCGGCTCGTCGGTGGTCGGCGGCATCGAGCCGCGGGTCGGCGACGACTACAAGGGGGTGGTTTCCCTCGATCTCGGCAAGCTCGATCAGGTCCTCGAAATCGACACCACCTCGCGGGCGGCGCGCATCCAGGCCGGCATTATGGGGCCGGTCCTGGAATCAAGGCTCCGCGGCGAAGGGCTCACCCTGCGCCACTTCCCGCAAAGCTTCGAGTATTCGACCCTGGGCGGCTGGATCGCCACCCGTTCCGGCGGCCACTACGCCAGCCTCTATACTCACATTGACGACTTCGTCGAAGCCCTGCGCACGGTGACGCCGGCGGGGGTGATGGAGAGCCGCCGGCTGCCCGGCTCCGGCGCCGGGCCGAGTCCGGACCGGCTGATGATCGGTTCCGAAGGGGCGCTGGGCGTCATCACCGAAGCCTGGATGCGCCTGCAAGATAGGCCGAGCTTTCGCGCCTCCGCCTCGGTCCGCTACAAGGATTTCAGCGCCGCCACGGAAGCGGTGCGCGCGCTTTCCCAGTCGTGGCTGTTCCCGACCAACTGCCGGCTGCTCGACGCCGGCGAGGCACAGCTCAACGGCGCTGGTGACGGCAGCGAACACATTCTCGTCCTCGGTTTTGAATCCGCCGACCACCCGGTCGAGCCCTGTATGGCCCGCGCTCTCGAACTCGCGGCCGACCATGGCGGCGTCTGGGATACCCCCGGCGAGGCCGGCGACAGCCACAAGGCCGGCGCCGTGGGCGCCTGGCGCAACGCCTTCATCCGCATGCCCTACTTCCGCGAGGCGAGCATCGGCTGGGGCGTCATCGCAGATACCTTCGAGACCGCCATCACCTGGGACCGGTTCCATGAGTTCCACGCTGGCATCATGGCGCGGACCCACCAAGCCATCGTGGACGCCACGGGCGCACCGGGCATCGTCACCTGCCGCTTCACCCACATCTATCCGGACGGGCCGGCGCCCTATTACAGTTTCCGGGCCATGGGCGACCGGGCGCGATTGCTCGAGCAGTGGGGTGAGATCAAGACGGCGGCGTCGGGTGCGGTGGTCGATCTCGGCGGCACCATCACCCACCATCACGCGGTCGGCCGCGACCACCAGCCGTGGTACGAGCGCCAACGCCCCGCGTTGTTCGGCGCCGCCCTCAAGGCCGCCAAGAGCGTCCTTGATCCCAACGGGATTATGAACCCAGGGGTTCTGATCGACGTGGCGTGAGCGGCGAGGCAGGCGCAGGGTCGCCGGGTTGTATGCGCCGGACTCTAGGTTAAGCCGCTCATGGCGCGAACAATGATGTAGGCGCCGAGGATCAGGAGCGCGACGAAAAAATACCTGCGAAAGAGCGGTTCGGATAACTCTCGCCTGATCCGTTGTCCAAGGACCATACCCATGAGCGCCGGGAACAAGGCCGCCGCGGACAGGGCGCCGAGTTCGACCGTCAGCAGACCGTGCCAATGGAGGGCGATAGCCAGGGCCGCTGTGGACATCAGGAACAGCATGCCCATGGCCTGGACCAGCATGTCGCGCGGCATGCCGACGGCCTGCAGGTACATCACTCCCGGCACGACGAATGTTCCGGTCATCCCTGTTAGTACGCCGTTCACCGCACCTGCCAGAGGACCGGCCCAGACCTCTCTCCGTGGGCTTAGCGTAAACCCATAGCCGCGTAGGCTGATTGTCGCGTAGACCACCAAGAGAACCCCGAGCAGCGCCGACAGCAAGGACGGATCAACCCGGGTCAGGGTGCTGGCGCCCAGCAA
>PVBE010607287.1_pt1 | contig 12729 bp, 6 predicted proteins | sample 1631181 | NCBI WGS metagenome assembly PVBE01 (sample SAMN08397723, study PRJNA350692) | Marine metagenome, whole genome shotgun sequencing project. | isolation source: water | place: Pacific Ocean | collected 2012-04
CGGCCAGCGGACCGTTTTTACCAAGCACCTTGGTGAGTAAATCTTTGCCCGCCGTAGTCGGTGTGCCGGAAGGCGTTTCACTGTAAACGCTAAACTGGACACTGGCCTGGTCGCCGCAACCGCCCGGTTGGTCAGAGCCGCTGTTGTCGAGTCCGCCCGTGGCCTTGAAGCGGGTATATCCCGCAGGTATCTCGAAGACCAGCATGGAGGGAGCATGGATACCGAATCCGGTGGGGTAGGTCTTGCCCCCGACGCGAATGGGTTTGCCCTGGTAATTTCGGTCAATCTTGGTTGCTGCGAAGCCCTCGGACTTCTTCCACTTGATCTTGGTGAGACTGAGTTCGTCACCTTTCGCCGAAACCAGTCGCGGTGCGATCCAGTCCGCATGGTCGCAACTCTTGCCATTACCGCCGTCGGATACGACCATGTAAAGTTTCTTGAATCCGGTGATATCCAGGTCGATGCCGGCGGTGGGTCGTACCTTCGTAACGAGCGGTGTAACGAAACGTGGTTGCCCCGGCTTGTGAGCGGCGCCGGGTTTGCTGGCTACCAGGTTGGTGCTGGCCACGCCGTCCTTGACGTTAAGCAGTGACGTGATGCGTTCCTGGAACCCCTGGGTGACGCCTGTGACCGATGTGGGCAGCGGTTCGCCGCCAGCCAGCAACTCCTCTTTCTTGCGATCCAGTGCGAACCAGGCATCGAGTGCGGCCACCTTGCCGGTATTCTTAGGGTCCAGGAAGGAGATCCACCGCTTGAGCAGGTATTCGTTCAGCTTGCGGTCCTTGGCGAGTTTCGCGGTAGGTGCCGGTTTGCCCTGAATCCGTGATACCTGGTAGGTCCAAACGGCCTCCATGTACCGTGCGATATCACCCACCTTGGACTGTGCGGCGGTCGCCTTGTGGTCGGCCAGGAATTTCTTTACCGCAGCGTCCGCCGACTTAATCCGTTTTTGCCCATCGTTGTAGCCCGTGACGTAATCGGGTTCACAGAGCGGCGCGTTGTGAAGCCGGGAACTCCGGAAGATACCGGCGATCGAGTAGTAGTCCTGGGTTGGGATAGGATCGAACTTGTGATCATGACAGCGGGCACAGGACACGGTTAGGCCCATGAATCCACGGGTCAAGGTATCGACGCGATCGTCAAGTTCGTCCGCCAAAGCACGCTCTCGGTCAGTGTTCTTGTAGTACTGGGCACCAAGTCCGAAAAAACCAAGAGCTACCAGGTGTTCATAGGGATCTTCCTTCGTAGGGCCAAGCAAGTCCCCAGCGATCTGCAGTCGCACGAACGTGTCGTACGGCATGTCCCGGTTGAAGGCCGAGACGACCCAATCGCGATATCGGTACCCGTTCGTGTTTGGACGGGTGGCAAACGTGTGGGCCTGGTCCTCCGAATAGCGGGCGACATCAAGCCAGTAGCGGCCCCAGCGTTCACCGTAGTGCTCGGAGGTCAGCAGCCGATCAATTAACCGGGAAAAGGCCTTGGGCGAATCGTCGGCCATGAATGCATCGACGTCGCCGGGCAGTGGTGGCAGGCCAAGGAGGTCAAACGTGGCACGCCGTATGAGCGCAAGTTTTTCCGCCGGTGCCACGGGTGTCAGCTTGTTAGCTTCCAGTTTCGCCAGCGTGAAATGGTCAAGGTCATGTTGGGGCCAGGCCGAGTTGCGAACCGCGGGTAACGCGGGAAGCGTGACCGGCTGATAGGCCCAGTGGGTACGGCCCTTGGCAAAATCGATTCCGCTGGTGACCGCTGCGGGTCCGGTGCGCGGGTCCGGAGCGCCCATTTTGATCCAGTTAGCAAAGTCCGTGATGACGTTCTTGGGCAACTTGCCCTTGGGTGGCATTTCCAGCCCGTCGTACTGAAGAGCGTCCAGGAGAAGACTTTCCTCGGGTTTCCCTGGTACGACGGCAGCACCCGATTCGCCCCCCTTGAGAGTTGCATCACGAGAATCAAGAAGCAGGCCACCCTTCACGATTTTCGACTTCTGGCTGTGACATTCGTAACAGCGGTTGACCAGGATCGGACGGATTTTGTTTTCAAAGAACTCCAGTTGGGTAGGCGTTAGTTTTTCGGCTGCATCAGTTTGCTGTCCCATGGGGAGGGTAAGCGAGAGGCTCGACAGCAGAAGGACGAGAAGGTGGTGGCGTGGCGTCCGATCAGGCATGATGACGAAAATCCATTGGGTGTCGTGGAAAGGCAGGAAGGCCTGCTTGCTGAAACCAGGCTGTAGCTACCTATTGTGACACAGCCCAAGGAGTTAATGAAGGCCAAGTCCGCGACCAGTGGCGGGACGATACGCTTTTTTGGCGTAAAGTCTAGGCAATCAGGTCATGGACCACGTTTCCGTAAACATCGGTGAGGCGGAAATCGCGGCCACTGTAGCGGAACGTCAGTTGCTCGTGGTTCATCCCCAGCAGGTGCAGGATCGTGGCGTGCAGGTCGTGGACGTCCATGCGGTTCTCGACGGCGTGTACGCCGAGATCATCCGTGGCGCCGTGAATGTAACCGCCCTTGGTGCCTCCGCCGGCCAGCCAGACGGTAAAACCTGTATTGTGATGGTTGCGACCGGTCTTGCCCTGAGCCGTTGGTGTACGTCCGAATTCGCCACCCCAGATGATGAGGGTGTCCTCGAGCAGACCACGCTGCTTGAGATCCTTGATCAGGGCTGCAATCGGCTGGTCACTTTTGCCGGCATCTCGCTTGTGGTCCATGATGTTGCCGTGGGCATCCCAGGGTTGGCCACTACCGTAATACAGCTGAACCATCCGTACGCCGCGTTCCACGAGTCGACGAGCGATCAGGCAACCGTCTGCAAATTCTCCCTTGCCATACTGTCCACGCGTTGCCTCGGTTTCGCGGCTAATGTCGAAGGCCTCCTGGGCCTCAAACTGCATCCGGTAAGCAATCTCCAGCGACTGGATGCGAGCCTCCAGCTCACTGTCTGCTTGACGCTTGGCAAGATGCCGACGATTCGTGGCTTGCAGGAGGGCCAGCAGGCGTTTCTGGGCCGCCGGTGACAGGTGTTTGTTCTTGAGATGACCGATGACGTTAGCCGGGTCAATCTTGGAGTTGTTGATGTGGGTGCCCTGGAAAATTCCCGGCAGAAAGCTGTTTCCCCAGAGTGCCGGTCCAACCACGGGTTTGCCCGGGCAGAGTACGACATAGCCAGGAAGGTTTTGGTTTTCTGTTCCCAGGCCATAGGTAACCCAGGAGCCGATACTGGGACGAACCGGCTGCTGGGCGCCGCTATTCATCATCAAGAGCCCAGGTTCGTGGTTGGGGGTTGTGGTGTGCATCGACCGGATGACGCACAACTCATCAGCCACGGAGCCCAGGTGCGGATAGATCTCGCTCATGGGGATCCCGCTTTTCCCACGTGGTGTGAATTTGAAGGGGGACGGCATGTACTTCCCACCTTTGCCTGGCTTGCCCTCCTGCTTCTTGAGCTCCGGCTTGGGATCAAAGGTATCCACGTGCGAGGGGCCACCATTCATAAACAGGTAGATGACATGCTTGGCACGAGGAGCAAAATGGGGGATGCGGTCCGCTAATGGGCTGGGTGCGGCCTGCACCGGTGATTCCTGTTGCAGCAGCGTGGACAGACCCACTAAACCAAAGCCGGCTCCGCTGGCGCGCAACATCTCGCGGCGCGTAAAGACGCCTGCCAGGCCCGGTTCATGCATAGGTTGAAATGGTTTCATGTGGTGACTCGCTGTCTCGGGTGAGGTGGGTTCCCTATTGTAAATAATATCGGCTCAGAAGTCAGCGTGAGCCTCGTCTAATCGACGTACATGAATTCATTAGCTGCCAGCAATACCATCGCATACTGTTGCCATGGGGTAAGGTTCCCCTTCTCGGCTGCAGCGGCCTGGAGAAATCCCCGGGCCAGTTCGAGATCAGACTCGCTTGGTGGACGTTGGTAAAGTAACTGAAAGGCGTGCTCAATTCTTCCGTCTTCGTCCTGGCTGGCCTCCTTTTCAATTCGCCCTGCCAGGGCGCGGGCACGTTGCGCCATGAATTCACTGTTTAGTACGAATAGTTGTTGAAGCGGCACCGTGGTGACGACGCGACTGGCACTGGTGATATTGGGGTCCGGGAAGTCAAAGAGTCGCAGTAATTCGTCAAGGCGATGGCGGCTGACGAAACCGTAAAGCGTACGGCGCCGATTTTTCTGATTGCTCAATTGGAGCGAAGGCCCGCCTACAGTTTCGTCCAGTTCGCCGGATACGAAAAGCATGCTGTCTCGCCAGGATTCGATTTCCAGTCGTCGTCGATTCATACGCCACAGCCACTGGTTGTCTCCATCGACCTGCGCCTGGTCCTCTCGGTACGTGCTGGCCTGCTGGTAAGTTGCCGAGAGCATAATGTCACGATGTAGTTGCTTAAGCGACCAGCCGTTGGCGACGAACCGTGTCGCCAGGTGGTCCAGCAACTGCGGGTGACTGGGACGGGATCCCAGCTCACCGAAATTGCTGGTGGTGCGCACCAGGCCGCGCCCGAAATGGGCAGCCCAGACACGGTTGACCATTACCCGGGCAGTCAGTGGGTTGTCGGTCGCCGTCAGGGCCCGGGCAAGTTCAAGACGCCCACTCCCGTTGGACTTGAAAGCCGACTTCGTGCCACCTGTGAAAATCGCCGGCATGGCCCGTGGGGCAACATGAGACTGCTTGGCGGGATCTCCCTGGAGGTAGATCTTGATGTCGCGTGGTTTGTCGTCACGCAGGGCATGCGCCATCGGAATGGCGATCGCGCTAGCCTTTTTTTGCAGCGAAGCATGAGTGGACTGTAGGTCCTTCAGTTGCTGGGCGGATTCGCCGGGGAGGTGTGGCGTGATCTCGGCAACAGGTAACGCCAATAGTCCCTCGTCATAAAACATGCGAGACAAAAGTCTCGCTGCAGCTAATTCTACGACGGACGAAGACGGTTGATCATTTTTTGTCGCTGCCGCTTGGGACACCGCAGGCAGGGGATCCTGTTCCAGGCGGGCGCCGGAAAACACGGTATGATCGCAGCTGATAGGATTGTTGTCGGGTGCGCTGGCACCGGTGGTGACGAGAGTCAGGTAGCGGGCCTCGCCGGGGATCGCCAGGTCGTAGGCGTGAAACTGTCCATCTGCTTTGACTGCCGGTGGTAGCGGACTTGAAATATAGTAAGTGAAGTCGTCGCTTCCGGTTTCCACGGGTTGCCCATTGACATGGATGCTGAGCAGCGCGTCCAGCTCCTCCTTCTTGCGGTGCGGTCGCGATACGATCACGCTCATGAACGCACTGGCCTCGGGCACGCCCGATACGTCATCATTAATCCCCGCGCGGTCTACCTTGAAACGGAAAGGTTGATCTTCTGGCAAGAGGCCAGCACGACGAATCTCAGCCAGGTCAAAGGTGACCAAGGCGTTGGCGTGCATGCCAACGCCCTGCTCCAACCGGCCTGCCGAAGGTGACAAGGGCTTGCCCCGGGTACGCAGGCCTCCTGCCCCCCAGGAATCATTCGCAATGGTACCATGCTTGTTCGTGTCACTGCCAAGGTGGCGAAAATCAAACGTGATATCCGGTGCAATGGAGACGCTGGTTCCCCATCCCTGGGCCAACTTGAGGATGCCCAGGCGGTCGGCTGCCGCAGCCGCTCCAAACCGGTCACTGGCTACGGCCGCAGCCAGCGGCGCGGCCTTGGAGTCGTCGAACAGGTTACCCAGCGGAATCACGCCTGGTTTAACCCGGGCGGTTTCGGACGCCTTGATAAAGTCAAAGTTGTCGCCGTAGCGTTTTACGAATTCCACGCGACGAGAAAGCAGAGGTTGAAACTCTCTCTGGAATTCTTCTGCCAGCTTCGCCACGGTGGCCGTTGCGTTAGCGTCCCCGGAAAGATCCGAGGCCAGGTCACGGGTGTCCAAGAAGGCGTACCAATCAGTTAGCGCGGGGTACCGGTCTCGTTGTGACTTGCGGGTACTTGCCAGCAGGGCGACCCAGCGTCGCAGTAACGTAGCGCTCACCTTGTGATCCTTGGCGAGTTGTGCAGAGAGCTTTTTTTGGTCCTTTTGCTTAGTTCGCTTGTTAATAAATTGCCAGGTGGCCTGGAAATAGGTCGGTACCTGGTTGGCCAAGCTCGGTCGGATCTGCCGAGCCTGTGCTTGTAGGAATCGGTCAATGATCAGTTTGTGATCCTTGGTTGCGCGGTCAGCATCCTGTTTGAGTTTTACGGTTGCTGGTGAAGCGATGGGTCGCTCCTGGTATTGCGTACTGGCAAAGATCCCCGCCAGGCCGTAATAGTCTTCCATCGTGATCGGATCGTATTTGTGATCATGGCAGCGGGCACACGATACGGTGAGGCCGAGTACACCGCGTGTCAGGGTATCGATGCGATCGTCCCACTCGTCAGCGATGGCTTTTGCTTTTTCGACATTCTCCGCATAGTAAACCGGACCCAGTGCGAAAAATCCAAGGGCAGCCAGGTGCTCATGCTGGCTATCTCCAGGGGCCAGGTCGGCAGCGAGTTGGTGGAAGAGAAACTCGTTGTAGGGAAGGTCCGCGTTGAGGGCGTTGACAACCCAGTCTCGATAAAAATAACCACGGGGATATTTGCGAGCCTTAAAAGTGTGTGCCTGATCTTCACCATATCGGGCAACATCAAGCCAATGTCGCCCCCATCGTTCACCGTATGCGGGTGAGCCGAGCAGCGTGTTGATCACGGTTTCAAAGGCACGCGGGTCAGGGTCAGCCAGGAAGGCCGAGACCTGCTCCATCGTTGGGGGAAGGCCGACAAGGTCGAGGTAGGCCCGTCGGATCAGGACCCGGCGTTCGGCAGGTGTGCTGGGCGTCAGTCCGTGAGAGTCGAGTCGAGAGAAAACATAGCGGTCGATGTCATTCTTGATCCAGGGGGAATCGACTTCCGGTAAGGGAGGTTGCCGTGGAGGCTGGAAAGCCCAGAACGAAGCAGCCTTCTGGAAGTCGATCTTGGGTCGCGTTACCACGGCGTCCCCGGCGCGGGGATCGGCAGCGCCGCTACGGATCCATTGCTCGAAGTCCGCGATGATTTGTTTTCCAAGTTTTCCCTTCGGCGGCATCTCAATTCCATCGTACTTGAGGGCGTCCAGCAAGACGCTGTCAGCAGGCTTGCCTGGAACCACGGAAGGCCCCGAGTCTCCACCGCGGCGAATGCCGGCGCGGGTGTCTAGCAGGAGGCTCCCCTTCACTTTCTTGCTTTGGCTGCTATGGCATTCGTAACACTTCTTCACAAGGACAGGCCGGATACGTGTTTCAAAAAACTCCAGCTGAGCGGGCGTCGGTTGCGCCTCGTCCCCACGCAAGGCCGGAAGGGCACTGAAAACGCCCAGTAGCGTTAGGAGCAGGTTGTATGGAAGCGAGCGGGCTCGTGGCAACATGGTGTGCTTTCTGGGCGGTAGGGTTATTTGTGACTGGGCCGCAAGAGGCTCCGGGAACCACCGTCTATTGTGGCATAGCTCGACCGGGTGATGAAGGGCAACTGGTGGGCGGAAGCCTATTAAACCATGTGCCTTGCTACCTCGGTAGGTTCAATCAAGGGGCAGCTGGCTTTACCGATCATCTTTTCCACGCTCGGCGGGTCTTTGAAGCCGCTTCCGGTGATCATACAGATGACCGTGGAGTCGGGGGAAATCTCGCCATGTTCGAGCGCCTGTAAGGCGCCGGCGACAGACACGGCTGCCGCCGGCTCACAGAAAATACCCTCTTCACGGGCTAATTGTTGCTGGATCTTCCAGACGAGATCATCGTCGACAAGATAACCGGTTCCGTCGGTTGCGCGGCAGGCCTTGATGGCGCCGTCAGCGTCCGTGACGCTGGCCACTTGAAGCCCACTAATCCTGGTGGTGCATTCGACATCTCGGCCCTGAGGCAATCCTTCTCTCAGTGGTCCGGAGATCGTGTCATTGCCCGTGGGCTGGACGGCGTGTACCCGCGGAGATCGCTCCAGGGATCCCTCTTCCACGAGCTGGAGGAAACCCTCTGCCGTTCCCATGGCGAGGCCCCCACCGCCGGCCTGGCAAAAGACATGATCAATCGTCCCTTCCAGCTGAGCATGGAGCTCGAAGCTGACCGAACGAATCCCGCTCATGCCGAGCGGAGAATAGCGAAAGGCACTGATTTGAAGTGCGGCGTCCGGTGCATCTGCGATCTCGACCAGCGCGTCGAAAACATTGGCGGTGATACCGATATCAAGCCCAAAGCCCCGGACTCGCATGATGTTTGCACCATAGGCCAGCATTTGCTGCAGCTTACCCAGCGGTGCTGTTTCTACGAGCGCGATATGGCAAGTAATGTTAGCTGCTGCGCAGTAAGCGGCGAGAGAGGCTCCGGTGTTACCACTGGAGGTTGCGATGCAGCGTGTTTGTCCCGCGGCCCGCATGTGAGAAATTGCCACTGAGGCATAGCGATCTTTGAAACTGGCGGTCGGATTGCAGTGATCCAGCTTGAACCAGAGTTGTTCAAGACCCGCGGAAGGACCGACTGCGCGTGAGCGGATTAGCGGCGTGTCACCTTCACCGAGGGTGACACGATGTTCCAGGGGCACTTCCGCAATGCCACGCGGCCAACGCCAAAGACTCATACCAACTCCTTAGCAATGACAGGGGATGCGTGTTCTGACTGGCATAGTAGCAGAATACGAAGCAAAAACGAAATCCGGGGATTTCTAAGCGTGTGGGTTGAACAGGGGACGTTTTAAGAAATTTTCAGTTCGCCTCGGTTTCCAGGCGGCGACCTGGGACGGTAGAATCCACGCCTGGCGGCGCGGGCCGGTAAGGCGGCCTTGCGTGAGAGTGCACGACAGGAGGAGGCAGTTACATATTCATGGAAATCTTGTTTTCGCTGCTCGTGGGAATGGGGATTGGTGCGTCGGTTGCGTGGTTCGTGCGAGGCATGGTCAGCGCTGGCGGCCCTGATGGCGATGCGTTGCAGGAACAAGTTAATAGTTTGAACACCTCGCTCCAGGAGACGGAGCAGCAACGGGCGACATTCCAGGAGCGTGGATCGCTTTTTGAAAAGCAGTTAGCTGAACAGTCCGCCAGTCTCGAGGGGGTTCGACGTGAACTTTCGGCGGCCGTTGCCGCAACGGCTACCGAACGTGCTGAAAAGAAGGCCCTTGATGACAAACTGCTGGAACAGGAGAAGAATCTCGAAAAGCTCCAGGAACAATTTCGGATCGAGTTTGAAAACGTGGCGAACAAGCTGCTCGAGGAAAAGAGCAAGAAGTTTACCGAATTGAACAAGGAAAAGATGGAAGGCTTGCTCAAGCCCCTGGGCGAAAATATCGATTCGTTTCGCAAGAAGGTTGAGGAAACGCATGAGAAGGCCACGCTTCAGAATGTTCAGTTTACTGAACATTTGAAGACGCTTGGGAGTCTTCATACCCAGATGTCGGCTGATGCCCAGAATCTCACCAGTGCGCTCAAGGGTGAATCCCAGGTGCGTGGTGCCTGGGGGGAAATGATCCTGGAACGACTTCTGGAAGATTCCGGACTCAAGAAAGGCCTGCATTACAAGGTCCAGCAAAGTTACGAGAAAGATGGATCACAGCATCGTCCGGACGTTGTGATCTACATGCCGGAAGAAAGGAGCCTGGTCGTTGATTCGAAGGTGTCGTTGGTTGCTTACGAAGAGTATTGTGCTGCGGATGACGAGGAGGAAAGAGCCAGGGCACTCAAGGCCCACGTTGTTGCTATTCGAAAGCATGTCAAGGAATTAAGTGAGAAGAACTACCAGTCACTTTACGAGCTGGAAGGCCTCGATTTCGTGCTGATGTTTATTCCCATCGAGCCCGCCTTCCTGCTCGCTGTCCAGGCCACCCTGGATCCGAAAATCAGCGGACCGGATCTTTTCTCGGAGTCGTTTGATCGAGGCGTGGCGCTGGTTACTACGTCGACTCTTTTGATCAGCCTGAAGACGATCGAGAGTACCTGGCGACGAGAAGATCAAAATCGAAATGCGTTGACGATCGCCAAGAAGGGTGGCGCCATGTACGACAAGTTCAAAGCCTTCGTGGACGACCTGGAAAAAATTGGACAGCGTCTCAAGCAAGCGGGGCAGAGTTATGACCAGGCAATGAATAAACTGGTGGACGGTAATGGGAACCTGGTTCGCCGTGCCGACGAAATACGGGGCCTGGGTGCGGCGACCACCAAGGTATTACCAGAATCGCTGGTCAGCGATGCCATGGAGGAGGAGTTGCCGCTGCTGGAAGATGAAACGGTGGCCGATCCGGAGGATTAAGTGGCGTTGCCCTCCTGGGTGATGCCGTTGCGTTGGCTGGCGGCGGCTCTTCGGTAGAGATTGACCAGGCTGCCAGTGAGGCTGTCCGCGGACGTCTGGCGGTAAGGGGAATTCTCTGGCAGGTGCTTCATCAAGGCGCGGTGGGCTGCGGGAAAATTATGGTAGGGCATCGTGGGAAACAAGTGGTGTAGGGCGTGATATCGAGTTCCCACGGGCCCCCAGAGACCCGTTACCCAACCATGCTTCGGGTAGTTTACCGAATCGAGTAGTTGTTCGACGAATGTCATTCGGTCACCCGTGTTGAGCCAGCGATGTGCACCGAGTGTGCGGAGTCCGTTGATGAAGAGCAGGGCCACGCCGGTAAAGTAGGCCTGCACAAGAAACGGCAGGAGACCGCCGAACGTTCGAATCGCGAAGATTGGTAAAAAACAGCACCAGAGAAGACAGAGGAATTCCTGCACGCGAATCGCTCGGAGCCGTTTCTTCGATGGCATGGGGCGTATGTAGGTTGGATCAATGATCAGCGAAGAAAAGCGTTCGTGCGCAAGTTTTCTCAGGGGAGGAATAAACCAGCCCAGGGGCCCCAGGATCAGGAAGCGGAAAACAGTGAGCGGCGGTAGCAGGAACGGATGCAATGTCCACAAGAGGATCATTGCCGGTCGCACGTGACTTAGGGGCAAGTATTCCCCGTCCGTCTGCGTACCGTAATGCTCGCGTCGATGATGATCCACGTGCGTGTAGTAAACGAAAGAGGGCATTAGGAACGGGATTCCGCAGAGTGCATTCCAGGCGAAGCGAAAAGAGTTGAAAGTGCCGCGGCGCAAATGGACCAGTTCATGGATAAACATGGAGGCGCGATAAAACAGCAGACAAGCGCCAACCGAGGTTCCTGCGTGGATCCAAATGCGCAGCACCTGGGAAGTGGGTAGAAGCGGCGCCACCGGAGATCGCCAACCGCCTGGGGGAGCCCAGGACGACATGTACAGTTCAGCCGTTAACGTGCGGGCGACGCCGAAACAAATATGGCCAACCAGGATGGTTAGCAGGAAATCGGTCCAGTAAATTACCGGATTCGGAGCCATGTATTGTTGGATTGCAGAACGCGCTTCCCGCAGTGAAAAGTTTTCAGCAATCGAGGGAGTGGAAGTACTCATGGCAAGGCGATTAACAGGGTGTTGTAACGTCAAACTATTATTATAATTACTCGGCCAACGGATAGCAGCAACTTGATCCGATAGAAAAACAGCGATTTTTAACAGGTTTTACCTTCTTCAGGCAGGCTGCGTGGGGCAGACTGCTATAAAGAACCAATGGCGTACCCGTAGGGTTGCCCCGTGATGGCCCCAGCGGACCTCTCGGAACTGTTCACATAGGTGCCAGGCTGCTAATGTCCAAACGATCATCGGAAGAAATCGTGGCTGGTGTGACCATTGATCGCAAAGGTTCCGTGACGGTCGCCGCCGGCCACCAACAGGGACTCTGCGATATCGCATTAGTCCTGCAGGAAGAAACTCCCTTGGCCGTCGACGTGGAACACGTATTGGCCGCGCTCGTCATGGCGGTCCGGGACGGACGCCTCGAGCGGGGATCGCACGTGACCGATGACCCCAAGGCGTACCGATCTGTACTGTTACCCTATGTAGAGCTGGTATTTCAGCGTTTTCCGGGTAACACGCTGGAGAGGGATTAACCAGCTAGCACGAAATGCGATGGTCTTTGACGGTTGTTTTTACCGAAGATATTAATGGAGTTCGTGGGGCGTTGGCGAGGAGGCGTGGCGGTGATGATGTGCAGACGCAGACAGGGCCGGTTAGGAGCATTTTCGTTGCTTTCCCTGGTGTGGTGCGCCGGGCTGTTTAGCCCCGTAGGACTGCATGAAGTTATGGGGCAGGGACCGGTTTCTCCACTGGCGGCGCAGCAGAAACTGTACCGGATTAATTGTGCCATCTGCCATGGGCCTGAGGGCCGCGGGGATGGAAAAGCCGCCAGGTTTCTTTTCCCCAAGGCGCGTGACTTCAGTTCTGGAAAAATGCGCATCGTGAGTACGGTGAATCGTGTCGCCAATGCGAATGATATCCGCACTTCCATCGAACGTGGTTTTCCCGGGACCAGCATGCAAAGCTGGAAACACCTTGGAGATGAATCGGTACAATTGCTCGTGGCCGAGGTCATGCGGTTGCGTAAACAGGGCGTCAAGGAACGGGTGGTGGCTTCCTGGAAGCAGGAGTCGCCTGACGTGCTAGCTGATCCGGCGGAGGTCGAAACGATCGTGAAGGGCCTGACGGCACCGGGGGAGGTTGTGGCCGTACCGTTGTTCGGGAAAGCGAATCCAGCAGCGATAGCCCGTGGCCAGGAAATTTATGTTCGGCAAAGCTGCCATTCGTGTCATGCGAAAAACGGTGCGGGCAGTTGGAAGATGGATCTGATCGATGATAAAGGTCGTTTCAGTTGGGCTGCAGATCTGCGTTTTGATCCGTTGAAAGGTCCGTCC
>PVBE011212838.1_pt1 | contig 12729 bp, 9 predicted proteins | sample 1631181 | NCBI WGS metagenome assembly PVBE01 (sample SAMN08397723, study PRJNA350692) | Marine metagenome, whole genome shotgun sequencing project. | isolation source: water | place: Pacific Ocean | collected 2012-04
CAAGCAGTTTTATTTACCGTCTCATTCAAAAGTTCCCATAAAAGAGTTTATTATTCTTCAATTTAATCTTCAAGTGATCTCGTGGTCCCCTCCTGGTCCCCTTTAAGAAGGGGGTTAAACCTCTCTTATTACTCACTCGCAACTCTAAAAATTTTTTCTTATAACCGTATCGAATTAATAATTTTAATAGTTTCTTTTTTTTAAATTTTCGCAATTATCTTTGAAGTGTAAGAAGGATAAATTTTAGGATACTTTTTTAAAAAAATATGAGATTAAATACTTGGTGAAACAATTTCTCGAATAAATTCAACCGCCATGCTTAGCCCGCCCAATGTTATTGTAATATAAGCTGCTATAGCCCAGCCATAAGGTAGATTTTTTGATATCTTTTCTTTTTTGTATTTAGTTGCGCTTTTCCAACTTCCGACCATTGCAATTATTACGTAAAAAATTCCAAGCCAAACTACTATTAGATAAAAAAATAAAAAACCTGTTGTTGCGCTTGGACCTAAGGCACTTTCTTCTCCTGCCACAGCAAATAGTGATAGAAAAAAACCTGGTAATTGATAAAAAGCCCAATAACTTAAACCTAATGAATAATCTCCTCTCCATAATACTTTTATAAAAAATTCTTTTTTCTTTTTAGGCTCTTCAGATTTTTTCTCTTTCTCAAGTTCTTCGTCAGATTTTAAATCGTTGCCAGTTTGTTTTACTTCAGATGTTTTCTTTTTCTTAATCTCGATGGGTTTTGAAACTGGTTCGGGTTCGGATTCTGGTTCGGGTTCTGGTTTGGATTTTGAAGTTTTCTTTTCAGGGGTTTCTTTTGTTATAAAAGATTTAATGTCTTCTTCTTGTTTTTCCACTTCAGCTATAACTTCTTCTTCCTTTTTAACAAAAAATTCTTTTAGCTCTTCCAAGTTGCCTACTACTGTCCATTTTCCTCTTAACCCAGCTTTTATTTTTGTATTTTCTTTTATGCTTTTAGATTCAATTAAGCTTTTTAAACTCGATAAAGAATTTATGGTTATTTCTGATCCGTTGTTATCTATAAATTTATAAATCATCTTATTGAGGGAAGGTTAATTTTCCAATTCTTTCAACCACAAATCCTGCCCCTCCTCTTCTTAAAACACAAGGTTCTGTAGAATAATTAGAACCGCTTGAAATATAAAACACGCCTTTAAAATCTCTTTGGGCCTTTTCAAAATCAAGATTCATATAGGTTGCCATATTAGTTTTGACAGACGATCCAGGAAAAGCAAAATATTTACCGCTAAAATTCACACACCAAATTTCAGCTTTTTCAAAAGCTCGTGATGAATTAATTAAAATAGTTTTGCTTCCATCTTGTCTTTCTTTTCTACTTAAAGCTAAACCGCTCCATTTTTGTTTAAAACCTGCTACTTTTGAAAAATTATCTAGAACATCATTATAATCTGAGGTTAGTTCGTCAAATTTACTGGCAATAATTTCCTCTGACGTTTTTGCTTTCTCAGGAATAGGTTGTGTCCCACGTGGAGTTTTTCTAGTCTCCTCTCTTCTTGAAGCTACCGATCGAATTTGATCAGATGTAGATTTAAGTTGACCTTCTAGTTCGCTAAATTTCTTTCCAGCACTTTTTGTTGCGCTGCTTAAAGATGAAATTTTCTTATTTTGAATATAAATATAAGCCCCAATTCCAACAACTATTAAGAAACCGAATATGTAAATAGCTAAAGTTGAAAAATCAATACCGGTTCCTAACGTTTCATCCAACTCAAGAGTTTTTGTTCGTAATTCATCAATCTCTTCTACCTCTTTTGTATACTCAGTAATTTCTTTACTCACTTCCTCTAAAGATTTATTGATAGTTATGGTATCTACTGCGTTTACAGATGAAAGTTGTGTTTTATAGGCAATTAATTTTTTTTTGCTGTTCGTTTTTTGAATACCATCAATGATATTTAAAATAATTTTGTAATCACTGCTTTCTTTTAATTTATCAAAATTATCTTGAATTTCTTTTATTTCTTTCTGAAACTTTTCTATTTTCTTTTTATTAGAAAAGTATTCCTCCTTTTTATCATAAAGATCATTGTATAATTCACTAATTTCTTTATCACTTTTATTCTGGATACCTAAATCAAACAATTTTTGAATTGCCTTGCTTACATTTACATAAATTTCTTCTAATCCTTTTAGTTTTCCTTGAGCCTCAGCTAAATTTTTCTTTAACTTCTCAATAAGTACGTCTGATTCTGCTTTTTTAGCCTTGGCCTTCTTTAGAACCTCCGGTCTATTTTTTTCTAGATATTTTTGTTCCTTTTCTTTAGCTTGTATTGCCTTTGTTTCCTCAGCTATCTGTTTTTTAACAGCTTCTGTTTCTTTTATTAAATAGTCTGGAGTGTGAATGATAACCTCTTCCACGTCTTCAGGTACTTTGATACCATTTTCGTAAACTTCAGAACCAATAGATTCCTTGTAGCTAAAATTTCCTTTTTTATTTTTTATATCATTTGCTTCTGCAATTTTTAAATAAAGTTCTGTGTCTGTTTTTAAAGATATTTCTTCTTTTGCTCGATGAATACAAAGCGTGTCTAAAACTTTTTTTAATTTTGTTTCTTCGTTTATATCGTATGGTGGTTTTTTTTTAAGCGGTATTATTTCTGAAAATGATTGGCCTTTTGGATCATGGTAGTTTTTAATTTTCCATTTCTTTTTAACTGTAGCTAACTCTTTGAGTTCTTCCTCTGTTAGTGGACCTTGTTTATCAGTTTTGTCTTTTTTTTCTGTTGCTGTCTTAGCACAGTATTTTATCCTAACCGCATTCTTATCTAGATCCATGTTTACACTTACGATCTTCTCTCTTCCGTCTTTGTGATTTGCGAATGCCAAGTTGCTGAGGAAAATAAAAAAAATCAAAAAGGATTTGATCAGGACTAAAATTCTTTTGGTCATTTGGTTTATTTTAATTTGATTTTGCCTTTGGTAACGTTTTGCACAATTTCTTTCAAACCTTGAATGAAAACTGGCTCAAGAATGGATGAAGTTTTTTGTAATTCAGCTAAAGAGTCGTCTCCTTCTATCACCTTTTGGTCTTCTTTATTTTTTAAAGCTTTTGATTGTCCATTTCTTAATTCTGCGTTTATTTTTCCTTCTAGGTCTCCTTCAAACTTTTTGGTTAGCTTGACGGGAATTTTAGAATATGCCTGAAGGTATTTTAAAAAAGTTTTAAGTTGATTAATGTCTTTAATTCTCCACTCTAAATCGGGATTAAGTTTTGATACCACTCCAATTTTGGATTTACCGACCACTACATCCTCTCCTAGCACCGTCTCGTATGATCTCTCTTTAATATTTAAATCAGTTGCTCCCTCTCTAGCGACTAAGAGACCGTAGGAAACCTCGTGTTTTGGTGTATTCGTAAATTCTATTGAGATCGAGCTAAAAACTCCAGCAGTTACCTTTTCAATTAATTGTGACAGCCTTTCTTGTTCCTCACTATCTTCAAAAACTATTTTGTAAAGAGTACTTGCTTTTCCTGCCAAACACACCTTGAGTGATTTAGAAGTAGTTTTTTTAAATTGATCATTTGCAATTAAATGATTTAAAACTTGAGCAACATAATAAAGAATACCAGCAAGTGCTAGTTCGGTTAAATTTTTAAGCTCTTTTCCTTTTTCTTTACCGCTGAGAATGTCAAATCTACTTTGAAAAGCCACACCAAACTGAGAACTATTTACCAATAATTCAATACCATTTTTAAGTTTATCTTTATTTGATTTAATTTTCTGTAAATCATCATAACTGCTTAGTAATAGTTCGTCGTTTCCACTTATATCTTTGATTAAAGTTAAGTTGTTAGATAAAAAATCAATTAAAACATCTTTACCTGCTAGTCGGAAAGAATTTCTCCAAATTAAATTTAAGTTTTGCCAAATAGATAAGTCTGATGTTCCACCGCCAATATCAATTGTAACAACATTTTCGGTAAAGGCAGTTTTTTGCCCTTCGGCAAAATAAAGTGCCGATGAAATGCTTTCGGTTAAGAAATTGCTTTTTTCTTGAGTTTTAAAATTTTCGTCAGCAAGTCCAACATTCACTGCTCTTCTTGTAATTCTTTTAAATGATCTTACTTGGTCTGAAGTATAAGCTTCTGGGTACGAAAAATTAAAGCTTAGATTTTCTCTTTTGACTCCATTAGCAGCGGCCTCTACGGCTGATTGAAGAACAGCTTGGGTTAAAAAGTATTGTACTTTTACTCTGCTTTGGTCAGCATCATCCCATTTTAAATTAAATTTGAGAGGTCTCTTATCATCTGGCAAATCTTGTATAGCGTAAAGAACCTGATCAACGTAGTAAATAAAGTTACTTCTAAATGGATAATTATCAATTGTACTTTCCTTGTAGGATCTTTCTCTCAAAATCGTCATGAAAGGAACGTTAACTAATCTGCTTGGAACAAATTCCTTGTGGGCTTGCATTACCTCTTCTTTTTCTTCCTCTTCTATTCCAGGATCGTAAGGTAAATTAATTCTATTTTTAAAATTTAACTGCTTAGGCGACTCTTTGTTTTCTTTATAATAGATACATGAATTTGTTGTTCCAAAATCAATTCCTATTGACCATTGATTTGATGTTTCTTGAATCTGTTGTGGGTCTGGAAGAAGGATTAGGCCAACATCTACTCTCTTATTATGATCTGTAAATGCTTTTCCTGAAGATTGGGTGGCTACATTACACAAAACAGCCTCTGGTGAAGATTTTAAAGTTCTCAATTCAGTTATTGCTGTTGTTTGTTGAATAGGTATTTCTTTTCCAATAACCTGATGTGATTTAATGCTCGAGTCTAAAAATTTAATTTTTTCTGAAGGTGTAGGCAAACTTTCTAGCTTGTCTCTCATGTCATCAACGGCAAAGATATTTTTAGGCAAAATGTTTACTTGAGCATTTCCATCATAAAAGAAATAATATTGATCCCAATTTTGTATCTTAATGTCTGGCCAAGTACTAAATCCTAACGGAACAGTTCTGTTTTTTACAACATCTTTTGCCTTATAGAATTTCTCTAAAGTATAATTCATAGAACCGCCCGCTTCTGTCTTTAACTCTAAATATAAAGTTGCTTTATAATTGTCTCCTGAAGGACTTACCGTGCAATTAGTTGAAAGCGACTTAGGATCCATAAACATTAGCATGGTACTGTTAACTGGGTAGGCAAATTGTTCGCCATCCTTGTTATGCTCTTTTAACTTTCTGTTATCCCCAGGAAAAACAACCAGCTTTTCTGTAAAAATAGTTTCTGGAGTTAAATATAGAAAACCTTGTGTCTGACATTCTTCTTTTAACTTTCTCGAAAGACCTGGATCTTGTCTTAAAGAATTTAATGAGTAATTATTCCAAACTCTAATATCAGAAAGCGTTTTACCTGCAGACTGGGCAACTTTAAAATCGGCAAATATACCCCCGTTGACCTGATCTTTAAATTCAGGTCTTGTCTCGAGACCACAATCAAATTTTGCTGTTTGCTCAGAAGCACCTACAAATACTTGCGCTAATTTATCATAAATGGGTTGAGCTGGAAGATTAAGATTTGGTCTCACAGTGGTCCAACTTGAAAAGCTTGCTCCTGCATGCTTAGCATCACAAGCAGATTTAAAATCTTGTAAATTACCCATCACTGCATTAAAAATTTCACCGTTAGCTGAACCTGCAGTTTGAATATTATTAATTAAGTTTTCTAAATAGTGAGATAAGACAACATATTGTTCATTTCTCATGTCTCTCGCATTGCACGGATCTATTAAGAAACCATCCTCATACCAAGGAAGCTTTCGTATATCTTTAATTTCCGTGTAATCCCTAGCTGGTGCCAGCATCGTGTAAGGGTTTACTACAGCAATAGCTTCGCCACCAGTAGGTCCTCCATTAACCGCGTTAAATTTTAAAACTCCAATAGCGCTCCAATCCTGTCCTTGAGCCATGGTGTCATTAGGAATAACATCAAATAAAATTTTACCAATATGAGCATAATTATTGGGGTCTGAATCACTACTTAGTGATGTGAAAGGATTGGTGTTAATATCTTTCATGTTTACAACATCAGATGTGAGTTCATAAATGTGTTTGTAGTAGGGAGCTAAAGCTAATAATGCCAAAGTTCCTCTCCATTCTCTAACGATGGAATCTCTTTTATCCAGTAAACCATTTCTTATTATTAGTACTCTCGCCCAAACATCCGGTACTGAAACTATTTCAGAAGCTGAAACAACTTCCTCTCCACCCATTCTTAAACCTTTTGCAAGTTTTTCTAGAAATGTTGCATCTTCGCTCTTCCATTCACCCGAGCTAGATATATTAGGCACCTGGTTCTGTTCGTTTAATGGTGGTAAAACTTTTTTAACCATAATTAAACCTTAGAAGATCTGAATAGGACATCCATAAAAACACCAAGTCCTTTCTGACCTTTTTGTATTTTTTCATAACAAACATTGCTCATAACATTTAAAAGTTTGAAATTATTATTATCGGTTACCAGTTCTTTAAATTGACTTTTCTCTTTTGCGTTTAATTTTTCCTTAAGTTTTACCCTGCTTGAAGTATTTCTAGCAGAAAATTCTGAGAAGAAATCAGATAAAATTAAATTCATATTTTGCTCTGTTTTAAGAGTGGTTGAATTTTGCATGTCAACAATCCAAGTAAGCACATCTTCTGAATAATCTTTCATCAACGAAATAATTTCTTGGTAATGTTCTTGACCAACCTCGCATTGTTTTTGCTCAAAGTTGTATGTATGTTTGAACACTAAACGTTTGAACCAATTTTCATTTGAAAATTTTTTTATTTTAGTCCAATTTCCAATTAGCGGAGGTGAATACATATATTTATACGTAAAAGCAAATCTTATAAGGTTCGCAAGTTTTTCCTTAGAATTTAAATTATTTGAAACGTTAGGAATATCGCTCCACAGAACGTCGTTGCTTTCATTCTTTCCTATATGAAAAATTTGCTGTTCATTGGAAATTTTAGTATCACTACTAAAAAATCTTAGAGCACCAAGTGCACCATAGAGTTCCTGGAACAAAGGGGGATTATTTTGAAGATTGCCTCCCATTTTAAAATTTTGAAGTTTTGATAAAGGATCCCAACCTGTAACATAAACCTGATCAAAAACTTTTTCATGTTGAAATAATTTAGAATAATATTCAAGAGCACCTTTGGTTTGATCTAAAAATTGCTCTGGTTTTGCAAATATTTCTCCCTCCATGTTTTCATCAGGAACAGTGTAAGTAAAGTAAGGCAGTAATAAAGCCCCTCCTAAATGAAAATTAGAGGTAACGTTCTTTTCTTTTTGAATAGTTTTAATTCTTCTTGCAATGTTAGGAAAACCTGATGCTCCAGTTCCTCCAAATATTGAACTTATAATGAATACTCTAACCTCTTCCCCTCCTCTTGTAGACTCTATGGCTTTGTAAATTTGCGACCAGAAAGGATCATTTTCATTAGCGGTTGTTGCTAACATGGCTGCTGCTCCTATGTTGGGTCTGGCTCTAAAGCCTTCTGATAAACTTTGCTGTTTTTCCTCCGGATCGTATAAGCAGTCCATTAAACCTTTAACTTCTGGTTTTAAGCGATTGTATTGAACAACTTGCTCTAATGTTGGATCTGCCCCTTTTAAAGGTAACCAAACTGAATCTGTGTTTGAAGTAATGTGAGTTTTTAAAAGATTACTTGCTTCGGTTAGATCGTTTTTTCTCTCGTTCCTTAAGCTTTCTCTTAAATTAATATATTTACTTAGTAATATTTTGGCCCTACTTACGTTTCCGTTAGCCTCGTCTTGATCTACCATACCGGCCCATAATTGATCTGGCCCCAAACCTGCTGAACAACAATGTATTAATTGTTCAAGACATTTTGCACCTGTTCCACCTATAGCTATAATAAAATTTTTCATAAATTCCCCGGCAATTTATTTGCAAATAAAACTGAAGACCTGGCAAATCGCGCAGTGCCTAAAATAACGCCTATATAATAAGTTAAAAAATAAAATATAGCTGATAGAAACATTAGTATGGTGGTGCCTGGTGTAGATATATACTGGGCTGCCTCATAAGTTGTTGAACTAGTAAAGAAAAAACTTATTCCTAATACAGTGACCACAAATATTCCTGAAAATACCACCCAATGAATAAAATAGATCTTTGCTTTTCCAGGAGAATCTATGTTCAGATAGTGAGAAGCTGCAGACCAAACAAGTCCAGCAACTATTGTTGTAGATAATAAAGTTACGTTCATAAGACCCAATAAATTGAAAAAAAATGATGAAAGTTCTGAAAATGTCCAGCCTGAGGTTTCTATCTCTTCTGAAATTAATCTCTCCTCTACAAATGCCACCAGCCGTCCGTCAGGGTCAGGACCAGCAAAACACAAAATAATTAATGACACGCTAATCCAACTCAGTGATGCCATACCAACAATTGAATAAAATAAAGATCTAAATATTCTGATCATAATTATTTTAATAAATTAAAATTTAAAGCTAAAGAGGCAACCAATGTCCTTTCAAATGTCTCGTTTGCTACAGCATTTAATATTTTAATAATTTTTGTTAAGTTTAAAGTTTTAAATTCTATTGGGTTTTGATCTCTTAACTCCTGGGCCTCTGAGTCTCTTACTGACCACTCTTTAAAATCATTTTCTGATATATTACCAGGTTTATCAGCATAAATTTCAGCATAATAATAATATTTAAACCCCGTCCACATGTTTTTCAAAGAAGGTTTTTTAAAAATATTCATTTTAAAGTCTTCTCCTGGTAGTTTGACCCAATTACTAAATTTATCTAGCTTATTTTTTCTCCAATCCTCAGGGTTTATTTTTCTGCATTTTGTTTCTTTAGCCGACCATAAATTTTCTTTAATAATAAAATTAGATACCCCGCTTGATCCCGGTACAATTAAATCCGAATGTTTAATTGTAAAATTTATTCTGGTTTTTTTATTTGCATTGAATTGGTAGGTGGATAAATAGTCGTCTGTATATTCAAATTTAAAACCATCGGCTCTAGAAATTCTACTACTTATATTTTTTTCAGATATCTTTTTCGTAACGTTTAAATTTTGTAAGATAGGCGAGCTTGTTATTAATGCAAATTTATATTTATCATCTGCATCGATAAAGTGTTGTTCTTCTAAATTTTTTCTAATTTTATTTATATTTGACTGATCACCAATAACGATTATATAAAATGGTCTTTTCTGGGATTCGGAATATTTTACTGTGCCACCTTCTCTGGTAGGAATATCATAAATAGTTCCATTAAAAGAACTCATAACACCAAAAATTCCAATAGACTTTCCGTTTTTAAGAATTGATTTCAAAGGTTTGGTCAATGAACTTAATGTGCTTCCAACTAATTGTTTGCTTGAAAGGAACAGGTCGGTCACAATAACATAAGTTCCATCTTTATTTGCTTTTGCTGCTTTAAACGGAAGTTCTATTCTTGTTTCTTGATTATTGCACTTTGCAACTGCCTTTTTACAAACATAGAAAGAAGGTTTGATAACATTTGCGATTGCATTTTCTTTAATGGGTTCAATTGTGCTGCCAAATCGGTGATAGTAAGTTTTGTCTCCAACATTTTCAGATATTTGCTGCAAATCATCTACAACATCAACATATAAATTTTTCAGTCCTGCTTGATCTTTTACATAACCCTGCATACTCAAAGAACCATCAAAATAAACAAAAACAGGATTTTTTCCTCCGTTGTTACTTTCTTTCTTTTCAGCTGATTTTGAAGATTTGGTTATGTTGAACTCGGGTTTACAACTTTCTTTTGCCTGAAGATTAATCAAGAAAAATAAAAAGAGGACCAAAGTATAATTAATTAGTTCAACAAACCTTTTCATCCCTTACACTTTCTTTCAATTTTTAAACCGTCCTTATTTAACCAAAGTTTACGCTAAAAATCTAAGATATTTTTACTTTCATGAGTTTTTGATTTCATCAAAAAACAAGGAAATGTAAAATTATTCAAGATATACCCTTATGTTTGTGCTACCTTATCTGGTAGGTGACATGAAATTTGTGGTTAAAAATATATTTTTTTTTGTTTTACTTTTTTTGCTTTTTGCGTGTGGAGATAAAGGAGATGGAAAAGTTTCGAAAGGACATCGAGATGCAATTAAAATTGAATGTAATGATGATCCTGACAAAAAATTATGCGGACTAGAAGTCAGACAGAGATTTTTAGAGGAAGGAAATGATTTTGTTACTTTTGACGATCTTAATAAAGCTCAGATTAAAAGAGTAAAATTGGAGTGCATAAGATCCAAAAAATATGGTTTAGAAGCTTATAACAATTGTCTTGGAGAATATAAACAAGCTGCTTTGGATGGTACCATTACACAAATAAAAATTGCAAAAAAACCAACAAGCAATATTGAGTCTTTAGAAAAATCTGTTGTTTACGTAACGATAATTGAAATGATTGATAAAAAAGGAAAAGATTTCAAAGGTCATGGCAGCGGTTCTGGAGTAATCTTGAATAAAAAACTTATTGCAACCAATTGCCATGTAGCATTAGTTTCTGAAAAAGGGCCTAACAGAGATATATGGATTAATAATGTGCATGATGAAAAAAAATGGGCCATAGCAACTATTCATAAGAAAAACGTAAGTAAAGATATTTGTTTATTAAAACATAGACCTGTAGAACAATTAAGTTTAGAAATGACTCCTGTAAGAGGATTAAAAAAATTTTCTAAATTAAAAAAGGGAGATTTTGTGAGAGCTATGGGTAATCCTGGCGGCTTGATTGCACACACAGCACAAGGATCAATACAATATCTTGGAACAATAAAAGATCTTATACCGATGTTTGGTGAAAATATAACGAAAGTATATGATGAAGATACAAAAATAATTGTACATGGCGCAAAAATACACAAAGGAAGCTCGGGTGGACCTTTATTCGATAAAGATGGAAAAATTATTGGATTAAATACCTTGGGCGCAACTGATTCGGCAGCTGAGAGCATAGCTATTTCAGCAGACTATATAATAGATCTTTTAAAAAATTAATTTCCTACTTGAACTTTAAAGATTAATTCTTTAACTTTTTTTCCGTTCTTGTTGCCAGCTATTCTTACTTCAGCACCAGTTTTTGGAACGAACAACAGATATATGAAAGAATTATCGCTATTGATTTGTTCTTCCTCTTCGTTAATTAATATTTGGTCAATCTTTCCCTCTTGTACTGCGCCAGTAATTGAAACAGTACCCTCTGCATCAATAATTATTAGTTTGTTAATTTTTTTCCACTTTGGTTCTATGATAGAAATTAATTCGGGGCCCACTTTTTTAGTTGTGTCTACTTCGTCTTTTTGAACAATAAATTTTGATAGAATATAGCCTTCTATACATTTATTTCCAGTTCTTATCGAAACATAACCCCAACCTTTGCTAGCTTCAGAAATAAAAAGTAAATTATCATTTTTCTTGATTGCTTTTAGTTTTTTTGATTTTACATCTGTCTTTAAAAATAAAGAAGTGTTAGCAGACGATCTGTGGTTAAAAGGAATTTTTGGACATTGTGCTGCCTCGCCAATTGTTTTTATCATCTCATTTTTTTTCTCAAGTTCTAAAATTAAACAGTTTTGTTGGTTTTTGGTTAAACGGTGCCAATGATTCCAAAATTTCTGATTTCGAAGTTGCTCTTGAGTCAACTGATCTTCGGGAATACATTTTATATCTTTATGATTTTTTTTCTTATGAGCATAAGCATCACCACATAATAGGAAGATCAAAACTAACATTCCCAGAGGTGCTTTCTTTAACAATTCTGTTAATACGCCCATGATTGATCGTACATCAAAATTAACATTGAGTCAGCTGCTTATATCCATAGGAATTATTTATTTATATAAGTCAATTTTTTCAAAAAGTTATAGAATTTTTACAATTTTTTTTTTATTTTTACGGTTTGTTTTTTTTTCTTTATCATTGAGTCTATTTTCTGGGCCATTCCTGGGCCATTATTGGCAGTGTGTTTTTGTCTTTCCATAATTGTACATATAATCCGAATAGTGTAAAAGAACAGAAGTTATGCGAGGTTCGGTCTTCGTAGGACTACTTGGCCACGTGGCGGAATGGTTACGCAGAGGATTGCAAATCCTTTTATTCCAGTTCGATTCTGGACGTGGCCTCCAAAAAAATTGGTTGTTTTATTTTTTTAAAAAAAGTATGTTCATTTTCATTCCTCGGTAGCTCAGTTGGTAGAGCAGTTGACTGTTAATCAATTGGTCGCAGGTTCGAGTCCTGCCCGAGGAGCCAAATAATCTATTAACCTACTTTTTCAAATTTACTAGTATTGTTTAATATTTGAAGTATTTTTTCTTTTTGTGCTTTAGATAAAGATAAAAATGTTCTGCTCAAAAATGAATAGTTTAAATCATCATTTGTTGTTTCGTTTGAAGTCAAATCTTTAAAATCTTTAAAATCTTCAAAAAAATAGATAATTGGAACTTTTAAAAATTGAGAGAGTTGCATTAATCTATTCGAACTTACCCCATTAGTTCCTTTTTCATATTTTTGTATTTGTTGAAATGTAACGTTAATTGCTTGCGCAACCTTTGTTTGTGTAAGACCTAATGATAATCTTCTTATTCTTAATTTTCTACCGAGATGAACATTAAAATTTTCTTCCATCAAAAATCCTTAAATCTTAATTGTTGTTGGTGTCTTATA
>PVBE011361477.1_pt1 | contig 12729 bp, 7 predicted proteins | sample 1631181 | NCBI WGS metagenome assembly PVBE01 (sample SAMN08397723, study PRJNA350692) | Marine metagenome, whole genome shotgun sequencing project. | isolation source: water | place: Pacific Ocean | collected 2012-04
CCCGTCAGGCGCGCCGTCATCTCGACGACGTCGCGCTCTCGAACCGCGAGCGAACGGGCCAGAATCGAGGCCGTCGGCACGATCCCCTGCCGGGTGAGCCGGTCCTTCTCCTTCTTCAGGTTGTAGAAGAGCTTCCGCTGCGCCTGGGTGGTCCCGACCTTGACCAACTTGTGGTTGTCCATCAGGTACTTGAGGATGTACGCCCTGACCCACCACTGCGCGTAGGAGGCGAGCCGGATTTCCTTGTCCGGATCGAACTTCCGAACCGCGTGGATCAGGCCGACGTTCCCCTCCTGGATCAAGTCGAGGAGCCCGACCCGAGCAGATTTGTACTCGAGCGCCAGCTTCACTACGAGACGGAGATTGCTGTTCACCAGGCGCTCTTCGGCCCACTCCGCGCCGGAGTCGACGTAGGTCCGAGCGAGTTTCTGCTCCTCCTCCCGACTGAGCACGGTGTGCCGGCGTACCTCCGCGAGATAGCGCTGAACCGGGTCATCGACCATCGCGGCGTCGCGCTCGCGCACGTTTCGTTCGTCGCTGATTACCAAGCTCTGGGGAAGGCTGCTTTGCATGTCGGTTACCGTGGATGCGATGCGGCGGTGCAATTTGGACTCATCTGGTCCATTTTTAGCGAATTGGACTCCAAAGGTCCACTTCAAAGATGCACGTTCCGCCTCCAGGGGTTTCGAGTATCCGACGTTCGACGATCTTCTCTGACACTCACCAACCAAACAACTTCGACACCCGCCCCATTCCCGCAACCCATCTTTTCACAACAAACGCCCCGCGCGCGTGGGCGCCGCTTGACACGCGCACGCGTGTGCCTAACTCCGAGCCCGGCCCTCGTTCCGAAACCCCGCGACGCACCGACGCGCCGATCACCGGTCAATGTCCGAAAAACGCGACTACTACGACGTCTTGGGCGTCGAGCGAACCGCGAGCGATCGGGAGGTCAAGAAGGCCTATCGGCAACTCGCGCTGAAGTTCCACCCCGACCGCAACCCCAACGATCGGGAGGCCGAGGAACGTTTCAAGGAGGCCGCCGAGGCCTACGCAATCCTCAGCGATGCCGACAAGCGGGCGATGTACGACCAGTACGGGCACGCCGGTCTGGGAGATGGGCTCGGACCGGACTTGAACGACATCTTCTCGAGTTTCGGAGATATCTTCGCGGACTTCTTCGGGTTTGCCGGTGGGGGAAGGCAAGGGAATCCCAACGCTCCCAGGCGCGGAAGCGACCTGCAGATGCGCATGGTCGTACCGTTCGAATACGCCGTTCACGGCGGAGAGCGCGACGTCAGCGTCCCGCGCGAGGCCGAGTGCGCCACCTGCGACGGGAGCGGCGCCAAGCCGGGCACGTCGCGTCAGATCTGCCGACCTTGCGACGGGCTGGGACGAGTCCGCCACTCCCAGGGGCTCTTCACCGTGCAGACGGCCTGCCCCCAATGCGGTGGGGTGGGCTCGACGATCGAGTCGCCGTGTGGCGACTGCGGCGGCCGCGGTGTGACGCGGGAAACCCACAGCGTGGCGGTGAAGATTCCCGCTGGCGTCGAGACCGGCAACCGCCTCCGGTTGCGCGGCGAGGGCGAGAGCGGCCGCCGCGGCGGGCCGCCGGGCGACCTGTACATCCATCTCGAGGTCGAGTCGTCGGGCCTCTTCGAGCGCGACGGCGCCGACCTTCACCTGCCGCTCCCGCTCCACATCACGCAGGCAGCGCTCGGCGCGAAGATCGAGATCCCCACCCTCGACGGCACAGCGACCGTGGAGGCCAAGGCCGGCACACAACACGGGGACATGCGTCGCCTCGTCGGCGAAGGGCTCCCCCGGGTCAACGGGCGGCGCGGTCGCGGAGACCTCTTCATCCAATTCCAATTGGAGGTCCCGAAGAAGGTCTCGAAGCGCCAGCGGGAGTTGCTGGAGGAGCTGAGCGCCGAGTTCGGTGTGGAGACGTCCGGACGGACTGGCCTGTTCGACCGGATTCGCGATCTCCTGAGTCGTCCGGACGCCGCGAGCTGACCCGCGCCGCGTCGGTCAACTTTGCACGTATCGCTCCAACGATGCGCGCAGGAAGAGCCGGGCGCGGTGGAGCCGGCTCTTCACCGCCGCCGTACTCAATTCGAGCACCTCGGCGGTCTCGGCGATGCTGAGCCCCTCGACATCGCGGAGCACGAAGACCGTGCGGTATTTCTCGTCGAGCGCGTCGACGGCCGCCTGGATCTCCGCCCCCAGCTCGCTACGCGCCGCGCTCTCTTCCGGCGTCGACCGGTCGACGAGCATCGGCGACTCGTGGTGGCCGGCGGCGCTTCCCGCGGGTCGGGTCGCCTCGAGGGTGACCTCCGGCCGACGACGCTTTCGACGAAGTCGCATCAACGCGGTGTTCACGGTGATGCGATAGATCCACGAGCCGAGCTTGGAGTTTCCCTGGAATCGGTCCAAGGCGCGGTAGACGTTCAGAAAGGTCTCCTGGACGACGTCCTCGGCCTCGTGCTCGGACTTCACGAACGACCAAGCGAGACGATACACGCGGTCGGAGAAGCGACGCACGAGCACGGTGTACGCATCGAAGTCACCTGCACGGGCGGCCTCGACGAGCTCCTCGTCGGTCGACTGGTCGGTGAATCGGGTCAAGCGCTCGCCAACTGGTCCGGACTCGACGGTGGCTACTCCATCAGCTCCCGACGGATCCTCAACGCTTCTTCGGTCAGTTGCAGCGCTTCGTAGATCTCGAGCAAGAGGCGCTGCGTACCCTGGCGGTCGGCGGCCCCGGCCAGGAGTTCGAGCTCCAACTCCCGACGCGCGACGAGCCTGTCGCCAGCGGCCAGTGCAAGTCGACCGTATAGATTGTGCACGGCCGGATTGAAAGGATCCACGTGGACCGCGCGCTCGAGCGCCACCAACGCTTCGGCGTCCCGGCCCTGCGAGTGGAGCAACCCGGCGAGACGCAACGCCGGCTCGACATCATGTTGATCGAGCAGCGTGACCTGCAACAGGTGCTCGATGGTCCCCGTGACGTTGCCCGCGTTCCCATAAAGGTCAGCGAGCTCGGCGTGCACCTCGGCAGACTGCGGGTAGAGATCCGCGGCGCGCAGGAGGTGGGTCGCGGCGTCGTCGAGACGTGCCTCGCGACGGGCGATCGCGGCGAGGTCCCGTCGCACCTGGAAGCTCTCACCGCCGACGGCGAGGACGAGTTCGTAGTGGCGCCGAGCATCGTGCCAGCGTTGCTCCCGCATCGCGACGTGCCCCGACAGCAGGTTCGCCAGCGGGTTTCGCGGATCGAGCTCCAGCAACCAGCGCAGGGTCTCCAGAGCACCCGGGGCGTCGGCCTGGATCTCGGCGAGGGCGCGGGCAGCGAGGGCCGATGGGTCGGACGGCGGCTCTCCCTCGAGGAGCGCGGCATCTGCGGCGAGCAGGTAGGGCGGCGGGTCCATCAGCATGAGCATGCCGTCGTACCTCTCTCGCATCGCGGCCTCGAAGCGCTCGTCCAACTCGGCGACATCGACACCGAGGGCCTGGCTGACCACCGCAGTCGTCCGTAACCCGTCACGCCAACCGCCGAGCATCCCGACGATGGCCTCGTAACCCCACTCGGTGCCGATGAACTCGACCACCAACGCAGACTGGAAGTACGCGTCGAGGACCTGTTCCGGGTACTCGAAACGCACGAACGCCCCGTTCAGGTCGTCCACCCCGAGAAGCCGATCGCGCTGCAGGGCCCTTACGATCGCGAGATCCTGCTCCCGTCGCCACTCCGGGCGGCTGAGCATCGTGTCGTACTCGGCGAGGCCCTCGGTGAACCAGCGGGGCACGCGGTAGTTCGAGGCCTGGAGCGAGAACACGTGACTGAGCTCGTGTTCCAGGACCTGGCGCCAGTTGAAGTCGCCTTCGCTCGGCGACCGACTCGTGACGACGTGTCCGAAGCAGATGCCGTGCTGACCGGCATGCGGGAGACCGACGGACCGGATCCCGAAGGTGGCCTGGTCGGCGAAAACCTCGATCGAGACCGGCGGCTCGGGTTCGAGGCCGTAGCGCTCGGTGTAGACACGGTAGGCCGCACGGATCACGTCCGGCACGTACCGCTCCAACACCTCGGACTCATCTCGATGGAAGCGGTACCTCAGGCCGGGGATCTCGGTGTCGTCGATGTACCGGTACCGATTGAGCGCCTCTTCGTAGAGGTTGACCATGTTGTAGGCCTGCTCGTTGAACGGATCGGCGTCGAACGCACGCTGGAGGAAAGACAGCGCGCGGACGTCGTCGCCCATGCGCGAGTACCCGACGCCGAGGCTGACGAACGCCGGCCAGAAGCCGCCGTCGAGCTCGAGCGCCCGTTGGTGGAGTTCCAGCGCCTCCTCGTAGCGGAAGTTGCGCACCGCGAACTCGCCCAGGGTGTAGAAGAACTCCGCGCGGTCGGCATCGAGGCCCAATACCCGTGTCTCGACCTCTGCGAGGCGCTCGGGCTGATCGGCCAGGTAGTGGGTCGCGCCGCGCAGGTCCAAGGCCTCGAGCCGGTCCGGGTAGGTCTCGGCGATGCGGTCGAGCACGGCCAGAGCGCCATCGTAGTCGCGGTCATCGAGCGCGATCTCGACGCGGACCTCCAGGGCCTCGGGCAGCTCCGCATCTACTTCGAGCGCCCGGTCGACCAGTTCGGACGCGGCGGCGAGGTCATACGTGAGATCGAGCACCGCGCGTGCCTGCAACGCGAGCGCCCTCGGGTGCCTCGGGTTCCGCGCCTCGACCTCCTGCAGGAGCGCGAGCGCTTCGTCCGGCCGATACTTCTCCAGGAAGAGCTCCGCCCAATGCACCCGCACGGGGATGTTCTCGGGGTCGATCTCGAGCGCTCGCCGGAACGTGTCGTTGGCGTCGGTGTAGAGTTCCAGCTGGTGGCAAGCCAGGGCGACGAAGAGGAGCTCCGACGCATTGCGCGCACGACCGCGGTTGTGCTCGCGGATGAAGTCTTCGAGCTCCAGGCGTGATCGGGAACCTCGCCCGATGCGCGCGAACGCGAGCGCGCGCCAGTACCTCGCAGGGGGATAGGGCTCGCCGTCGCCCTCGACCGCCGGGTCGAGCACTTCGATGGCCTCGGTGAACGCGCCACGCCGAACCAGGAACTCGCCGAGCGCCGCGCGTCCGGCAGACGATGCCCGCCGGCCCTCCCCGCTCGCTCGCAATATCCGCTCCGCCTCGCGCCGCTGACCGGTCGTCAGCAACACGTCGGCGCGCAACAACGCTGCGGCGACCGCATCCGCGTCGTCGTCGATGTCGGCGAGCACCTCCAGCGCTTCGTCGTATCGACCTGCGTGCACGCGGGCTCGGGCGTCGGCCAGCGACGCCGCCCACGCGCTTCGGACGGGGAAGGACGCCGCGGCGAGCGCGACGAATGTGACGCACAGGATGTAGGGTATCGGCGTGAAGCGGTGCATGCGGGCGGCGCGGTCCGGGGGTGGCACCAGGGTTCAACGGCGAGACCGCGGAAACGATTCACCGCCAGTGTTCCACGGGTCCTGCCTCCATGGCACCGCCCTGAGCGTAGGGGGGGCCGGGAACGACCGCAAGGCGAGCGCCGGGCGAGTACCTCCTGGCTACGGCGCAGCTTGCTAGAGACCGCTCACGATGCGCCAGTTGCCGCCCTCGAGCCGGAGCTGGAAGCGGTTCACGTCGCGCTCGCTCTCCCAGTACGCCTGCCCTTCGAGCGAGTAGCGCATGCGGACGGAGTAATCGAAGAGCACGTCGGCGTCGGCGCCGTCGACGACAACGTCTCGGATCACCACGTCGACCTCCATCTCGTCGACGTGCTCGGCGAGGGTCGCGAACATGCTCTCGACGCCATCGTGCCCGTAGTCGTCGCGTGTGGTGTCGGTCGTTCCGGCGTTCTCGTAGTAGTCCTCGGAGACCAGGGACCCGAGCGCGTCGAGGTCCAGCGCGTCGAGCGCCTCCTCGTAGGTCTCCATCAACTCGACGATGCCGCGGTTCTCATAGTTGTTCCGCACCCTGAGTTCGTCATCGAGCAGAGGGCTGTCGATGTACTTCGCGGTGCACGCGCTCACGGTGAGCACCAGGGAGAGCGCGGCGAGACGGAAGATCGTGCGGAGCATCGGCGTTGTCGTCGGCGAGGGGGAGTCCCGGTTCGCGGAAACCTCCGGGACGGCGGCGGGTATTCCACAGCGGCCGCGCGAGCGTCAACCAGGATCGCGCGAAGGGGTCGGCATCGTGCCACGCGCGCAACGCCGGAGCCACATCTCGGCTTCGGCCGCGTGCGACGATCCTGCGACCGCACCGTCGCGCACGGCGGCCCAGGCATCGCAGGCGTCCGCCGAGGCACCGATGACGGTGTAATGCCGGGCGAGCGACCGCCGGGCCTGCCGCATCTGGCTGGCATCGAGCACTCCCTGCGGAAGGCCGGTCAGGACCGCCGGCACCAGGGTCGCGGCCTCATCGCCGGCGAGACGTATCCCGACCAGGTAGCGAGCGAGGACCGAGTCCTCCTGCACCGCGGCCCACAGCAAGTCGGCGTTCGATGCCTGGGCCGACGGAGCCGGCCGCTCGACCAGGTAGCGGCGGACCGCCGCAGCGGTCAGAGGACGCTCTTGGCGGCCGGTGATCGCCTGGATCTTGGCGAGCAGGCGTCGCCGGCCGGCCTCGGTCCCCACCCGGTCGACAAGCTGACGGTAGGCCGCGAGGGCGCTCTCGGAGTCTCCGCTCCACCAATCGAGGTCGGCGAGAAGTTCGGCGGCGCGATCCCGTTGGGACAACCCCGCTCCGTCGACGTCGCGAACGAAGCGCGCGTGGCTCGCGGCGTCGTCCGGCTCGCCAAGGGCGTAGTAGCGCTCGGCGATGCGCAGCCGATAGGCGAGGTTGTCGGGATCGTCGGCGACGATCGACTCGAAGCAACCTCGGGCGTCGTCGATTCGGCCGGAGGCGGCGAGCCACTCTCCGCGGTCGAAGCGCGTCGCGATCGAGCGCGCGCAGAGCCGCCCGAAAAGACTGGGGCGGTCGTAGCGATAGCGAGCCGCCTCCATCTGTTCGACGGTGAGGTCGAGACCGTCGAGGAAGGCCCGCCACTCACCCACCAACTCGGCGAGGGGGCGGCCGTATGCCGACCGGAAATCGCCGCCGCCGTATGCCGACCGGAACGCATCCGGTCCCGACGTGTCGATCAGCCAGCGAGTGAACGAGCCGGAGAGCGTGTATCCCCGCCGTGAGTAACGCGACCAGAACCCGGCGGGCCCCAGAATCTCGTCGATATCCTCGCCGAGATCGAGTCGATAGATGGCGGCCGACCAGTGGTGATAGTCGAGCTCGTCGGCACCCCACGCGGCCGCGGTGGCCGCCCCCTCGACCAGTGCCATCAACGGAACGACGCCGTGGGCCGAGGCCAGCCGCAGCGGCCCGGTCCCGTCGTCGCGGAGGAAGAGATGCGCCATCTCGTGCGCGAGCAACTCGGCACCAACCCCGCTCCACGTGATGTGCATCTCGCCGAGCCAGATCTTGGCCACGAGCGTCCGATATCCCCCCATCAGGTCGCCCTTCCGGGTGCGACTCCCGTACACGAACGACCGGAGCCGCTCCGAGGGTTCGTGCGCCCAGAACTCGGCCAGCTCGGCGTACCGCGCCTCGTGGTCCGACACCAGGAGTTCTACCTCGCGTGGGTCGTAGGACTCCGCATCGTAGTAGATCTCGAAATGCTCGGTCTCGACATACCCGCCGAGCGCGTCGACCACGTACGCGCGGCTCCGCTCCAACCCCAGGTCGCCGCGGAACGCCCAGATCGTCAGGACGATCGGGATCATCGCCACGCACCACGCGGCGTCCCGACGGAGGCGGTTGCGCTCGAACGCGACCGCCGCGAGCAACATCACGGCCCACGCGGCGTTCCAAGCCCTGAACACCAGATGGCCTTTCATCGCGACGAGGGACTCGTCGTAGATCGAGCCGGCGAAGTAACCGAAGTAGGGGTCGTAGACGACGATCGACGGCTCTAAGGCCAGCCAGGCGAGCGACGAGATAACCGACGCGCCGACGACCCCGGCCCCCAGCCAGAGCCGCCGCCCTCTCCGGCGCACCGCGCGGCAGGCCACGGCCGCGGTGGCGACCACGAAGGGTACGCCGCCGAGTCCGAAAACGAACAGGTAGGCAACGCCTACGGCGGGCTCGCAGTTCCGCACCCGCAATCCGTTCGCGAGGCTGACGACGCCCATGAGCCCGACAATCGCGGTCAGTTCGAGCCCCGACCGCCACGCTCTTCGCCAGGTCGAGTCGCCCGGCCGGTGTCCCCATCGGAGAATCGTCTGCGCAAGTCCGGCGGTGGAGACGACGATCGCCACCAGCGTCGCGAACTCGTACCCGAGCACGTCGAGCAACGGAAACGCCTGGGCGACCATGGCCACGACGAGAGCTGCCAACCCCACGGGGCCGACGTAGCGAAGCAGACGGCGGACCGCTGGAGGCGTACCCCGGCGACCCGCCGATCGGCCAGTGGTCATTGGCCGCGCGGCATGAGATCCGCGGGTAGATTCAGCAACTCGACACGGCTACCGGCACTCAGCCCGAGCCGCGCGACCTCTCCCGCGTTCAGCTCGATGACGAACCGGGCCGGACCATCGGAGAGCCGGCGGGTCTCGGTGCGAGGCTCCGCGTTCTCGACGGAGCTGTCCACGATTCCCGCATCGGTGACGAAGACCATGTCGAGCGGGATGTAGGTATTGCGCATCCAGAACGACCGGGGGCTATCGGCGTCGAAGACGAAGAGCATCCCGCAATCACCGACCATCGTCCGGCGGTGCATGAGCCCGCGCGCCAACTCCCAGGACTCGGAGGCTACTTCCAGGAAGTAGCGGGCCTCCATGCGCTCGCCGACGAAGATGACCATCGGTGTCGCGTCATCGATGTCACCCGTCATCGCGAGCGGCCAGTGGCACACCTCTTCGAGACATCGGAGCGGCGAGTCGCAATCGACGTCGGTGGTGCATTGCTCCCCCTCGTCGGTGACCGTGTGGGCGCTCCGAAGCTCGGCGAGGGTCGGTTCGACGTGGGGAGGTGGGCCATCTGCCTCCGTCACTTCGGCAGCTGCGTCCTCTTCGCCGGTGTCTGCGGCCGCGGTGCGGTCGCACGCGCCGAAGAAGGCGGCGACGGCCACGAGCCACGCGACGGCGATCGCACCGGGTCTGTGGGCGTCGGGGCCTGCCTCTCGCGTCGCCTTCGTCACTGACCGCGGGTCGTCAGCTCTTCGACGAGTGCGCGTTCGGCCTCGATGGTCTCCGGGTCGGTCTCTCGGCCGATCTGGTCCTCGACCCCCGGCACCGCGGCCCGGAGGCTGAGGAGCCGCAGGGCCTCGACCGAGGCGAGCCGGATCTCCCGTTCGGGGTCCTCGAGGAGCGCGACCAATGTGCCGACGGCGTCAGCGTTTCCGGTCTCGCCGAGTGCCGTGATCGCGGCGTAGCGCAGCTCGGCCACGGGGCCGTTGACCACCTGGCTGATCGCGAGCACGGCGAGAGGGCTGTCGAAGCGCCCCAACAACCCGGCGGCAAGCAGGCGATTGGCGATCTCCTCGTCACGGAGCCCCGCGGTGATTTCGTTGATCACGGGTCGTTGGTCGTTGGGGTCGACCAGGTCTGTGGCGGCGCGCATCGCTGCCGCGCGGACCCGCGGGTCGGGGTACGAGATGTTGTCGAGCACGAGGGACAGAAGCTGCGTCTGCTCGAGGGCGCCGAGGGCGTCGAGCGCCGCCGCGACGACGACCGGCTCGCCACTCTGGACGAATTCGATGATGACAGGGACGATCTGGTCGGCGTACGCCTCGCCGCCGAAGTTCGCCAGCGCGTATGCGACATCGGCGCGGACCCCGGCCGCGTCGTCCTGCGCGACGGAGAGGATCGGAGCAAGGGCCTCCGGTGTTCCGACGCTACCGAGACCACGCGCGCTGGCGCCGCGAATGCCGGCGTCGTCCGAGGCGAGTCCCTGCGAGAGGGTTCCGAACACCTCCGCGCCCGCCTCGCCGAGCGCAGCCATGGCGCCGAGGGCCCGGTAGGCTGCGCGCTTGAGGAAGGCCGAGCGGGCGACGGCGTAGTCCTGGATGCGGCGGGTGCCGAGACCGATCAAGACCGTATACGCGGCGTCGCCGGCGGCGTAGCGCAGATCGAGTGGATGAGCCTCGTCGAGGCCGATCTCGGCCAATGCGTCGAGACTGCTCTCCTCGCCCCTCTCGGCGAGCGTATGCGCAGCGTAGACGGCAACGCTGACGTCGGGGTGCAATAGGAACTCCTCGATCGGCCGGCGCGGGTCGACATCGTCGAGCGCGTTGAGCGCATTGATGACGAGAATCGACGGCTCGCCCGACATGTTGAACCCGCGAAATCGCAGCCCGGCGACACGTTCTTCGCGCGAGGCGTCGTCGGCGAGGGCTGTCGCCACCATGAGCCGGACCGGGTCGTCGAGCGTGTCGTCGGCGAGCACATCGACCATGAGCGACCATTCCTCGCGCGCGTGCAGCGCCGCGATGGCGGCTTCTTTCACTTCGGGTTCGGGGTCGGCGAGGTAGGGTCTGAGCATGCGGCCGACGTTCGCGTCGTCGAGGGTCGTCGCCTCTTCGATCGCCGCGATCCGCGCGCCGGTTGCCCCGGAGGCGACCCGGTGGAAGACCTCGAACACGTGGTACTCCCCGACGGGGCTGGCCTGTACCATGCGCGCCGCCATCTCGCGCAAACCCGGCTCGGGATCCTCCGACATCATCTGAACGATCGCCGTCCACGCGTGCTCGTCGTCGCTCGAGGCCAACGGCCGGAGCGCGGCCTCGCGCAACGTCGGCTCGGGGTGCTGCAGGAGCGGAATCACCGACTCCTCGTACCCATCGACCCCGAGGGTCTCGATGATCGACAAGACCCCGAACAGCGGGACCACGTGATCGTCGGAGAGATATGCGAGGATCATCTGCTGGAGCTGCGGGTCGCGATCGGCCAGGCGCCTGTAGAAGTGGCGCGCGGGGACGTGTGAACCGTCGCGCAGGACAACCTCGGTATCGTACAGCCGCTCCGCGAGGAGGGCCTGCCACATCGGTACCTGCAGGCCGTAGGTCGTGTAGGGGATGTCGGCCCGCGTCAGGCCCTCGTCGTCGAGGCCTGGGAATATGACCCGCTCGACACCGAGAAGCGCGAAGGTCGTCACGGTTTCGGCCGCGATGATCTCGAAGTTCGCCACCGCCGCCGGGTCGACGTGGACCGAGACGATGCCCTGCGCGGCGTCCGCGTCGGTGACGGTAACCGTGGTGTTCCCGTACGTGGCCGGCTTGCCGTTCCGCAGAATCACGAACGCGGTCGGCACGGACGCTGCCGGCGGCAGGTCGGGGCGCACCTGATCCGTCGCCATCGGCATCAACCCGTACTGCGTCGTCGCACCGATGCGCATCTCCATAAAGGAGAACACGACGCCCTCGGTCCGGTACTGCGCTGCCGCGGGTGCGGCCGACGCAAGGAAGAGCATCACAGCCAGTAGCTGTCCGAGTCGCTGCGTGAACATGGGCCTCGGTAGGGGGATGTCGATAGGTTTCTCGCTGCGACGACCGGGGCTACCCGCCGGTACTCGAAGGCCCCGGCAGAAGACGGCGCGCGAACCGGTGTTGCAACAGTCGATCGCGGGCTGTGTACAGAGGCCATCATTGAGTGTCAAGGTGTGGATAGTCCAGGGTATTCCCTCAATTCGTGTCCGCCGCACGACGCGAGGCTCGTCACCGGTTCGAGGAGACGCGCCACTGCTGGTTTCCCGACGCGCGCGCGCCGCCCCCCCGCCCGCGTCCTGGCCAGACGCGCTTGCGTCCCATCAGACCCGCGCTTGCGTCCGATCGGACTCGCGTGGAGAATGGCCGCCCTTTTCGGGTGTCCCAATGGTCAACCGCGTGCCACAACTCCTGGTCTCGATCGCAGCCGTCGCATTGATCGCGTGCGGCGACGACGCCAGCGGCACGTCGACCACCCCGGACACGAGGCCCGACGCGAGCCCGGACGTCGGCCCGCCGATCTCGACCGACACCGACGCAGGTACCCCGAGGGACACGACCACCGAGGACACGACGTCGGAAGATTCGGCTCCCGACGCCGACGCCGACGCGATCGGAGACGCCGAGGTCGACCGTCCGGAGGCGATTCCCTTCGCGGTCGTCGATCTCTACGTCGACGGAGACGCTTCCGACTTCGAGTATCTCTATGCCCACCCGCAGGACCACGCTGTGGAGATCGACGTCGAGGTCCGGGTCGATGACCGCAGGTACCGCGATGTCGAGATGGAGGTGCACGGTGGGCTCGCACGCACGTTCCCGAAACTCTCGTTCCGACTGCGCTTCCACGAAGACGATCCCCTCGAGACCGTCGCGTTCTCGGAGACTCCGGAGCGACACCGGCGGGTGGTGTTGCAGGCCAGCTGGATCGACCCGACGTACACGCGCAACTGCGCCACGCTGGACCTGGTGCGCGAACACGGGGGGTTGGCGCCGCGGTGCCAGTACGCCAACCTCTGGCTCAACGAGACCTACCACGGGTTCTACGCGCTGATCGAGCGGGTGGACGAGGAGTATCTCACGCGCCAGGGTTTCGACCGCGATGGACTCTTGTTGAAGGCGGAGTCGCACCACGCGAACTGGGGAGACAAGTCCGATCCGCTGGAGGGATTCTCGCAGAAGGGCAACGACCACGCCCCTTCGGATGCGCTGGGCGAGCTCCTCGGCGCGCTGACCTGGACCGCGAC
>PVBE010968268.1_pt1 | contig 12727 bp, 10 predicted proteins | sample 1631181 | NCBI WGS metagenome assembly PVBE01 (sample SAMN08397723, study PRJNA350692) | Marine metagenome, whole genome shotgun sequencing project. | isolation source: water | place: Pacific Ocean | collected 2012-04
ACTTCCCATCATTGATGGCATCAACTTTCTCTTGATCCACATCTAAGCCAATAACATTTATACCAGATTCACAGAACCTGATACACAGGGGAAGACCAACATAGCCCATCCCAACAATTGCTATTTGATTAAAATGGCTTTTGCTCATCGCAATAACCTTTAACGAGAGTGTGAATCCAAGATGCCCATTATTTCCAAAAATTAAACCGAGATTCGCGTTAGGAATCTCGGTTCAAAAAAAACGCTAATCTAAAATAAATAGCGGCCACACGCTAAATCTTCCAGGGGCCGCGCATCGGTTGCTTGATGTAGCTGTTGGCCTGGTCATCGTTGATGAAGCGTTGCTTGGCGTCGTCGAATCGCAGGCGGCGACCGGTACGCAATGAAATCTTGGCCAAGTTCACTATGGTGCAGGAACGGTGTCCGTTGCTTTCGTTGAGAGCAAATTTCTTGCGATCGCGGACGGCTTCAATGAAGTCGGTCACTTGCGGTTCCGGTTCAGGGAATTCGGCCAGTTTTTTGGCAAGGTTCGGAATGTCCGACTTGAAGCCCTTGAACAGTTTGCCGTTGGGCCCCTCGAGGAATGCCGCTTCCTTGTATCGGTTTTCGCCATCGAGAATGAGCACTGTGCCGTCGGCGTATTTCATGCGGATCTCGCGCCACGGCAGCACCGCGTCGTGGTGCTGTTTCTGAGTGTCAGCCTCGATCTGGACCGGGCTCTCGTTGTCCTTACCAATGATGTACTGAACCGGATCGAGGTAGTGCTGGCCCATGTCGCCCAGACCTCCGCCGTCGTAGTCCCAGTAGCCGCGGAATGTGCCATGCACACGGTGCGGGTGGTACGGCTTGAACGGGGCAGGGCCAAGCCACATATCGTAGTTGAGTTGCTCGGGCACGGGCTGCGGTTTCAGGTCGGTTCGACCGCTCCAGTTGTGTTTCCAGTTGAAGCCGGTGACGCCGCTGACGGTGACCTTGAGCGGGCCGCCAAGGATGCCACTCTGCACAAGCTTCCGGAGCGGCTTGACTTCAGTGCCCATGCCGTAAAAGGAAGACCGAAAGCGGAACCATGTGTTCAGGCGGAAGATGCGTTTGTGTTTGTTGACGGCCTCGACAACTTTTTCGCCCTCGTAGATCGTGCGGCTGAGCGGCTTCTCACACCAGATATCCTTGCCGGCCTTGGCGGCGGCGATGGAGATCAGTGCGTGCCAGTGGGGTGGGGTGGGGACGTGAACGACATCGATGTCCTTGCGCTCGAGTACTTCCCGGAAATCGTCGTACGCCTTAACATCCGGGCCGCCCGCTTTTTGGGCCTCCTTGAGATGGTTTGCGTCCACATCGCAGACGGCCAAGAGCTTGGCCTTGGGGTTGACGTTTTTAAGGTGCCCGCGCCCCATACCGCCCACACCGATGACAGCCTTGGTAACGACCTCGCTGGGAGGCGTCTGGCCTTTGCCGATGACGTGACGGGGAACGATGCTAATGGTTGCCGCCGCGGCCACAGCGCGACTGGCAAACTGACGACGAGTGAGTTGTTTTTTCTGTTTCATAAGCCTGACTGACGGAAACCTAACCCTATTGGCTGTGAAAATAAAGGATGCGAATGTCCTGTGGGGAGAGCCGGCGCAGCAGCGAGATGTATTTGCGGGTGTCGCTGCCGATCTTGGCCGTCACCTCGACCTCGAATGTCGCGCTCTCGATGGCCAAAAACTGCTGGATCATGCTGGGATCCATCCCGTATGGCTCCAGCACCACACCGATTTGGTTTGGATTGCGGTACGGCATGTCATCCGGCGTGCCGATGGCGCCGTCCGGCCCGGCCCGGTACGCGACGATTTCCGAGGCGATCATCGGCTCCATCCCGGGCAGTAGCTCCAGCACCTGGGCCGAAGCCGTGTTGACATTGACCAATCCCCCAGAGATCGCGGTGAAGTTCTTCGCAAATACACTGTAAAGGCTTGGCTCATCCTTGAACCCCTGTACCAGCTTCAACTCGGTGATGTGATCCAGCGGGCCGTTCTTCGAGAAGTACGACGGCGACTCGCTCAGATAAAAATCGCTCTCCGCTCCGTTAAGCCCAGGGTTGTCGTCGGGATCCATCCAGTCGCGCAACGAGTCGATGAATACGTCCAAATCGGTGGACTCCACCCCTCCCTGCATCTCTAGGATGTAGCGGAGCAGCGGCTCCGGTGCGCTGTTGATGTTGAGCTTACGCTCCATGTCGGTGATCTTGATGGAGAACGTCCCATTGCCGAGTTTCACATCAGTCATCGGCAACTGCTCCCACGGCTCAAGCTCTGCCATTGCATCCATGCCGACGCGCCCGGGGCCACCGGCCCATTTTTGGTGCAAGGCATCCACCCGCTCATCACCGGGAGCCCGCTTGGACAGGAGAAAACGAGCCAGTTCCACCCCGGAACGACCGAGCCAGTCCATGTCGGGGTTGAAGCGGGTGTTGCGGGCCAGCTTGGTCTCGACGCGCATGGAGTAGGCAAAGCCGGTCACGATCACCGTCAGCGCCGCAACGATGATCATCACGATTATCAAGGCGATCCCGCGATCGCGCTTGGCCAAGCGGAGAGTCACGGCTTGCCTCCTCCGCGTGAACTTCCTCCGCCACCCCTGCTTCCACCCCTTGATCCGCCGCGGTCCCTGCTGTCACCAAAGTTTCCATTCGGCCCTCGCCTGCTTCCACTCGAGCCTCGCGAGTTGCCCCCAGGGCGGTTGAACATATTACCGCTTGGGTATCGCGGGCCGTCCCCACGCGAACTGCCTCCCCTGTCCCTTGGATCTCTTCCTCCCGAACCGCGTGCACCGCCGCGCCCGGCGGCTCCAAGTTGAAACTCTGCCGGCACAGCCGACGAGGCCAGCGCGATCATCTTGTGGTTCTCAAACACCGACTCGCCGTGCCGAAATGCGAGCGTGACATGCGCCATCACCGGCAACTCGTTTGTGTAAAGCCATTCCTCCTCCCACTCCTCCGCGCCGTCAGGCAGAAACTTCACGCTGAACGCCACGACGTCGTTGGCGAGCACGAGCGGATTTTCCGAGTCATCGATGTTTGCCTCGTAGAGGAACGGTTGCTGGCGCAGCACCAACCGGCCAAGGCCGTTGGTGCCCGGCTCCACCGAGAAATTCACCCGCCGCATTGGCTGGTACTCGAACAACGCGCTGCGCGGGAAAGTCTCAGGCAGGTGCGACACAAAACTCAGGTAAGTGGAGTCGCCGCCCTCGGCTATAAACGTGTAGTTGGTCTCGTTGGCGAGGAAGTATTTGACTGAGCCCAGCGACTGCTCGAGCGCGCGCATCGCGATGCGTTTACGTTGGGCATCCGCCGAAGCCTCGAGGCCAATGCGCGTGGCACGGTGGATCGCGGTCCAGCTCGTGTAAATGCCGGTGATGATCAGCGTGAAGATCGACAGCGCGATCAGCACCTCGATCAGCGTGAACGCCAAAAACCGTGAACCGCTGGCCGAGCGCAGGATCTCGTTGCTGAGTTTTTTGGCAAGCAGCTTCATCGTCCTCGGGTACGCAATTGCTGGTTTTGGCGAGAGCTGGAAGAGGAGCGGCTTTGCCTAGATTGGGAGGTGCGCGATGAGCCAACCCTTGAGCGCGAGATACCGTTGGCCCCATCCCCCTGACCGCGGTACATCAACACGCTATGCCTCTGCGCCGAACCACCAGGGCCGTTGAGGGTAATGTCCACCTGATACAACCCCTGATCGTCAATGTCGCCGCCCGCCTCCTCGAGCGCGGGATACATGTAAACTTCACGTGTCCAGTTCCAGCCGGGGTAGTGATCGCCGAAGTCGCCCGTCTCGAAACCCTCCTCGACCACATTGGTCAGCGACAACTCGGAAGCCACCCAGCCGATGTCCGGCTCGACAAACTCCAGTCGACGCGCCGTGTTGAGGCTCTGCGTCGTGAGCGAAAGCAGCGCGAACATGCAGATGAAAAAGATGCCCATCGCGATCGTCACCTCGATCAGCGAGAAGCCGCCGCGCTTGGCCAAACGCCCTCTGTCAGTAACGCACAATCTCATACTCCGTCTTGATGTAAGCCAGGCCGGTCACCGAGTCCAGTTGCACAAACCGCAACACCGCATCGCCAAACTCGTGCCGCATCCCGATGGTAAACTCGTCCGACGTACCGTTGGGGTAAAACGTAACCTCGATCTGGTCCTCGTCCATCGGGTCGCCGAAGTTCACGGAAATAAAATGGATGGCCACCTCGTCGTGAATCCGGCCATTGAACCCGATGCCTCCGCTTGGCTTGGGCGCCGGCTTGGGTGCCTCGTCCAGATAGCCGGCCATGTCGCTGTTGACGTTTTCGGCCTGGACCGGCTTGGGCGCTCCGCCACCGCCGCCGGCACTGATGATGAAGCCTGTGCCCTCCTCTGCGCCACGGATGGTCACCCGGGCCGTGCTGCCGGACAGTATCGCCTGCCGGCGCGCAGCCGCGCAGGCCTCCATCACGGCATTGAGGCTCTCGCCAAGCGGTGTTCGGTTGCCTTGCACCATTCGCGGCACGCCGATCGCAATGATGATCATCATCAGGCCCATCACCACCATCAACTCGATCAGCGTGAAGGCCGAGACGGCGGCGCGGCGCGGGTTGGCGCGGGTTGGGCTCATTACCGGGCAATGTTGTTAGTGATCGTGAAGAGCGCCTGCAGGATGCTGAACAACAGCCCGCCCACGCCGACGGCCATCATGATGATCATCGCCGGCTCGATGAGGTTGGTCATCACCCGCAGCTCCAGCTCGAGGTCGCTTTCGAAGGTGATGGCGAGATTCTCGAGTGCGCCCGGCACATCGCCGGTGTCCTCGCCAATACGGACAAGGTCGATCATCAGCTTGGGGAACAAGCCGCTGCGGGTCAGCGGCTCGGCCAGTGATTTGCCATCGGTGACCGCCTCGCGTGCCATGACTATGGCCTCCTTGATGATGACGTTGGGGATCACGTCGCCGGTGATGCGCAGCGCGGTCAGCACCGGCACGCCGTTGGTGAGCAGCGTGGAGAGCGTCCGCGCGAATTGCCCAAACAGATTCAGCCGCATCACCTTGCCAAGCACCGGCAGGCGCAGCTTCCCGTCATCGATCTTCCGGCGTCCGTTCGGGGTGGCCTTGTAGCGGACGATGAGGACGCCGGCCGCCAGCAGCACGACGAGCAGGACGATCCAAAAAACCGGATTCACCGCCAGTGCCCCGACGCTCATCAGCAGCTGGGTGGACTTGGGTAACGTGGCGTTGAAGCTCTCAAAAATCTCCGAGAACTTCGGCAGCATGTAAGTCATGAAAAACAGGATGATGACGAATCCCACAAGACAAACGATGGCCGGGTAAATCATCGCCGAGATGAACTTCGACTGCACTTCGGCGAAACGCTCGAAGTGCTTGGCCAAGCGTCGCAACACCTGCTCGAGCGCGCCGCTCTCCTCGCCAGCGCGCACCATGTTGATCGTCATCTCATTGAAAATGACCGGATGCCGCCCCATCGCCCCGGAGAGCGTCTTGCCTTCGGTGACGCTTTGCTTCAGCTCCGTCGCCACCTCCTCGCTGATGCCCTTGCCGGAGATGCTGATCATACTGTTCAGCGCCACCGAGAGCGGCATGCCGGAGCGCAGCAGATTCGCGAGCTGCAGCATCCAAGTTGCCGAGTCCTGCAACTTGGGTTTGCGGTTCTTTCGGCGGAACCGCGAGCGGCCACCCCCCTCCTTGATCGGCTTGGCGGCGGTTCGTGACATTTTCTCCGGCTTGGCCTTGGCCGCCTTGCCCTTGGCCGCCTGAATCGACACCGGGAACAATCCGTCGCGCTGCAGCTTCGACAATGCCCCCGCCCGGTCAGCCGACTCGAGCACGCCCTGCATCACCTGCCCCGAGCGGCTCCGCGCCTTGTACGTAAATTGTGCCATGAAAAAACCGCCGGCGGCCAATCGGCTCCACCGGCATTCGGCAGGATGAATCACCAAAAAGGCGGAAAAGTTGCCGAAAACCTTGCCCTTGACCAAGCGGATTCAGCCCAGAAAACGGTGCTTTCCTGCCCGGTAAACCGCTGAAAACGCCTCAGCCATATGCTGCTTGGCCCGTTCCACCGCATCCGGCAGCCGCTTGCCCTGAGCCAAAAACGCTGTAATCGCCGCCGAATAGGTACATCCCGTGCCGGGCGGCGACACCCCCCGAACCCTCGGCGCGAACAGCAAAAACTCCTCCCGACCGTCGTAAAACAGGTCGATCGCCTCGGTGGTTTTCATGTGCCCGCCCTTCACCAGCACCGCACAGCCGAACCGCTCGTGAATCGCCCGCGCCGCATCCCGCATCTCCTCCGGCTCGCGCACCCGCCGCGCGCCCAAGGAAGCCGCCTCGTCGAGGTTCGGCGTCACCAGCCTGGCCAAGGGCAGCAGTCGATTTGCCAAGGCAGCAGCCGCGCTTGGCTTCAACAGCGGCGTGCCGCTGCTCGAGACCATCACCGGATCCACCACCAACTGCAGCCGCTTGTGCTTGGCCAGACGCTCCGCCACCGCATCGATGACTGGCCGCGAGTACAGCATGCCGGTCTTCACTGCGCGAATCGGCAGGCTTCCGAAAATGGAATCAAGCTGCGCGGCGACGACCTTGGCCGGGATGGGGTGGATCGCCAAGACGGCGCCTGGGTTCTGAGCCGTGACACACGTCACCACGCTGGCGCCGTGCACTCCCAACTTCGCCATGGTACGCAGATCCGCCTGCAAGCCGGCCCCTCCGCTGTTGTCGGAGCCAGCGATCGATAGCGCTGCAGGTTGACTCAGTCGTAACGCCATCACATCGCAAACGTCACCATACTGGAAAGGATAGCCACCACCACCCCCTCGTGCAGCTCGATCCCGTCAGAGAACGCCGCCTCATACGGCAACTCCTCCACCTGCTCGAACTGCGCCAGCGGCTTACCGCCGCTGAAAAACCTGAAGTGATTGAATATGGTTGAACTTAGCGCATACACAAACATCCATGGCGTCAGGAACAACGCGAGGTACATGTGCGTCCGCCGGATAAACCTGCTCCAGGGGATTTTTTTTATGATCGATTCAGGGGCCGTCACAGATGCAAAACTCCGCGCACCGTACGCCGCTTGGCCAAGCAGCCAATAAAAATAAGTTCCAGAAAAAACCAGGGATTGTGTTGAACTCAAATGAGTGTGAGCGCTGACCTTGCTTGCGATGATGTTTTTCAATAGCGTCTTTTCTCACAAGCGTAGGAACAAAACATGCGCAGAAATCGTGGGCTTCGATTTAAACCTGGCAATGATTGAGACAGCACAAAAGCGATGCCAGAGTCAGAGCATCCGGTTTGTGATGGCCAGAGTATGGTCGAAGATCCTAGTCATTTTCGTGATTGGCATTTCGCTAAAGGAAACGTGCGCGGAGCCGTTGGATTCAACTCAATCGGATCAAGTCCGTAAAATACCGTTGCAGACCAGAGGCATGGGAGCAAAAACCACTTTGTTCCAGGCTTTACCTTCTTCAGAAACAGGACTTGATTTCGTACCTCAATTTCCCCAAGAGGCGCCGTTTCGATTGTTGACCGATCAGGCCGCCGGTTGCGGCATTTCTATAGGAGATTTCGACCTGGACGGAAATCCAGACATCTATCTAACGCATTATGACCGTGGAAACCGTTTATATCGCAACATGGGCGACTGGCGTTTTATCGACGTCACGGATCAGGCCGGAGTTGGGGGTGAGGGGCGATGGTGTGCCGGAGCCGTTTTCACCGACATTGACAACGATGGAGATTTGGATCTGTTTGTGTGCGCCTTTAATGCCCCCAACCTATTATATATCAACGAAGGTCAGGGACGTTTTCGCGAGAAGGCTCGGGACCATGGTTTGGATTTCTCCGGAGCCAGCGTGATGATGGCATTCGCCGACTACGATTTGGACGGCGACATGGACGGTTACCTGGTCACTCATCGACTAAACATAGGGCGGATGGCAAGATTGCCCAAATCCTCCAAGGAGGCATTTCAACGCGGCCTGATTCAGGTAAACCCACAAAGACAAGCCAGCATCGGACCCAGATATCGAGAACTGTTTGAAACCATGTCCAAAGGACCAGGAAGAGTTGAATTGTTCATTGCTGGTCAGCGTGACTATCTCTATCGCAACGATGGATCAGGGCGATTTACGGTGGTCAATGATCCGGCCGGTATCACTGGGAACCATATCGGATTGGCAGCAACCTGGTGGGATTACAACGAAGATGGCTTTCCTGATCTATACGTGAGCAATGATTATCGGGGCCCGGACCAATTATGGCACAACAATGGCAACGGCACGTTCAGAGACGTGGCGAATACCGCGCTGCCATATCTACCCTGGTCCTCCATGGGAGCGGACCTGGGCGATATCGACAATGACGGGCATACTGACTTTTTTGCTGCGGACATGAGAGGATCCACGGCCGTACGACGCAAAACCAGCCTGGATGATATGCGCAAGGACAAATGGTTCCTGGAATTCGCTCGCCCCAGACAGTCGCGTCGAAACATGCTTTACCGCAACACCGGAACCGGACGTTTAATGGAAATCGCCCACCTGACGGGATTGGCCGCCACCGATTGGACCTGGACACCGAAATTTGGAGATTACGATAATGACGGGCGAATCGATCTTTTTATCGCTAACGGCATGACACGTGACTTTATGAATTTGGATGCCAGCGCAATGGGTCTCAGCGCGCGTGATGATCATTGGCAATCGACTCCCATCCACAAAGAGCGGAATTTCGCATTCCGCAACTTGGGGGACTATCAATTTTCCGATGTCAGCCGATCCTGGGGTTTAAATCATTTGGGGGTCAGCTTTGCCGCTGCCACTGGTGACATGGATCGGGACGGTGACCTTGATTTGCTGGTGACTCATTTTGATGAACCGTTGTCAGTTTACGAGAATCGCAGCCAAACCGGGCATGCGATCCTTGTGCGACTTCATGGGACAAAAAGTAATCCCTGGGGCATCGGTAGTCGGGTAATTTTAAAAACCCCTTCAAACTTACAAGCGCAGCAATTGGTCTCGACACGAGGATTCATTTCGGCAAATGAACCCATTGTTCATTTCGGCATTGGAACTGAGGATGACATTGACAATCTGACTGTTCATTGGCCATCAGGCCAAATACAAATTGTGAATCATCTGGAAGTCGATCACCTGTACGAAATCACCGAATCTCCTTCCCTGATCAAGAAGGTTGATCGCCCTCCTGGAGACAAAACGGCAACACCGTGGTTCCGGCGCATTTCACTCGGTGAAAAGATCGTTCATGTCGAACGTCCATATGACGACTTTGAAAGCCAACCGTTGTTGCCTAAACGCTTATCACGCCTGGGTCCCGGAATGGCCTGGGGCGATATTGATGGTGATGGTGATGATGACCTTTATCTCGGTGGCGCTGCCGGTGATGCGGGTAAACTCTACCTCCACAATGAGAATCATGAGCTACACAAATTACATATCGAAATTTTTGCCGAGGATGATGAATACGAAGACATGGCTCCATTGTTATTTGATGCAGATGGAGACCGTGACCTGGACTTGTTCATTGTTTCAGGAGGTGTGGAGTATCCTCCGAATGATAAAAGATTTCGTGATCGACTTTATTGGAACATCGGACAAGGCCGTTTCACTCGGGCCGATGAGGGAGTTTTACCCGACCTAAGGGATGCCGGCAGTGTCGCGGCCGCATCAGATTTTGATCGTGACGGCGACTTGGACTTGTTCATCGGAGTCAGGGTTGTTCCCGGAGCCTATCCACTATCCGCGTCCAGTCGTTTGTTACGCAACGAGCAGGGGCGGTTTATCGATGTGACACAGGATGTAGCGAAGCCCCTTGAAAAAGCAGGAATGGTTACCTCAGCCCTGTGGACGGACGTTGATGGCAACGGTTGGCCCGACTTACTTCTCACTGTCGAATGGGGTACAATACGGTTTCTTCGCAATGATCGGGGCGTGTTCAAAGATGAAACCGTCTCCTCCGGCCTTGCACAACAAACCGGGTGGTGGAACGGCATTCAGGGCCGGGATCTTGATGGTGACAAAGATATCGATTACGTCATTACAAACCTAGGTTGGAATACGCCTTACCAAGCGACAGTCAGTCAACCGGAGATTCTTTTTTACGGCACCCTTCCCGAAGTGCGAGATCCTCGAATCCTGGAGGCTTTCCACTAAGACAACCGATTATCCTTCCGTCGCGGAAGAACCTGTATCCTTAGGGCTATGCCCCATTTAGTGTCACGCTTTCCAAGTTATGGTAGCTTTTCAAAAGCCTCAGTGTTGGACACTTTTGACGCAACCGCCTTGAGCAAGCTGTCTCGGCATCAAGTGAACACTTCTGCATCCTGCGTTTTGATGAATCAGGGTGAGGACGGATTTTCATTTCACCCTCTGCCCAGGATTGCGCAAGCCTCCCCTGCTCATGGTGTCGTCCTGGCTGATTTTAACGCTGATGGATTGACAGACATTTGCCTGGCCCAAAACTTTTATCATGCCCAATCCGAAATCGGCCCATTGGCTGGTGGTCTCGGGCAACTTTTGTCGAACCAAGGGGGAGGGCAGTTTTATCCGGTCCCTGCAAAAGCCAGCGGATTGTCCGTATGGCAGGATGCCAGGTCGTTATCGGTCACTGACCTGAACAACGACGGTTGGCCTGATCTTTTTTTTGGAGTGAATGACGGTGAAATTGCTGCTTTTGAAAATGGCGGTTCACGTTTGAATCACATGCTGAACGTTCATTTGCAGGGATCTCAAGGTAATCCGACAGCGATAGGTGCTCATGTTACATTAACCCTTCCCAATGGCGCTCGCCAAAGCGCCGAGGTTTATGCAGGAGGAGGGTATCTTTCGCAAAACACAAGCACCCTTACTTTCGGAATGGGTGCAATCCCTGACGGAGGCAAAATTGCTGTCAGATGGCCTAATGGCAAAACCAGTAATACCATGGTAGCACCGGGACAAAATATGGTCAGACTGGTTCAAGACCAATTCCCAAAGGAATAATGGCCGTTAGGATGGGGTGAATGCCACGGTCTGACTTGGACTGATGCAATTATAAATTCAAGTGTGGAAATAAACAAAAGACCGGGCGATATGCCCGGCCTTTTGTGTGTTCCTTTTCTTTGTAAAAAATTACTCACTCACAGCTCGGCCAAACGTCGCCGGCTGATCCGGTTGCAGTATCAACGGACTTTCCGCGTCCACATCCTGCCACGGACCATTGACCGTCGGCGCCGTCTGCAATCTGCCCTCAAAGGTCACCGTGACCGTTCCGTCTCCATTGTTCACCAAACTGATCGTCGGCTTGCTTTCCCCAAGCTGCCAAACGTCCTTGTCCAAGACGATCCATTCAGAATCCTCAGTATTGGTCCCGGCAGATGCTGCCCAGTCAGGATTGCCTCCACTGATTGTAGACTTGCGAACCAGGGTATGATCCTTTGTTCCACTAGAAATACCGGCTACCTCCCAACCACTGCCTGGATCAGGACCATTGATGTCACCGATGACATCGATAACGACATGATCTTCCCTGGATCCCTTGGCCAAGGCATAGGCATCATCCCCGTTGCTTAGGTATTTGTGGAGATGATCTGCAACTGCAACTATGGCTGGGTCTGCGTCAGGGTGTGCGATAATATATTTTCCTCCAGCGGCGATAGTAGCTCCCTCAGGAAAACTGTTCCAGTAGTCAAAACTTTCCACATCATCCACCCCGTTGCTTTGATTTGGGAAAGCATAGCCTGACAAATCCACCTCAGAATCTGTCGGGTTGCGAATTTCCAGAAATTTATTATAGCTACTACCCTCTGCATACTGAGAGAAGAAAAGACTTGGCCCACCGCCACCAGGCTCCCCGAGAACCAGGCTCCCATATGTGAATTCCGCGTGGGGCCGACCGCTCCAATTGAGCTGTGCCTTCCGACCGCCACCACCATCATCGTCGTTAATGGCAATATTGAAGCCTAAATTGGCTCCTTGAGCAGGATCCGACAAAGCAGACTTTTTAACCTTGAATTCGATTTGATACCCACCATCGGTCAAGTTGGATGCGCCAAACCAATCATCCGCCTCTCCGAACTGTGGATTGTTGGCCTCGTTGTCACGCCAAGCGCCGTTGGCGGTGATCACGTATTGGCCTTCAAATCCCTGGACCCCTCGACCCGTGTCATTGCTGTCATCCACATCAAAGAAGATTTCCACACTGTCATCCACCCAGGTCTGTCCGTCTTCGCTCCCCGCTTCAGCGGAGTCGGTGACGATCTTGTCGTCTCTTACATCGACCGCAATATAGACAGCCTCATCATCATGGGTTATCCAGGCGAAAAAACTGTGATCGTTCCAGGCCCATGTATCATCTCCCGAGGGGATGTCGTAAACCCCGTTGTGGGGGTTGATGTAGATTCTCTCGGCGCCCTCGTACTCCTCATAGTTGATTATCCCGTGGATCTTAAATACACACCACGGGCTCCCCTTATGCCGTCTGTAGCTTGGTCTCGCGTACACTCGGGCTCCGCCTCAACATCAACCGACAGATTTTCAAGTTTTGCCAGCAGCACCACTGCCTGCACGGACGTATGGTTCAACTCCCACTCTGCCCCACAAAGTGTACGTCACTGCATTCCGTGAACGGATCCGGAGGCGGAGATGAGGAAGCGTTTACCCGCAATATCCCAAGGGGGAGCGTGGAAGGGGGGATATATA
>PVBE011793993.1_pt1 | contig 12727 bp, 13 predicted proteins | sample 1631181 | NCBI WGS metagenome assembly PVBE01 (sample SAMN08397723, study PRJNA350692) | Marine metagenome, whole genome shotgun sequencing project. | isolation source: water | place: Pacific Ocean | collected 2012-04
CCCTTGGCTACCTCGTATTAACTCGGGCGCTCAGTCGCGCAGCCGGAATGCAAGGAAGTGCATTCCGGTTGGTGTGCCGCTTGGACGAGTCTTTGTGGGTTCCGGTGCTTGCCGGGCAGATATAATAATGGTGACAGGTTATTTAATTACTGCGCCTCGCCATTGCTGGCTCCGCAATTAAATAACCTGTCACCATTATTATGTCATACGCCGGGTGTTTGTGTCCGCTCTTGTTTGTTTGTTCCCTCAAGCGCGAGCGGCGCCGGCCCGGCTACACTGGCTACACTTGCGTGAAGCTGTCGACCAGGCTGCTCGATAGCAGCATCCAGCCGTCCACCAGGACGAAGAATATCAGTTTGAAAGGCAGCGATATCATCACCGGCGGCAGCATCATCATGCCCATCGACAGCAGGATGCCGGCGACCACCATGTCGATGACGAGAAACGGGATGAATATCAGGAAGCCGATCTCGAAGGCGCGGCGCAACTCGCTGATCATGAATGCCGGAACCAGGGCTCTCAGAGGCGTATCCTCAGGCGAGGCGATCGTGCCTTCATCCGTGAGGTCGAGAAACATCGCCAGATCTTCCTCGCGCACCTGACGCAGCATGAATGTGCGAAGCGGCCCCACCGTGCGGTCGAACGCCTCCTCCTCGCTGATCTCCTCGGTGATGAGCGGCGCGATGCCTTCCCTGTAGGATTGCTGCAGCGTCGGCATCATGATGAAGGCGGTGAGGAACAGAGCGAGGCTGATGATCGTCAGAAGCGCGATCATGCACATCAGCTGGCCGGTCAGGGAACCGCCTTCGCCGAAATTGAAGTTGAGTTCCTGGGCCAGGCCGCTGGCCGGCAGGACCAGCGCCAGGACGGCGAAAACAACGGCGCCGCCAGCCGCCACTGCCAGCCAATAAAGCGGCTTGCGCGCGCCCCTGCGCATCATCGCCAAACGCTTTTACGGATGCTGGCGAGGCGGGTGACGGATTCGTCTTCCGCCGCCAGGTCTTCCGCCGCCGCGTCATCGTCCCATTCCTGCTCATTGCGGGCCTGCTCTTCGCGGGCGAGCGCCGGTTCGAATTTGTCGGCGCTCTTGCCGTTGGCTTTGCGGCGCCGCCCGGCGGCGGCGGATTTATCGCTGCCGCGCTCGATGACGACGCCGGAGCCGGTGCCGGTGAGAAGGATGAGATGCTCGGTCTGGTCGCGGCGCACCAGAACCAGGCGGCGTTTGCCGTCGACCGGGCATGATTCGATCACCGAAAGACGCCGGCTGTCACTCCTGACGCTGGCGCCCGGCGCGATGCGGTTGAGCAATCCAAAGCGGCGCACCATCCAGGCGATGAAGCCGATCATGCCGATCACCAGCACCAGCACCATGATAAAACGTAGATATGTATCGAATCCCATGCCCGGCAATCCGCCTAGGGTTTGTTGGGGTTGTTGCCGTAAGCCGATGTGGCGTAGCGGCTGGACGACATATGTTTGAGCTGCTCGCCGGTCTCGCGGTGAAGCTTGGTGACGGCGCTGTCGAGCCGGCCGAGCTCGTCGAACAGCACCATCAGGGCGTTGCGCTGGGCAAGCGCCTGGTCGCGCGGCAGAAGCGACAGACTTCCGGCGATGTTGGCGACCACCGCTTCGAGGCCGCGCAGATCGACCGGTTGTTTGAGGGCGATGCATTGCTGCCCGGCGCTGATATGGGCGTTGGCGATCAGGCGTTCGATTTCGGCGGGCTGATTCAAATTTCGTTCTCCACCGTGGCGAGCTCTCGATCCTTGCGGTGAAGATAGGTCAGGATTTCGGCGGCGACGCCCAGCGCCGCGACGGGAATGAAGTTGTTCTCGTCGAGTGTCGAAAGCAGCTCGGCGAGGTCTTCGTCGCGCCCGCCATCGAGCTCGCCATCGGCGCCGTCCTACCCGCTTTTAGAAAGCTCGCTCAAGGCTCAATCCCAAATGCCGAGGCAGCCCAAACGGCCGCCTGTCTGCATCGGGATTATCGCGCCGTTAACCTTAAGGATCGCTTAATTGCGGGCATTGTCCGCGCCTTCGGCGTAAAGCACGTCGAACTGATCCCTGATCAATTGCCCCATGTCGCGCCCCGTGGCGCCGAAATAAAGCGCCAGCGGCAGGTCGTTGCACTCCACCGAGTACGGCATCGAGGGCAGGCTGCCGGTTTTGACGTTCATCTCGAAGGGCTGGTCGTCGCAGCAAAAATCGCAGAGATATTCGATGCCCGCTTCGGCCAGCAGGTCGGGCGTATTATAGGTCTCGGAAACATAGGGCCCGAGCCAGCCCTTGGGCTTGCTGCCGGTGGTGGTCTCGATCGCCGCCACGACATCGGTGATCAGGTCGCGCTCGGCACTCTCCTCCATGCCGGGCAGCAATTGCGAATTGTTGTGGCCGTGGCCCATCCATTCCCAGCCGCGCTTGTTGCCCTCTTCGATGATGGCGGGATATTCGCGGCCGACCTCGCCATTCAGGCAGACGGTGGCGCGCATGCCGTATTTGCCGAGGCCCTCCATCATGCGCCAGATGCCGATCCGGTTGCCGTAATCGCGCCAGCCGTAATTGAGCACATCGGGCTCGAAGGCGGTGGTCGCGCTCGACAGCGGCGTGCCCGGCAGATTCTCGGGAAAATGTTCGATATTGATGTAAGGCAGCACGGCGACGCGGGCGCCGTTCGGAAAGCTCATTTTCTCGCGCCGCGCGATCGGGCTGTAGGGGTAGCGTTTGGTTTGGGTCAGCATGTTCGCTTCCTCCGCTTTATTGTTGTGCTCAGGCGTAGCCGGTGCGCGCCAGGAATTTGAAGTAACGGTCCTGATCGCGGCGCAGATCCGCCATCTCCTCATCGCTGAACCAGCGGCTGAAATCCATCTCCGCCACCGGGTAGACGGCGCGCTGGAACTGGCCCTTCTGGTCGAGTGGCACGGTGGCGTCGAGGCCGAGGCCGCCATCGGCGACGGAAATCTGGCTGGTCTTTAATTCGGACGGCTGAAACGCCTGGCCGCGGCCATATTCGTTGTAAACCACCACGTCGCGGCGCGGGCTGATGCGCGATTCGATGGCCCACAGCACGCCTTCCGGTTCCCAGATATCGATATCCTCATCGACCACCACGCAGAGGCGCAAACCGCGATGCACCGACATGATCGAGCCCATGATATTGCGCTGCATGCCCTCGTCGCTGCGCCGGCGCTTCTTGACCTGGACGACGATTCCGCCCCAGGTGGTAAGGCCGGTGAAACCGGCGACGTCTTGCACGAAGCCCGGCGCCATGCGCTCGCACATCTCGTAGATCGAGGCGCAGACGAACGAGATGGTGTACCAGATGGCGCCGAAATGAGGCGTGTAATAGAACGGCTTGTCGGCCCGGTGGGTGATGGCGGTAAGCTCGAAGGCGCGCGGCGTGCGGTAGGCGCGGCCCATATAGCGCGCCCATTCCGGATGCAGCGGCGCCTCGCCCTGGCGCCCCAACTGCTCGGCCTGGTCGGTCTCCCACACGCGCTCGCCCTCGATCACATAGCCCTCCATCACCCATTCGGACTGGGCGATGGCATAGGCATCCACGGTCTTGGCCTTGACCAGATCGATGGCCGAGCCCTGCAGCGCGCCGGCCATGCCGATCTTGTCGGTCTGGCCGGGAAAAATCACCGGATTGAGGGTGCCGACCGCCATCAGCTCGGCCCCCACCGGCGGGCTGCAATTGACGGTGATCGGGATTTTCTTGCCCGGATGGCGCTTGCACACGACGTCGCCCTGGCCGCCCGGCACCATGTTGATCGAGGCATATTGCTGATTGTCGCGGAACGCCATGCGGTACATCGAGATGGTGTTGCCGCCGCCGGCACTCAGGGCGGCCCGATCAGGTGGCAGCCCGAGCCGAATATGCGCGCGCCATCCTCGTTGGTATGCATGATGATGGGCAGGATATCGGTGACGCGCTCGATATCGCTGGCCGGGATCACCGTCTCCTGCACCGGCGCCTCGGCGCTCTCGACATGGTTGGCGGCGATCGGGTTGCGGTAGGCGTCGAGAATCTTGTGCTTGATATCCTTATATTCACCGACGCCGAACAGCCTGGCGGTGCGCTCCGGCGTGGCGTAGAGGTTGGAATACATGCGGGCGTTGGGATAGTCCTTGATATTCTCCGCCACCAGCGCCTTGGAGCCGTCGAAAGCCTTGGTGATGGCGGTCATCTCGATCACCGGGTCGACTTCGTTGGCTATCGAATGGACCTCGTCGCCGAGCCAATCGAGTGTTGTCCGCAGGCTTTTCAGCGCCTCAATGCGCCCCGCCTCTCCGCCGTCCGCTGCTTTGCTCATTTCCGCGTCACTCCCTATCGCTAAAATCAGGCCGGCAAACCTATCAACGCGCTCGAGCCCCGTAAAGCACGAGCAAACCTACCATTCCAATTTGAGGGCGCGGGTGAGGAATTCGCTGATCGGAGCGGCGGTCTTGCAGAATTTGGCGAAGCGCTTGATGAAGTCGGGCGCCAGCGCGTCACCCTCGTCGGTATCGGCGGCGAGGATGAAATCCTTGCGCTTGAGGTCCTCGATCAGCGGATGCTCGGGGTCGTAGCCGCGCGGAGGCCGCTTTAGACTGTCACCCACCAGCGCGCAACCGGCGCTGCCCAGCGCCTTGGCCGTCGTCAGGCGTTTCCAGCGCTTGGGGTCGGCGATGATGGCCTCGCGGATCTTGCCGAGGGTTTTGCTGTCGGGGTGCCAGATGCCGGCGCCCATGAACACATTGCCCGGCTCCATATGGAGATAGAAGCCCGGCGCATGGACGTCTTTGGCGCGGGCATGGCGGAAATGGGCGCCGGCATGGGTTTTGTAGGGCGTTTTGTCCTTGGCGAAGCGGGTGTCGCGGTGGATGCGAAACAGCGAGCCGCCGATGGGCCGCGCGTCGGCGACAAAATGCTCGCTGATCTTCTCCAGATAGGGTGCGAACTCCTCGATGAAGCGCAGCATCGGGCCGCGCAACTCGTCTTCGTAGCGCCCCTTGTTGGCCTTGAACCAGGGTCGCTCATTGTGCTTTTTCAGGTCGCGCAGATATTTGAACAAGCTCGGTTCAAATTGAAAACCCTGGCTCATGACGTATTCCCCATTGTTCGCCCGCTCTTGCTGTAGTTCTATCCTGATCGAACCCAGTGGATAGAATCTAACATATGATACCCATACGACGGCTTCCCAAACCCACCCGGATAGGCGCCCGATGCGCCGCGATGCGGTGCCATCGCAAGCATCGGGCAACGCAGCCGGTGGGCTTGGGAAGCCGCCCTCTCGGGTCCCCTATCCCGGCCTCTCGGGGCGTCGAGCACCCTTGCCGATGCGAAAGCATCGCCTGCGGGCGCTCTCCTGCCGAGAGACCGGGATAGGGGATCGTATGGGTATCATATGTTAGATTTTATCCACTAGGGTGGGAGTAGTTTTGCCAAAGATCGTGATCGGAATAACCGGAGCCAGCGGCGCCGTTTTGGGCGTGCGCACGCTCGACGCCTTCGCCGCCGCCGGGGTGGAAACCCATCTGGTGGTGAGCCGGTGGGGCCAGCAGACGTTGGAGCATGAAACAGCGCTCAAGCTCGACGATCTGCGTGCCCGCGCCACACAGCTTTACGGTTCCGGCGATATGGCGGCGGCGATTTCGTCGGGCTCGTTCCGCACCATGGGCATGGTGATCGTGCCCTGTTCGATGCACAGCCTGGCGGCGATCGCGCTCGGCATGGGCGAAAATCTGGTGCACCGGGCGGCCGACGTGGTGCTCAAGGAGCGCCTGCCGCTGGTGTTGGTGCCGCGCGAGACGCCGCTCAACGAAATTCACCTCGAGAATATGCTGCGCCTCGCCCGCATGGGGGTGCGCATCCTGCCGCCTAACCCGGCGTTTTATAATCACCCGGGAAGCGTCGAGGATGTCGTCGATCACATCGTCGCGCGCATACTCGATCAGTTCGGCGTCAGCGCTGAATTCTCGCGCCGCTGGGACGGCGTGATGCGCCACGCGCATTAGTTTGGTTTTAACAGCGATTTCGGGAGGATGAGGAAAGTGGCCGCGAAACAAAGCAAACGGAAAAGCAAGAAGATCGGCTGGGGCGTCATTGGCTCGACGAGCTGGTCCGAGCATACATTCTCACCGGCGATCGAGCAGGCGAGGGGAGCGGAGTTGCGCGCCGTGCTCGGCTCGACACGGGCCAAAGCGGCGGATTTCTGCCAACGCCACGGCATCGAGGGTGGTTATTCGAAGCTCGCGGATTTCGTCGCCGACAAGTCGATCGACGCGGTATGGATCGGCGGGCCCACCCACATGCACAAAGAGCATGCGGTGGCCGCGCTGAAGGCCGGCAAGCATGTGCTTTGCGAGAAGCCGATGGCGATCACGCCGGCCGAATGCCGCGCTATGATGCGCGCCGCCAAACAGGCGCGGCGCAAGCTGCAAATCGCCTACAACACGCGCCACAGCCCGAAAATCCAGCAAGTGCAGAAGGAATGGAAGGCCGGCCGCTTCGGCAAGCCGGTGCATGGCCGCGCCCATTTCTATTATCCCTATCCGGTCAAACTCAGCGGCTGGCATTCGCGCGAGAAGCAAGTGGGCAGTTGGGCGTTCAACGATATCGGCACCCATTTGATCGATCAGCTGCGCTGGTTCCTGGGCGACGCCAAGAAGGTCATGGCGTCGCACATGTCGAGCCCGAGCTGGGGCTATAGGACGCCGGATCACGCGGTGGCGATGATTTCCTACAACAACGGCGCGGTCGGTACCCTTTCGGCCTCGACCGGCCTGGCACCGGGCTGCTCGCGCCTCGAATTCTACGCCGACAACGGCTACGTCATCATCGACAATGGCGTGCTGGGCCTCGAAGGCACGCTCACCACCGGCTTCCGGAACGGCAAGGAGCGCACCGTCAAGCTGCCTTTCTCGCCGACCTACAAGCTTCAGGTCGAGGCTTTCGGGCGCCACATCACCAGCCGCGCGCCCTTTCCGCTGGCGCCGGGGGATGGTTTGGCCAATGTGAAACTGATCAGCCAGGCGCGCGGCTGGTAAATTTGGGAGGCATATAAAATGGCGTCGGACGAATTGCATTATCTTTCCCTGCTCGAAGCCGGGCGCAAGATTCGCGATGGCGAGATCTCCTCGGCCGAGCTGACGGCGGTGATGCTGGCCCGCATCGACAAGCTAAACGGCAGCCTGCACCCCTATGTCACGGTGCTCGCCGACAGCGCCACGGCCGAAGCCGCCGAGCGCGACGCCGAGCTGGCGCGCGGCGCGGGCCGCGGGGTCCTGCACGGCGTGCCGCTGGCGGTCAAGGATCTGATGGCCATGGATGGCGTGCGCACCAGCGCCGGCATGCCGATCCTCAAGGACCGCATTACCGATCACGACGCCACCGTGGTGACGCGCCTTCGCGACGCAGGTGCGGTGATCCTCGGCAAGCTTCAATTGACCGAAGGCGCCTATGCGGCGCACCACCCGGACATCACCGATCCGGTCAATCCGTGGAACGGCGATTACTGGCCCGGCGTATCGTCGAGCGGCTCCGGCGTCGCCACCGCCGCCGGGCTCTGCTTCGGCTCGCTCGGCACCGATACCGGCGGCTCGATCCGCTTTCCTTCGCTCGGCTGCGGCCTGGTCGGGCTCAAGCCGACCTGGGGGCGGGTCAGCCGTTACGGCGTCTATCCGCTCTCCGAAACGCTCGACCATATCGGCCCGATGACGCGCTCCGTCGGCGACGCGGCGGCGATGCTGAGCGCGCTCGCCGGCGCCGACGACAACGACCCGACGACCCTCAGTGCCGAAGTGCCGGACTATCTCGGCGCGCTCGAGGACGGCGTGCGCGGGCTCACCATCGGCATCGACGAGCGCTACAACAGCCGCGATGTCGATGCCACCGTCGCCGACGCTTTGAGCACGGCGCTCGACGTGCTGCGCGGCGAGGGCGCTTCGATTCGCCCGGTCACCATGCCGGCCTATGACGATGTGGTCGAAAACTGGGTGGTGATCTGCGGTGCCGAGGCGGCGCTCGGCCACGCCGAAACCTATCCGGCGCGGGCCGCGGAATATGGCCCGGTGACGGGCGGCTTGTTGGAAATCGGCGTCTCTTTAGGCAGCACCGACTATGCCCGTGCCACCATCATCCGGCGCAATTTCAGCGGCCAGCTGGCCAAGCTGTTCGATGAAGTCGATCTGCTCGCGGCGCCGGCCATGATCGTGCCGACGCCGCGCCTCGCCGACATGGACGAGCTGCTCGGCGCGCCCGGCGCGTTGGAGAGACTGATCCGCTACACGGCGCCGTTCGACCATAGCGGCAGCCCGACGATATCGCTGCCCTGCGGCTTTACCGAGGCCGGCTTGCCACTCGGTTTCCAACTGATCGGCCGCCATCTCGGTGAGGCAACGCTGCTGCGCGCTGGCTACGCCTTCGAGCGCGCCACGGTGTGGAACGCACGTCACCCGGATCTATAAGGGCATGGCGGAGGGTAACGCTTTGACGGCGTGCCGCAGCGCCGCCGAGATCGCCGCCGCCGTCGGCGCCGGCGACAGCACCGCCCTGGCCGAGACCGATGGCGCCTTGGCGCGCATCAAGGAGCGTGACGGCGCGGTGCGCGCCTGGCGCTGGCTCGACCCCGAGATTGCGCGCGCGGCCGCGAGTGCGGTCGATGCGGCGGCGGAAAAAGGCCCGCTGGCCGGCGCCGGTGTCGGCCTCAAGGACATCATCGACACCACCGACTGGCCGACCGAAAACGGCGTCGGTACCGACAAGGGGCGCCAGCCCACTGAGGACGCCACGGCGGTGACGCGGCTGAAAGCGGCGGGCGCGGTGATCATCGGCAAGACGGTGACCACCGAATGCGCCTTTCTGACGCCCGGCAAGACGCTGAACCCGCACGACCCCGAACGCACGCCGGGCGGCTCGTCGCAAGGGTCGGGCGCCGCCGTCGGCGGCGGCATGGTGCCGCTCGCGCTCGGCAGCCAGACCGTCGGCTCGGTGTTGCGCCCGGCATCCTTCTGTGGCGCCTGGGCGATGAAGCCGAGCTGGGGCCTGATTCCGCGCAGCGGCATGATGGCGCTCTCGCATATTCTCGATCATATCGGCGTCTATGGCCGCTCGGCGCGCGACCTGGCGCTCACCATCGACGTGCTGTCCGGCGATGACGGGCGCGACGCGGCGAGCCAGATGGCGAAACCGAGCCGCCTTGCCGCTGGCCTCGGCGGCCAGCCCGTGGCCAGGCCGCGCTTCGTCCTGCTGCGCGATTACGCCTGGCCCGAGATCGAGCCGGTGAGCGCCGAGCTGTTCGCCAATCTTGCCGATCGCCTGGCGGCGCCGACCCGCGACATGCCGCCGCTCTATGACGATATCTTCGACGTCGCGCAGGAAATCCTGGCCTGCGATCTGGTGTCGAATCTCGGCGAGCGCTACCGCCGCGCCGGCGAGCTGATCTCGCCGGGTTTCCGCGAATGGTTCGTGCGCGGCTTTTCCATCGCCACCGATCGCTATCTCGCGCGCCTCGCCACGCTACACAAAATGCGCATGGCGTTCGCCGGCGTCATCGGCGATTTCGACGCCGCCATCGCGCCGGTGACGGCGGGCGAGGCGCCCAAGGATCTGAGCAATACCGGCAATCCCAAATTCTGCCTGTTATGGACCTCGCTCGGCGTGCCGGCGATCAATGTGCCGGCGTTCAAGGGGCCGGCCGGCATGCCGGTCGGCGTGCAGGTGATCGGCCGCCACGGCGCCGATCTCGAGACGCTCCGCGCAGCCCAATGGCTCGGCCGTGAGCTCGGCGCCGAGATGGTGTAGCGGCGGCGGACGGCAAGCATGGCTGGCGCCATCGATCCGGCGATTATGGACGGCTACCGCCCGCTGCTGCGCGGCCGGCGCCATATGGCCGTCGCCGGCCACTACCTCGCCGCCCAGGCTGCCCTGCAAATATTGGAAGCCGGCGGCAACGCGGTCGATGCGGGTGTCGCCGGCGGCCTCCTGCTCGGCGTGGTACACAGCGAATATGTCAATTTCGCCGGCGTCGCGCCGATCATGATCTACTCGGCCGAGACCGGCCGGGTCGAGACCATCAGCGGCCTCGGCACCTGGCCCGGCGCCGTTACGCCCGATCTGTTCGCGCGCGAGCATGGCGGCGAAATTCCCGAGGGCCTGTTGCGCACCGTGGTGCCCGGCGCGCCTTGCGCCTGGATCAGCGCGCTTCAGCGCCACGGCACGATCAGCTTCGCCGACGCCGCCGTCCAGGCCATCACCTTCGCCGCCGATGGTTTCGTGATGTATCCCTTCATGGCCAATATCCTGGCCGAACATGAGGCGGATTACAGGCGCTGGCCGTCGAGCGCCGAGATCTATTTGCCCGGCGGCGCGCCGCCCCGCACCGGCGATATCTTCGTCCAGCGCGATCTCGCGGCGAGCATCGCCTATATGGTGGACGAAGAACGCGCGGCGGCCGGGAAGGGCAGGGTGGCCGGCCTTGAAGCCGCGCGCGACGCTTTCTACCGCGGCGATATCGCGGCCAAAATATTGCGCTATCACGAGGAAAATGGCGGCCTTCTCGCCGCCGAGGATCGGGCTGATTTCAGAAGCGCCGTCGAGGCGCCGCTGCGCACCCAATTCCTCGACAGCGATGTCTATACCTGCGGGCCGTGGTATCAGGGGCCGGTGTTGGCGCAGGCCCTGGCGCTGCTCGATGCCGACAGTCTGCGCGCCGCGGGTCACAACACAGCGGCCTATATTCACCAAATCACCGAGGCGCTGAAACTGGCCTTCGAGGAACGCGAAAATTATTACGGCGATCCGCGTTTCGTCGATGTGCCGCTCGAGCGGCTGCTGTCGCCGGAACATGTTGCGGTGCGGCGCGCGCTTATTCAGGCGAAGGCGGATACCGCGCCGCCTTCCGAGGGTGAGCCGCCGGTGCCGCGCGACACTTCCTATATTTGCGTCGTCGACAGCGAAGGCAACGCCTTCTCGGCGACGCCGAGCGATGTTTCCTACGACACGCCGGTCATTCCGGGCACCGGTCTCTGCCCGTCTTCGCGCGGCTCGCAATCCTGGGCCGATTCGGCGCATCCCTCCGCCGTTGCGCCCGGCAAGCGCCCGCGCCTCACGTCCAACCCGGCGCTGGCGATGCGCGGCGGCGAATTCGTCATGCCGTTCGGCACGCCGGGCGGCGATGTGCAATGCCAGGCCATGCTACAGCTATTGTTGAACATCCTCTTGTTCGACATGAACCCGCAGGCCGCCGTCGAGGCGCCGCGCTTCGCCAGCTACAGCTTTCCCAATTCCTTCGCCCCGCATGACGCCTATCCCGGGCGCCTCAATCTGGAGGGACGTACCGCGCCGGATGTGCAGGCGGCGCTGACCGCGCGTGGCCACGACGTGCACATTTGGCCGGATTGGAGCCCGCTCGCCGGCGCGCTATGCGTGATCTATCAGGACCTCGGGCGCGCCACCCTGGCCGGCGCCGCCGACCCACGGCGCCCGGCGATGGCGGCGGGAAATTAGGCGCCGTGCTATTAGGCGGCGGACCTCAGATCGAGCACGATCTTGACCGCGTGGGTGCGATTGGCGGCACCGAGTTTGCGTAAGATTCCCTTCATGTGGAGCTTCACCGTGACCACCTGAAGGTCGAGGGCGGCGGCGATCTCCTTGTTCGATTTGCCTTCGATGAGCTGTTCGAGCACATCCATCTCACGCGGGGTGAGGGCGGTGAGCGGGCTGTCCGGCGGCATGTCGTCGACCTCGGCGGCACTGCATGTTTCGTCGTAGAGCGCCGAGGGGATGAATTTTTCCCCCGCCATCACGAGGCGAAGCGCGTTCAGCATGGCGTCACCGCCGAGCGTTTTCGGCAAATAGCCGTTGGCGCCGTGCTCGAGCGCATTGGTCATGTCCTGGTGGCGGATGGAGCCCGAGAGGATCACGATGGGAATGTCCGAATAGCGTTTGCGCATTGCATCGAGGCCGTCAAAGCCGGTGCTCCCCTGCATGTTGAGGTCGAGGATGATGAGGTCCAACGAAGCCGCGCCGGCGGCCAGATCGGCGGCCTGGTCATAGGTCTCGGCGTGCAGAACTTCGACCTCGTCGGCGAGGCGCGAGCAATAGAAGGCGAGCGCATCGCGCACCAATTTATGGTCGTCGGCGAGCAAAACCCGCATATGCGTCTCCTGCCGTCTGACGGATCGTGACGTCCGATTCGCAGCTATTTTCCTATATTCGGACGCGCCGCGAAACGCAGGCATTCGCCAACCGGCCGGAACAGCGCCGGGCCGGCCGGGCAGGAAAATAATTTGAAAATTTGGCGGATCGTATCAAATGAAACAAATTCCACCGACCGATGTAAAAAGCATATTCGAGAGAGTATATATCCTATCTGTTGATATATATCGTAAATATAAAAGAGATTTTTCTATATTTATGTTTTGTATTAATAGCTAGTTAAAATTTTATTATTTGAAGATTCCTATTTTTATATGGGGAGCTTGCAAAGATGAGTATTTTTCATTGTGGATCAATCTGCCTTCCCGGCGGACATGGCGCGCGCGACCATAAAGAATCTCTCTCAGCCAAGCGAACCACCTACATACCCGGCCGCCGAGCGACGCGAATTTTCCGCGCCCTCGCCGTCGGCCGTGGCCGCCAATTCGCCGCCTATCTCGCTGACGATGCTCTGAGAGACGGAGAGCCCGAGGCCCATGCCCTGGCCGACTTCCTTGGTGGTGAAGAAAGGCTCGAAAATGGAATCGAG
>PVBE011895689.1_pt1 | contig 12727 bp, 12 predicted proteins | sample 1631181 | NCBI WGS metagenome assembly PVBE01 (sample SAMN08397723, study PRJNA350692) | Marine metagenome, whole genome shotgun sequencing project. | isolation source: water | place: Pacific Ocean | collected 2012-04
CTGCACTACGCGCCGGATCCGAGCAGCCAGTCCGTCTGCACGATCGGAGGCAACCTCGCGGAAAACAGTGGCGGCCCGCACTGTTTCAAGTACGGCATGACCACGGACCACATCCTCGGAGCGACGGTCGTCCTTCCCGACGGTGAGCTCGCGATGCTGGGGGGCCCGTCAGGATCCCGCCCCCCCAGACAATTCGACCTCGCGGGGTTGTTCTGCGGATGCGAAGGAACATTCGGCATCGCCACGGAGATCACCGTGCGCCTCAGTCCGAATCAGGAGTCGATCGTGACCCTGCTCGCGTCGTTCCGCACGATGGAGTCAGCGTGCGGAACGGTCTCCGACATCGTCGCCGCGGGCATGGTGCCGGCGGCGCTCGAGATTCTCGACAGCGCGACGATCGCCGCGATCGAAGCGTCGGTGTTCAAAGCAGGCTACCCGCAGGACGCCGCGGCTGTCCTGCTCATCGAACTGGACGGGCCGAGCGAAGCGACAGAGGTCGAGTCGAAACAGATCGAGGATATGTGTCGAGCCCGGGAAGCGATTCGCATCGAAGACGCACGGGCACCCGAGGACCGCCTGCGGCTGTGGAAGGGAAGGAAGGGCGCGTTCGGCGCGATGGGTCGACTGAGCACGGACCTGTACGTACTGGACGGGGTCGTGCCGCGGACGCGACTGATCGACACTCTTCAGAAGATCACCGCGATTGGAAAGAAGTACGAACTCACGCTGACGAATGTGTTCCATGCCGGCGACGGCAACCTCCACCCGAACATCGCGTACGACGGTCGTGATCCGGAAGAGACCAAACGCGTCGTCGTCGCCGGAAACGAAATCCTGAAGATCTGCGTCGAGGCAGGGGGGAGCATCACGGGCGAGCACGGTATCGGCTCCGAGAAACTCGATCACGTGGCGTTGATGTTCGACGACGACGATCTCGAGGTGATGGCCCGCGTGCGTGACGTCTTCGACCCGAAGGGCCTGTGCAATCCGGGCAAGGTGATCCCGACGCGCAGCAGCTGCGCCGAGGTAGGTCGTTGGCCGCAGATGGTCGAAAGGGTGCTGCTGCCGGAGGACCCTTCGTGACGTCCTCCTTCCCCGAAGTCGACTTCCGCGCGTCGCAGACGGTCACGGTCGAAAACGAATTCGAACTCCGCGAAGCCCTGGCGTCCTTCGATGCAGTCCGTCTCGCGGGCACCGGTTCGGCGCAGTCCCGGGTGCCGGCACCGGACGATGAAGTCGCCGTCGTCAGCCTCGCAGGCATGGCACGCATCCTTCGTCTCGAAGCCGACGACCTGACGTGCTCGGTCGAGGCCGGAGTGCTCCGGGCGGATCTCGATTCTGAACTCGAAGAGCGCGGACTGTGGCTACCGTGTGGCGGTGGCGGCACGCTGGGGGGATTGTTCGCCGCCGACGAGATCGGTCCACTGGGCCCGGCGCAACCAGAGCCGCGCAGTCTGCTGTTGGGGATGACCGCGATGCTCGCCGAGGGAAAGCGGTTTCGATCCGGCGCGCGCGTCGTGAAGAACGTGGCAGGGTTCGACCTTCAGAAGCTCTTTGTCGGGAGCCGTGGTCGCCTGTTCGCCGTCACCGAATTGCACCTCAAGCTCAGGCCTCGACCGCGGGCGATGCTGCACTTCTTGAACGGCGACCTCTCCCGTGAAGAAGCGCTGGATCTGGCGGCACGGCTGCGGCGTGAACCGACGCGACCGGCTTCGCTCATCGTTGAGGGAAACGAGAGTCTGGCTGTGAGCGGTACGCTGGCTGGCAACCCCAGCCACCTGGATCGGTTGGCGAAGCAGTTCGGACTCGTTCGGATCGCAGACGCGCCGGCGAGTCGACGCGAGCAGGACGACGTTGAAGCGGATCTCACGCGCGAAGTGGTCCGCGGACAGATCCGGTTTCGACGCGTCATCGACCTCCTCGCAAAACTGCCGTCAACCGCGGAGTTCCGCTTCGCCGGAGAGCGATTCGAGATCTATCTCGACAAGGACAAAACAGATGAACTGCTCGCCGATCTCCCGTCGTGCGGAGCCGCGGGGGAGATCACGGAGGGTGTCGCCACGCGGCGCGGCATCGGGACGACCGGCGACCCGAACAGCGCCCGCCTCGCAGCCGGACTCAAGGCCGCACTCGATCCGAGAGGCGTGCTGCGTTGAATGCCACGACATCGAACTGGTCGTTCTACGAGACGACGCTGGACTGCGTGCACTGCGGGCTATGCCTGCCCGCATGCCCTACTTACAACGTGCTCGGACTGGAGACCGATTCGCCCCGCGGCAGGGTCCACTTGATGCGCGCCCTCGCCGAGGGACGCATCGAAGACCCGACGGCGATCCGCGTGCACCTCGACCAGTGCCTCGGGTGCCGCGCCTGCGAAAACGCGTGCCCGTCCGGGGTGCAGTACGGCCAGACTCTCGAGGGCGTCAGGGAAACGATCGAAAAACGCTGGCCGGCGAAGGGCTTCAAGGCCGGGCTGCGTCGTTTCCTGCTGCGCCAGGTCGTCGCGAGACAGGGACGGCTGCGGTTCGCGTTTCGGCTGGCGAGACTCGCCGAGAGCATCGGCCTGCGATGGCTCGCTCGGAAATTCGGCTTGCTGTCGAAACTCTCGGGCGAGCTGGTGCCGCGCGTGCCGAGCGCGACCCAGCGGAAACCGCTGCGTGGCACGCACGAGCCGGAAGGTGAAGTGCGAGGAACGGTGGCGCTGTTCACCGGCTGCGTGATGGAACAGGTGTTCGGCGATCTCAACCGCAAGACGCTGGAGTTGCTCGTCGCCAATGGTTTTCGCGTTGTCGTCAGCGAGGATCAGGGATGTTGCGGCGCGTTGTTGATGCACGACGGCCAGACTGACGCGGCGAGAGAGCTCGCGGCGCAAAACGTCGCGGCGTTCCGAGACGCCGAGGTCGTGATCCACAATAGCGCAGGGTGCGGCGCGGCGATGCGCGACTACGGTCACCTCCTCGGCAGCGAGGAAGGGAGCGACCTCGCCAACCGATGCCAGGACGTCTGTGAATTCCTGGGCGATGTCGGGCTCAGGGCGACGCCGGCGCCGCTCGACCAGAAGGTGGCCTACGACGATCCTTGCCACCTCTGCCACGGACAGGGCGTGCGCAGCCAACCGCGAGAGTTGTTGCAGCAGATCCCAAAGATCGACCTGGTCGCGAACCCCAATGGCGAGACCTGTTGCGGTTCAGCCGGGATCTACAACCTGAACCAACCGGAGTTGGCGGCTGAGATCGGCGAGGCGAAGGCGGCGGCGCTTCAGCACACGGGAGCCGCGATCATCGCGACCGGCAACCCAGGCTGCATCATGCAGATCCGCGCCCATCTCACGCGCGCGGGGACGACGATGCGCGTCGCGCACCCGGTCGAATTGCTTCTGCCTGCTGTCCCCGAAAACGACGACTAGCTGCCGACGACGTGCATCAGGCCGGCAGTCGCTGAGAGGTTGGCGTTCGGGGACGCCTTGTCCAGTATCAGCCACTGAGAGTAGACCTTCGCGCCACCCAGATTGCCGAGCGGAGGCACCGGTGTCTTGATCTTGGCGCTGCCCGTCCCGGGGCCACCGCCGACCGTGGTCGTGAACACATAGAAATCGGGAGACACGAGCAGATTGCAGTTCGGGGCGAAGATGAACGCCAGGTTGAAAGGCAGGTTGGAGGTCCCCCACTTCGTCTTGCTGATGCCCACGATGAAGATGCACGGATAGCTCGAACCGGCCTTCGTCAAGAGCTGCTCGTAGCTGCCCAGGCCCGGCATCGGCACGGCGTTGGCCGAGCCGACCGGAGCGATGTTGTTCCCACCCTTGCAGCCGGCGCCGTAGTCGTACGTCCCGCCTTCCTGGAAGAGGAAACGCGTCGCCAGTCCGTGGTGACCCGTCGTCCCAGAGCTGTTCGCGGTCGCGGCATTCGGGTTGCCGATGAAGTACTGCCGCTTGACGTTGCTGAGAGTCAAGACCGTCGACTCCGCGGCGAAGGTGACCGACTTCCCGTGGCCGTTGTCCCACATCTTGATGTCCAACACGACGTTCGACGTCCCGTCGTACTTCCAGTCGATGACGAATGGCAGCTTCGTAATCGCACCTGACACCGGGATCTTCCTCCGCGGAATAACGGTCACTTTGTTCGAGACGAAGTTCTGAGCGAAGAACCCCGAAAGTGACGACGAGGCGTTCGCCAGCGTGACTTCGATATCGAGCGTCGAACCGGACGGCATCGCGCCGAAGAACTCCAAGCCGACGAAGCGCACCGGCTGCTTGACTTCGGGGCTGAACTGCCTGCCCTCGTACCACTGCTGGTAGTGGATCTTGTCCTGGCCCAAGGGCAGGGAGCTCGTCCGCGGGACCGGGTTGGACTTGGGGAGCTTCACCTTCTTCGTCGTCTGGGTCTGGGCCACGGCTGCGACGGCGAGAACGGGAAGCAACGCAAGAGCCAGAAGGGAGTTCTTCATGATCAGAGGAAGGGTCGCGTGACGGGCTCGGGAAGGCTGGGCAGGAAGTATATGGACGGAAATATCCATGGTAACGCCCCAGGAGGGCGAGTCTTCGGGATCTGGGGGCCGACCCGCATATTCGCCCCTCCCCTGGAGAGGTTCCGCGGAAGTCTACCTCAAGATCCCCGCCGACCCGGGGCACCGCAAAGGGCCTTGAGACCCGTGGGATGGGAGGCAAACTGGGGCGATGCCAATCTACACCGGCACCGGCGACACGGGCTTCACCGGTCTCTTCGACAACCAACGGGTTCAGAAGGACGACCTCCGCATCCAGGCGTACGGCACCGTCGACGAGGTGAACTCATTCCTCGGGCTCCTGCGCTGCGAGGACCTCCCCGCGGAACTGGACGAGCGACTGCAACAGATTCAGTGCGCGCTGTTCGAGCTCGGGGCGAGCCTCGCGACGCCGGGTAGCGGCGAGGCGTCCCCCACGCTGCGCGCCGGCGCAGACCTGCTCGAGGGCTGGATCGCCGAGAGCGAGGACCAACTGCCCCAACTCAAGACGTTCGTCCTCCCCGGCGGGCACCGCGAAGCGGCCATGCTCCACGTCGCGCGGACGGTGGCGCGACGGGCAGAGCGCCTGTTCTGGGCCCTGCACCGCAAGGAGAAGCTGCAGGACGACGCCGGCATCTACCTGAACCGGCTATCCGACTTGTTCTTCAGCTGGGCCCGGACAGCAAACCTGCGCCACGGCGTCGCAGATGTGCCTTGGGTGAGTACGGACGGGTAGCCATTGGCTCGAAGTCTTCGCCACTGAGCATCTGGTGCCGATCGAGCCGGGCTTGGCTAGACCGGTCCCGCCGCAGTCCGTCCCAGCCGGCAGGCGCGGCGCAGCCACATCATGGCGCGCTCGACCTCACGGGGGCCGTTCACGGGGATCTCCACGAACTCACGAAGGTTCGGATCGCCGTTATCTGCTTGGCGCTTCGCGCCTTGGATCTTCAGTGCCTCGGTAACTTGGGGCGGGGCCAGCTTGACCACCACGCCCTTCTTTCCAAGATAAGCAAACACCTGGCCGCGGACAAAAAAGCTGTCCTTGCTGTCCACGTCTTCACGGGCAACATCTTTCCAGGCACAAAGCCGCTCAACAATCGTCGAAATAGGGTCCATTGAGCCCGCAGATTATAACTGATGGGGGCCGACTCACCTATCCCACATCATGTGTCGTAAGCACATTATTTGGGGAGCCGACCCGCCAGGAGACCCGCTTTCTACCGCTGACACCGGGAGATACCGATATCTCGCCGAGGTCGGACCAGGATGATCCGCGCGGGAAAAAGTGCAGTGGATTCTCCGATTCGAGCGGGGCTCAGCCCCTGAGGAACCAGTTCTTGAGCACCAGCAAGGCCATGGCTGGATACTCGTCGAGCCGTCGCCTCAGGTAGGCGATGGCCATCTTCCAGCCCATGGCAAACGGCACGTAGAGCCGCACCCGGATGCCCTGCCGCACGAGGTCGGTCAGGAGCTTCTGCCTCGGGACCCCGAACAGCATCTGGACCTCGAATCGGTCCTTCGCGACGTGGGACGGGCCGACGACCTCGTCGAGGAAGCGGCGGATATACGTCTCGTCGTGGGTCGCGAACTCGACGATGTGACCGCGATCGAGGAGCCGCGCCGCGAACTCGAGCATGCGGTCCTTCATCTCGGGCTTGTGGGTCACCGCGACCTCGTCCGGTTCGCGGTAGATCCCGATCACGAGTCGGACCCGCATGCCCGCGGGCAGACGGTCGAGGTCTGCGGCGGAACGGTGAAGGCGGGTCTGGATCACGCAACCGACGTCGGTGAAGCCCGCTGCGTGAAGCTCGTCGAGCGCGTCGAGCGTGAAGTCCGTCCAGTGCCGACTCTCCATGTCGACGGTGACCCGCACGCCTCGCTCCCGGGCGTACTCGCAGATTCGGAACAGCGCTTCCTTCGAACCCTTGGCGTCGCCCTCGTCCTCCATCGGAGAGGTCGTGTAGCTCGACGGCTTGAGGGACAGCGTCGGGCGCTGGCCATCGCCGTCGAAGCGTGAATCGCTCGCCACCGCGTCGACCATGCCGAGGTACGTCAGCACGTTCTGCTCGACGATCTCCTCCGAGTCGATCCCTTCCGCGAGCAAGTCGAGCGTGGTGAGGAACCCGTGTTTCTCGAGAAGAAGCGCCGCGACATCCACCGCCTTCTCGACGGAGTCACCGGCGACGTACGGTTTCGCGAAGAACCGGACGAGGGGCGGGGGGATGAGGCGGATGAGGGGGTTCACGCGGGACGAATCATGGGTAATCCACCTTCTCCGTGCAACGAGCCGTCCGCGGGTTATCCGGTCGACGTGGCGATCTCCCGACCGCCCTCCGTCATCGGTGGCGTCTCCGCGCCGATGGCCTCGAAACTCGCGACCGCCGCCGCGTCGGTGTCCGCGTCCCACAAGGCGTCGGCGAGCCGGACGTGCATCTCCTCGCGCGGATCGCGGAGCACGCTCTCGAGCAACGGCAGGTCGTCATCGCCCGCATAGCGGGTCTGCATCAGCGGATGCCGCCGCGAATCCTCGCCGAACTCGGACTCGGGCAGCGGGCGGTAGCGCCAGAAGAAGCCGAGGTGCCACGGCAGGAATCGCATCACGCGCACACGCCCGCGATCGTCGTCGTAGAAGTGCTCCTTCATGTATCCCGCGAACCTGCGATAGATCGCGACCCGCTCTTCGGAAGTGGGCTCGATGCTCCGGCCCTCGGCTATTTCCTGGAAGATCCACGGCTTGATCAGGGCGCCCCGCGCGACCATGACCGATGCACACTTGGACCGTTCTTGAAAGCGGCGGGCCTCGTACCACGTCAGGATGTCGCCGTTCCCGATGATGGGGATTGATCGCTCCTCGACGAGTTGCCCGATGAGATCCCAGTCCGCGGCCTTCGAATACCGCTGCTCGCGCGACCGTGCGTGCAACGTCACCGCCGCCGCGCCAGCCTCTTCCATCAGCTGCGCGATCCGGGGCGCGTTGGTCTTTCCCTCCTTCCAACCGGAACGGATCTTCACGGTCACCGGCACGGGCAACTCGTTGACCATGGCCTCGACGACCCGAGCCATGGCAGTCGGTCGTTGCAGAAGAGTCGCGCCCATGCCGCGGCGGACGACGTCGTGGATCGGGCACCCGGCGTTGAGGTCGATGAACTTCGAACCATCATCCACTGCGCGCAGTCCGGCCTTCACCGCTTCGGCTGCCTTGCCAGCGGCGATCTGCACGCCGAAATTCGTCTCGCTGTCGTGCTTGCGCAGCAGAGCCAACTCCGACCGGGTGCCGCGGTTAACCTGCCTCGCGTAGGCCATCTCGGACATGGTGATCACCGCGCCGAAGTCCACACAGAGTCTTCGGAAGGGCAGGTTCCCTCCCCTCGTCAACGGAGCCAGAATCGCGTTTCCTTGCCAGTTCATCGGGCGGGGGATTCTAAACCTCTCCGCGGGCTCGCCGGGCTACAATAGCCAGCCCAGGGGTGACGTGATCCCATTCGGATCTGCCTGCCCGCCAAGAAAACCCCTGCGCCCCCCACAAAAGAAAGGTCACCCATGCGCATTCACGCACTCGCCATCCTCGCCGGGACGTGTGCGGTCGTCGGCACGTTCATCGCAGCGTCCAACATCGACCGCCATCCGATCAAGCAACCGGGCAGCACCACGACCCTCCAGACCGCTCCGGTTCCTCCTGGCCCTCCGAAGTACGGACACCTCATCCTGCAACTCGAGGGAAACGTCCACGGTCTGACCGTGACGTGGATCACGCCGAAGGCGTCCGGTTACAACGAGACAAAGATCAAGAGCTCGTTCGAGGTCGATCTCTTCGACGGCGCCGGCGCGAAGCTCGGGACCTACCCGATCGACCTGTCCGCCTTCGACACGGATCCGGCGCGGATCGGCAAGCCGCTGCGAGTTCAGGGCTGCGAGATTCGCGACAGCAGAATCGTCACGATCGTGAACGTCCCGTACTTCAAGGCCACCGCGTCCATGCGGATCCGCAGCGGCGGGATCGTAATCGGTCGTCTCGGCGCAGCTGGGATTGGCACGCTCACGGAGCAGGGAGAGGTGCGATGAAGTTCACAACCGCCCTCCTCACCATCGCGACCCTCGCAGCCGGTGTTTCGGCACAGGTGACGGTCAAGACCATCCTCAACAACGGCGCCTCCAGCAACCGCTACGACATCGTCATCCTCGGCGACGGGTACCAGTCCACCGAGCAAACGAAGTTCAACAACGATTGCGCGGCAGTTCTCAACAAGCTGTTCGCCACCGAACCGTACAAGACGTTCAAGCCGTTCTTCAACGCGCACACCGTGTTCCGCGCGAGCAAGGATTCCGGCGCGGACCACCCCGACAAGAACCCGCCGATCGTCAAGGACACGGTGTACGACGCGTCGTACAACATTGGCGGCACGCCCCGTTGCCTCTACATCAAGAACACGTCGCAGGCGAGCAAGGACGCGGCGCTGGCTCCGGCGGTCGAGGGACGCATCATGGTGATCGTCAACGACAGTCGCTACGGCGGCTGCGCCGGTACGTTTGCAGTCACGTACAACGGTTCGTCGATGACGAACGTGCAAGTGCACGAATTCGGGCACTCGTTCGCGCGCGTGGCCGACGAGTACGACTACCCCAACGGCACCTACACCGGCGGCGAACCGAGCCAGAAGAACGTGACCAAGGACCCGACCGGCAAGGCCAAGTGGCCGCTGTGGCTCGGGTTCAACGGTGTCTCGGCGTTCGAGGGTGCGAAGTACTACAGGTACGGCTTATACCGCCCGGTGAGCAACTGCATCATGCGGTCCCTCGGTCGGCCAGTGTGTCCGGTCTGCGGCGAGCAGGTCGTGATCTACAGCTACAAGACCGTCTCGGCGATCGACAAGCCGGTTCCGGCAGCGACGATCGTCGCGGTCAACCAAGGCACGAAGCAGACTTTCTCGTTCACGAACATCGCACCCGCGAGCGGCAACGCCGTGACCTCGTGGAAGGTCGACAGCGCGCCGCAGTCCTCGACTTCGAGCGCTCTCCGCGTGGACACATCCGGGATGTCGTACGGCGACCATCAGGTGGTCGCGCAGGTCGTGGACAAGACCGCATACGTGCGCAACGACCCTGCCAATGACCTCGTCAGCACGCGCACCTGGACGCTGAGGATCAACACGCCGAAACTGGCCGACCTCTACGCGTTGTGGCTGCCGCTGCGGGCCGGCGTGCCCGCAGGAACGAGCCTGCAACTCGATACTTGGGTGCAGAACATCGGATCCGCCGCCTCACCGACGGTTCGGGTCGATCACTTCCTCTCGACGGACCCGATCTTCACCAGCGCCGACATCTACCTCGGCGGCTACAACCAGAGCGGACTCAACCCTTCCAAGGTCATGAAGACCAGTCGATCGTCGGTGAACATCCCGGCGCACGTTCGACCGGGCAACTACTACCTCGGCATGGTCATCGACCGCACGAATGTCGTGAAGGAGTTGAACGAGAACAACAACGTGCACTCGTTCGCCATCACGATCAAACCGGCAGCGTGCACGGCGTATCTCTCCTACGATGATCCCCTGAACTACCCGCCGACCGCCGGAGCCGTCAACGCGACGACCGGTGGCGTTCTGCACCCCGTGGTTACTGCCCGGTGCAACATCGGCGACGGTTACATCATTCTACTCGGCTGCTCGGGGACATCGCCGGGCACCGCCCTGCCTCCGAACTTGACTCTTCCGCTCAACATCGACGCGTGCACGGATGTGTTCTACCGCGGCATCGGCAGTCCGTTCTTGCTCGGCTTCCTCGGGAAGATCGACGCGCAAGGCTTCGGACGTGCCCGCTTGACGGTGCCATCCGGTCTGCCCGGCGTGGTCAATGGTCACTTTGCCTCCGTGATCTTCGACTCGACGACCGGCGCCTTCAAGCGCGTGACCAACGCGGTCAACTTCACGTTCAAGTAGTCTGGCCACCTCGTTCTCCACCCCCGTGCGCCAACACACCACGGCGTCCGGGGGCGGGTCTCGTCAGAAGGTCGTGACCTTCAGGAATCCGATCGGGTCGCCGACGATCGCCGTCTCGATCGACTCGGCGTCGGGCTCGATGTGGAGCGCGCACGACTCCGCGCCATCCATCAGCCAGGCGACTTCTTCGAAAGTGGTCGTCACCCACGCCGGCGTCGAGAGACCCCCGAGGAGTTTCGCGACGAGACCGCGTATCCGCGTTCTCTCCGCTTCGAATTGTTGGGTGTCGAGCAGCACGGGTGGCAAGCGACCGTAGGACAAGCCACTCACGACGGGATAGGTCTCAGGGTCGTTGAGCACGCTGACGAGCGACAGGTGGTCGTATCCGCCGTCGATCACGACGTCCGCGGCGTCGGAGTGTTCGAACACGAGTCGATCGCCGAGGCCGACCTCGCGGAGGCACGCGTTGAGAATCTCACACTCAGGTCGGTTCAGGGTCACCACCCTGACCTCGCGGCGAAGATCGCAGACTTCCGTGACCAGAATTGGGAGCTCGGCGACGCCGGCGCCCACGTGGAGGCTCGTCCCGGTAGTCAACCGATTGCCGAGAGCTCGCGCCCACTCGATGCCATGGCGAAGTGCGGGCTCGCGATGCGCCCGCCAGAACTCATCACCGCCCTCCTCGCAGTAGATCTGGCCGAGTCCCGCATAATCGAGCCCTGCGAAGATGCGGTCCAGCAACTCAAGACTTTCGGACGTGGGCACACTCATGCACGGCTCCTCGAAAACCAGAATACATGGACATTGCCACAAGTGAGCACAAGGCGGACAACAATGGTAGATGATGGTTGTGGAATGCAGAGCACGGAACACAAGACCTAGGAAACCCAATCATGCGAGCCCGATCCCTTCTCCTGGCACTCCTCGTACTGCCGTTCTTCAACGGCTGCGTTTGCGAGAAGCACTCCCGAAATCATGACCGGCGTGGTCAGAGCGCACGCGAACACCGCGCCGTTGAGCTCCGCTTCGGCGAGCGCACCGTGACGGTGCGTCGGCGCGAAGCAGCGCGCCGTTGGTTCTCGGAAGAAGTGAAGCGGATCAAGGGTCGACGCGGCAAGCCGACCTCGCGACGGGGCCGTTCTGAGCCTCGGCGCGAACGGCGCGCGCCCACGCGGAGGCGCGGCAATGACTCCGACCGCCGCGTCGAAGCGCTGCGCAAGCGCATGCAGGATTCGCGCAAGCGGATGGAACTGGACAACCGTCGCGCGAAAGAGCGCGCGGAAGCCGGCAAGAAGCGCGGCAACACGTCCCGGCGGCGGTCAGCCGAGAGACGCTCACCCAGGTCCAAGGAGAGAAGCGAGCGAGAAGGCCGCCGCTCCGAGTTGCGACGTCGCATCGCGGAGAAGCGCCGCGAAGGTGCCAAGAAGAAAGAAAAGAAGAAGGGCTCCAGCGAGAAGAAGAGCTCGAGCAAGAAGAAGCCCGCGAGGAAGTCGAAGAAGAACAAGAAGTCCGAGAAGAAGGACATCACCTGACATCGCCTGATGGTGGGATAACGGACATCCCACGACGGCGCTCTCACCCGACGATGAACATGGCGGCACGCTGGGATTCACCAGCGGTCGCGATCGTCAGGGCGTCAGCCCGGCGAGCTTGCGGAGCATCTCGAAGCTGAAGATGCCAGTCTCGTGGAAGTCGCTCCACTTGAACGTGAGCGCGTAGCGACCCACCAGGTCCGTGTTCAGGAGCAGGATGTTCTCCGGCACGGTACCCGGATCCAGGAGCCTCTTCCCGGTCCACTCCTCGACGCACTGCGCGCAGGGGCAAGCCAGCCGAAGCTGGCGCGGCGAGTAGCGAGAGACTGCGTCGTCCTTCCAGACGATCTCGAGTTCGTCGGCCTCAGTGGTGTTGATACCCTTGGGATCCATTGGCCCGGCCAGCGTCCCCGCGCGCCGTGGTTTCGCAAGAGCGTGCTTGCTCCGCGGCGGGCATTCCGCGAAAAGACCTGGAATGATCCTCGGATCCGTCATTCTCGCGGGGGGCCGCAGCCGCCGGATGGGGCAACCCAAGGAGTCGCTTCCTATCGGCGACAACACGATGCTCGGTCGCACCGTGGACACGTTGCTGGCCTGCACGTTTCCAGTGGTGATCGTCGCGCGGGACGCCGAGCAGGAGCTTCCACCGGTGTCGCTAGAATCCGAGATCGTGTTCGACGATCGATCGGAACAGGGACCGCTCATGGGGATGCTCGCGGGACTGCGCGCCGTGCAGGGATCGTGCGACGCGGTATTCGTCATCGGATGCGACGCGCC
>PVBE011785983.1_pt1 | contig 12726 bp, 12 predicted proteins | sample 1631181 | NCBI WGS metagenome assembly PVBE01 (sample SAMN08397723, study PRJNA350692) | Marine metagenome, whole genome shotgun sequencing project. | isolation source: water | place: Pacific Ocean | collected 2012-04
GCTAGAAAAAGAAAGCGCAAAATTTTCTAATAATTCATCACCCTTTGCGGCACTTAAAAAATAAAACCTTGATTCCCCCGATCATTTTCCCCCTAACCAGCCCTGACAGGTCATAATTACATACACTGTCGGGGTCCTACCATTTTTCTTTTTCTCAAAGAGTAAAGTGTTGGGATTTTATAGATATAAAAACACGTCATAGCTTATGGCGTGTTTTTGTGTCCACATGCGTTTTTGGGTGTATGCTGTTGACTTTTTGGTGTTTTTTTAGTATAGTACCGGCTCACGAGTTCTTTTTACATATATAACCAAGGAGGATTGCTATGAGTGAGCATGACTATGGCCCAAAAAATCAGAGCCCTCAGGGGTATGTTGATGAATTATTATCTGGCAAAAAAGAAACAGACGACCCAACACAATTAGCATTATTGACTCAATTGTCTCAAACAGCCCAGCAGATAAAGTTAGTTACTTCTACATGTGCGGAATCACAGCATAAAATTGCCATGATCAAGGATCTGCAATCTCTTGTTGCTGAGACATCTAAGCAATTCCCAAACCTTTCTTTTCGTGTAGAAGCATTATCTGAAGAAAAAGTTGCGGAACTACAGTTTAAAATTGCAGTGATAAGTGATCTGCGATCACGTGTTTTTGATGCGTCTAAGCAGTTTTACGATCTTTCTTTTTCTTCGGTAGAAATTTTGTCTGAGGAGTTGGGTATTCTAAACAAGTTTGCGATCGAGGGTGGTGCGTTACCAAGCAATGAGCAGGTAATTAAGTTACCAGGTAAAGATGATTTTGAGGATTTGCCAGAAATGGAAGTATTTTTTGCAGAAGAATTGGAAGTGGTTTCTGTGGATATACCAACAAAAGCACTTGAACTTGTCAATATACAAGAGGATGTGGACGGGTATATTTTTGATAGCACAGAAGACACGTTTTCTTTGTACAAAAAAGACACACCCCATCGTATTCATGGATTTATTGATGCGGTTGCTGGTTTACCCAAGTATGATGGACACGGGGCACCTTCTTTGGAAGAGTGTGGATATTTTACACAAGAGGTGGTGATGGTGTATCTAACACCAGACAAAGAGATTGAGCCGGATGTGCACTTTTTGACCATCGCACGTATTATTGGGCTTATTGGAGATGGGTTTGTATTTGGTATGACCCAAAAAACACAGTTGTTTCATCTTTTGTCAGCCCTTGCTGCACAGTTAAAGATATTTGACGCTATAGGTAGTGTGGGTATAAATAAAGATGATTTTGAAAAAATTAAGACGCTGTGTTTTGGTATTGTAGGTGGGGCACAAAGTGAAACTGCGTGTGGTTATGTGTTTGGATTATGTCGTTCCCATGTGCCAGGAGGTGAAGGTATTATTGGGGATACATGGGAAGAGATTCTCTCATACCATGGTTCTTATTTGCAAGTGAAAGAACCGGTAGTGGTTGTGCATTTTTCTGATGCTGACCGTGCGTTTCAAGACGCACTTCTTGATGCAGATGATTCGAGCAACGCTATTAGAGAATTGTTTAGGGCAGAGCTCAATAGTTCACGGTTTTATACCAAAGCTGGTATTCCACCAACGGTTGGTTTTTTGGCAAAGTCGTATATACAACATCTTAGTGGTACAAGTTTTAAGGATTTACGACACGCTGCCAAGACACAAGAGTATATCTTTGAAACATAAGAGCGTACTAAGTTTTTGCACAAGTTACAGGGTTTTTTAACCCTGTTTTATATTCTATGCATAAATGCATTTTGTAACGTTATGTCGTCGGCATATTGCACATCACTTCCCATGGGTAACCCTCTTGCAAGGCGTGTTACTTTTACGTGTGGATACTCCTTTTTGCACACACGAGCAATATACATCATGGTTGTTTCACCAGTTATATCGGGATTGAGCGCAAGAATCAGCTCAAGAGGTTCTGTGGTGATTCGCTGAAATAATTCTGTTAATTTAATATGTTGAGATTCAATCGGTGCATCTGTTTGTAAAGTGTCGCGTAAGACATGATAGACGCCTTTGTGTGCACCAACACGTTCCATGACGGCAACGTCTTGTGGATGTGTGACAACACAAATATGTTGTCGCGACCTTTTGGTGTCTGTACACAGTGCACAAGGAGAGGTGTCGGAAAAATTGCAGCATTGCGCACATGTTTTTATAGACTCAATCACATGTTTTAGGGCAAGTGTAAGTTCTGCCACGTCTTTTTTCCCGGACTTGAGTAAAAAAAATACATAGCGTTCTGCGGTTCTTTTGCCAACACCGGGAAGTTTGGTAAACGCTCGAATAAGTTGTTGAATAGGTTGAGTATACATACGACAAGGACCAAGAAACTGTGTACATGACACAGTTTTTTTAGTTTATGTGGTTTAGCTGAGTCCAGGAATATCCGGGAGGCCGCCCATTTCTTTCATTTTCATTGCCATAATGCGTTGCATCTTTTTTGTTGCGTCTTCGTGGGCTTTTTTGATTCCTTCTTGTAACTTTTCTTTTTTGTCTGGGTTGAGTAATTCATCATCAATAGCTAGTCCTACCATTTTAAGGTTTCCGTCAAGTGTCATAACAACTTTGTCTCCCGCTGCTTTTACGGTAATTGTTTCTTGTGAAAGTTTGGATTGCAATTCTTTTGCTTGTGAGCGAAGGTCTTTGAACTGTTTAATTTTTGACAGCATAGGGTGGGATTTTTATTATATAATTCTCTTGTGAGATGGTACCATAATTACCTTGCGTTTGCAACTGGCTAAAACGTTGGCACTTGTGGTGAGGGGGATGGGCTTTGTGTGATTTGTGGTCCGGGTTGTGGTGTTATGGGAGCGCCTCCTGGGGCAACAAAATGTTTATCAATGTTTTGGAAACTTGCTCGAGTTGCGTCAAAAAAGAGCTTTACCACACCTGTTGGACCATTTCTGTGTTTTGCAATATGTATCTCGGCTATGTTTCTTTCATCTGGAGGAATATCTTCGAGACGGTAGTTTCTGTCGGCGGCTTTTCTATAAATAAACAGTACCACATCGGCATCCTGCTCAATACTTCCCGAATCACGAAGATGAGAGAGTTTTGGAATAGATGGTTTGGTTTGTTCAACCGCACGAGAAAGCTGCGAGAGTGCAAGGACTGGTACATCGAGTTCACGCGCAATACCTTTGAGATTTCGACTCATTTCTGCCACTTCTTGAACTCGGTTATCTGTATTTCTTTTTGAATGAGAATGCATGAGTTGTAAATAATCAATAATAATAAGCCCCAAATTATGTTCCGCCTTGAGCTTTCTGGCTTTTGCGCGGATATGCATAACATTGTTTCCTGGTGAATCATCAATAAATATGGGAGCGTCAGACAAGACACCCATGGCGCGGCCAATTTTTGGAAAATCATCGCTATCTGGTCTGTCAGACAAGTTTCCGGTTCTCATTTTCCACAAATCAACCTGTGCTTCGGCACAGAGCATTCTGTCAACAAGCTGTTCTTTGCTCATCTCAAGAGAAAATATTCCCACCGGGAGATTAGATTGTATGGCAGCGTTGCGCGCAAGGTCTAAACAAAGAGACGTTTTTCCAACTGACGGACGCGCGGCAAGAATAACCAAGTCAGATTTTTGGAGACCAGCTAGAAGATTGTCTAAATCCGAAAAGCCCGTCGGGACTCCACGAAGCTTCCCTTTGTCTCTGTGGAGCTCATCAATACGTTCAAACGCATCACTGAGCACGTGCTGAATGGTGGTAAAGTTAGAGGTAAGATGTTTTTGTGTTACCTGAGCCAATTCTTTTTGTGCCTCATCAAGAATCTCATCAATATTTTCTGCCTCCTCACCATACCCAAGCGCAGTGATTTTATCTGCAGCAATCAGGAGTTTTCTGTGTACTGATTTTTTTTGTATAATTTTTGCATACTCCATAACATGAGATGCTGTAGGCACGACCGTTGAGAGTTTGGCAATATAACCATGTCCACCAACCGCATCAATTTTTTGCAATTCCGAAAGCCGATTACTTACCGTAAGCACGTCTATTGATTCATTTTTGTTGTACAATTCTGTGATAATAGTAAATATGTCTTTGTGGGCATTTTTGTAGAAATCATCAGGAGACATAATGTCTATAATCTTTGCAATTGCCTCTTTGTCTAGCAAAAGAGATCCAAGAAGAGACATTTCGGCTTCAATGTTTTGTGGGGGTATTTTGTGGAGAGATGTGGTGCTCATAGTAGATTTATAATACCGAAAATAGCATTCATTTTCAAGATTCTGTATGATATTTTTGTGTGTAAGTTGTGTGTAAGTTGTGTATATGTTGTGTTCTGCCCAGTGCAGGGATATATGTGTGATTTCTTGTGTTTTTTCTTTACCGTGCTATCATACACTATGATAAGGTATGTAGATTACGTAAAAAACATGAAAGTTTGTGTTATTAGTAATATTTACCCACCATTTCATAGGGGTGGTGCCGAGCAGGTGGTAGTAAAGACCGTAGAAGGGCTCGGTCGTGCAGGACACAGTGTAATAGTCATGACGTCAACACCAGAAAAAAATGGTATCGAAAACGTGGGTGGAATAACAATATATAGAAAAAAACCGTGGAATGTCTTTTTTTACACAGATGCACACAGGTATCCTGTTTTTTTGCGTGCCGTTTGGCATATTCTTAATATGTGGAATATACAAATGGTATTTTGGGTGTGGCGTACGATTAAAAAAGAGCAGATTGATATTGTTCACACACACAATCTTATGGGGGTAAGTTTTTTGTTGCCAGTACTTTTGCGGTGGCTTAATGTGGTGCACGTGCATACCGTTCATGATGTGCAACTGGTTGAACCAAGTGGTATGGTGTTAAAACAATATGAACAGTCGTGGCGTTATACTGGGTTTCCTACAAAGATATACACGAGTATTATGCGGATGCTGTTTGGGTCGCCCGATGCGGTTATTTCTCCTTCAGAATTTTTGTTACGGTTTTACACCTCAAGAGGATTTTTTCCACAATCAAAAAAGGTGGTTATACGAAATCCCATGACGTTTCCGCTACGTGCCATACAAAAAGAGCATGTTCATTCGCCAATGCGTTTTGTCTATGCCGGACAAATAGAATATCACAAAGGGGTAGAAATGCTTATTGACGCCTTTATTGGTCTTGATGCATCTATTGCACAACAGAGTGAATTGCATATTGTTGGAGGAGGCACACTTCATGCGGTGTGTAAGAAAAAAACAGAAGGACACCCTCATATACACATACACAAAAGAATGGAGCGAGGCGCGCTGTCGTCTTTTCTTGACACTATGGATATGGCGGTAGTGCCATCGCTTTGTTATGAAAATTCGCCTACCATTATTTTTGAAAGTTTTTCTTCGGGTTTACCAGTGCTTGCAAGTAATATTGAAGGTGTGGTTGAGCTGATTAAAGAAGAGGAAAATGGATTGATGTTTGAGGCAGGAAACATACCGTCATTACAAGAAAAAATAACATGGTGTGTACAACATCCAGATAGTATTCTTCTTATGAGCCACGCAACAAAAGATACGATTGTTCATCTTACGGCAGAAGAGTATATTCCGGCGTTAGAAACATTATATACCACATAATATATGCAAGATAATTGTCATGTTGCAACAAAAAAGGTATACTGTTTGTATTCCTCTTATTTATAGACTATTTATATGGCTCAAATTCAAGAAGTATTTCAACGCATCGAAGATAATCGAAAAAAATTAAAAGATGTACAATCGGTACTCAAAGATGCGCTTTCAACTAGCCAGGCGTATCAAGAAGCATCAGAAGAAGCAAAACGGCTCAATGAAAAGAAAAAGCAGATTAAGCGTGATATAGAGGGTGGATTTGGCAGTGAAATAACACAAGTTGAGGATTTAAAAATTGATATAGAAAGTGACAAACAGTTGCTTACGGATATGGCAATTACCCAAATGATGAAAGGGGAGAATATTGGGGTTTCAGATACGTATGAAAATGAATACGAGCCAGTATTTACCGTAAAATTTAAGAAGATTTCATAATAGTGTCATACATCTACAAAAAAGACCCACAGTGTGTGGGTTTTTTTATTATATAAATAAAAATATGCTTAAAATAAGCCAAAAAAGTATGAATACGGCATGTACGCTTAACATACATGTTTTTTGTGGTATACTGTTGCTGTCCAATGACCTTAAGGAGGTAAAGAATGGATACATTTCAAATACTACTCGCAGCCATTTTTACGGTGAATGTAAGTTTCTTTTTAGTTTGTGTTGTTATGAAGTCTTTTGCCTTGGTGCGGCTTGGTAGCAAAAAAAGCCTAAGTGCAGAAGAAGTGGAAATTCTCAAAAAGTCCAGAGGAACACTGCTGAGTGTTGTCTTGGTTAGGATTGTTCTTGTGTACGGGACCATCTTTACTGTTTATCACTTTGGTGGATGGTTACTACTTGCTGCTCTGGTGGCTGCGCTTGTATTTTTTCGAAGCAGTTGGGTTCTGGAGAAGGGGGGTCTTGTGGAACAAGAACTTCCTTAAAACACTCTTTTGCTCTTTCAGCCTGTTCCCTCATGTCGTATGATGTGGGGTTTTTTTATTATATAAATAAAAATATGGCTAAAATAAGCCAAAAAGATGAGTAAATGTAATAAATATGCTTGACAAAACACAAAAAAAGGAGTATAATACACGGTTAAAAATTAAAAACCAAAAAAGGAGCACACAGATGATTTTTAGTCTTTTTAACTTAGTTGGCATCTTTGTATTAAAGATTGCCATTGTCTGGATTTGCCTGGAGCTTCTCTCTGGGTGGGTCTGGAACCATTTTTGGGTTTCGGAGCGCCGCATTGAGCGGGCCATGCTCCGGGCAGCTCGTAGAGCTCGCCGCCCTCCAAGTTGGTTTGTTGGCGTCGTTGTCGGCGCCACCGCTGCCACACTTTGGGGTAGTGGGCCGTCCACACTTGGTTTAGACACATTGTTGTCACGACCTTTAGAGTGGGTGGTTGTAGGGCTTGTAGGCACCCTCTTTTTGTGGATTGGATGCTATAAAGTGGTTGGGATGATGGTATTCTTCATCCCCGGTCACCGGCGCATTCTTTCCGCTATTACCACATTTTTTGTGGTAAAGTGGGGGTGTCTGGTAAGCTTAATGATGAGTTACTCTGCGTGGTTGATCTTTCAAATCATAAACGGAGTGCTCACCATAGCACAAGCCCTTTCTTCATTCGCTGAACTGGTTAAAGGTCTGTTTTGACCACCGTCCAGCGTTTGCTCTTTTAACCTCTTTCCCCTCATGTCGTATGATGTGGGGGATTTTTTTATATATGAAATATATGCTTTTGCCAATGTTCGTTTGTTATGTCTTTTGGTTTTTGCGCTTTTTCTACATTGTATTCTCCAATTCGAGTTCTTCTAAGTTCTTTGCAATATGCGCCGGTTGTTACTGTTTGGCCAATATCATGTGCAAGGGTTCGTATGTATGTTCCGGTTGAGCAATGCACAGTAATGGTAAGTGTAGGAAAGCTGTATTCGTCTTGCGTAATGTCATAAATAGTAATCTCGTGTGGTGTTCTTTCTATTTCTATACCTTTTCTTGCAAGTGTGTATAATTTTTTCCCCCCAACTTTTTTTGCGCTGTGCATTGGTGGAATTTGTGTTTGTGTGCCAATAAAAGATGAAACAGTTTTTTGCATGTCAGAAAGTGTTGGAGTCGCGTATCCAGATTGTTCCGTTATTGTGCCTGTGGAATCTTGTGTATCTGAAGTAGCACCAAGATGAACTGTCGCTTCATACGTTTTTGGTAATTCCTTAAACGTGTCTAGTTGTTTTGTGGCACCTCTTCCAACACCAACAATAAGCAGGCCTGTCGCAAATGGGTCGAGTGTTCCCGCGTGGCCTATTTTTTTTATCCCAGTTATTTTTCGTAAATAACCAACAACGTCATGGCTGGTCCAATCCACTGGTTTGTCAACAAGAAGAAATCCTTCTATTTTTTGTGCTTCTTTTGTGTTCATACACAAAATATAATTCCATTATTTTTTTTGAGTGTGATACAATAACAATATATGAAAATCGATAATAATACAATACGTGGGTGGGGGATTAGCCAAGATACTGGGGTAAAAATAACTGATACACCTCCACTGTTCTCCCGCGCCAATGAACGTGCAAAGTGGCTACATCTTTTGCTTGATCCTGAAAGGTGGATTATGTTTTCTGCGGTTGAGGAATATATACAAAAGTATTATAAGAAAAAACCAATACGGATTTTGGTACTTGGGTGTGGTACAGGTGCGCAGGTTGTTGATTTGGCACATTATTTTGGTAAGCGGGTGGACGTTGATGGTGCAGATACTGTGTTAATGCATGTACAAATGGCAGAAGAGAAAATGCGTAAGTATGGTGTTGATGCACAAATTCATTGTATTGGTGAAGAAAAATTTCCATGGAAGAAAGGTACGTTTGATATAGTATATGCCTATGACATGGTAACAGGTGTTGAAAAAAAAGAGGCATGGGTTGCACAGATACATCGAGTGCTTAAAGCAACAGGGATATGTATAACGTTTTCTCTGGTTCAGCCAAGTGCCTTGTGTGTTCGCGAAAGAACATTGCAAGCCATAAAACAAGACGAGGGTGTATTACAAGATACATGCATAACGGCGGCTTCGGTATTACAGACACTAAGGTCAGCAGGGTTTGTAACCATAAAACGATATGGCCGTATCATTTCTTGGATTACCTGGTTTCCAGAATCGTATCAGTGGCTGTGTAATGCTACACAAGGTCAGGCAAAAAAGATGCAACAACTGCAATACACGTGTGCACTAAAAAAAGAAAAGCGATCACTCTTTGTGCGCCAAATTTGTGCTCTTGCGCCACTGTTGTGGTTTTATACGTTAGGGCGAATATGGTATAGTGACGGTGCCGTTTTTGTGGCAAAGAAGCAGTAATAGGGCTATTGGCAGCATCTTGCTTTTTTCTGGGATTTATTATATTGTACATCTATTACTTTTAATATGATACTTTTATGAATTTATGGCATGATGTTTCTTGTGGCGATAATACACCCAAAGAAATTAACTGTATTATTGAGATTCCAAAAGGGTCTTTGAATAAATACGAGATAGACAAAGAAACCGGACTTATAGCGCTTGATAGGGTTTCACACACTGGACAAACTTTTCCATTTGACTATGGTTTTGTGCCACAGACTTTGTGGGACGACGACGATGCCTTTGATGTGATTATTCTTACGACTGCACCGCTACATCCTGGAATTTTATGTAGAGTTCGTCCAGTAGCACTTATGTCAATGACAGATGGTGGGGATTCTGACGACAAGGCTATTGCAGTACCAGTAGACGATCCGCGATGGAAAAATGTCCAGGATTTGGCAGATATTAACCCACATACCATTAAAGTTATTCAACACTTTTACGAAAATTATAAGAAATTACAGAATAAAGAGGTTGAGGTTCATGGGTTTAAAGGAAAAGATGAGGCTTGTCGTGCGGTTGAGCGATCAATGGCACTGTATAAAGAAAAATTTGCAAGCTAGTGTACAAAAATTAGGAACATCTCTGACAGCAGGGGTGTTTTTTCTTTGAATTGACTTTTTCCCCTAATTATCGTATAATTGTTGCATTATTATAGACGCTTAACCTACACATAGATTATGAATGTTACAGAGCTCGCAAGACGACTACGTATACACCCAAAGGAATTGCTTAGAATTTTACCTGAGTATGGTTTTGATGTAGGAATGAAAGCAGTAAAAATCGACAACAAGGTGGCGCAGCAAATTATGCGGTCTTGGAACAAGATTAAGCGTGATATTGAACGTAAGCGACGACTTGAGCTTGAAGAAAAAAAGAATAAGGAAAAAGCTTTGCGTAAAGAGAGTGGTTTATCTGTTTCATTGCCGGATTTCATTTCGGTAAGACATTTTGCTGAACGCTTAAGCCTGCCTGTGAGTCAGGTCATAGCCGAGCTTATGAAAAATGGTATTTTGGCTAACCAGAACCAAGATATTGATTTTGACACCGCTGGTGTTTTGGCCGAAGACTTGGGTTTTTCCGTAAACAAAGAGGAGAGTGCTCCAGTAGACTTGGAAGCAGAGCTTCAAAAATCAGAAGCACTTGAGGGGGCGCTGAAAAAAAGTAAACATACAAAAACGCGTCCACCAGTTGTAGTGGTAATGGGTCATGTTGATCACGGAAAAACATCGCTTCTTGATGCAATTCGGCAAACAGACATTTTGGCAACAGAGTCTGGTGGTATTACACAGCATATTGGTGCGTACCAAACCATGTGGAAAGATGCAAAAACAAAAGATGAACGAGCGCTTACATTTATTGACACTCCAGGCCACGAAGCGTTTACGGTTATGAGAAGTCGAGGAGCAAAAGTAGCAGATATTGCTATTTTGGTTGTTGCGGCGGACGATGGAGTAAAACCACAAACAAAAGAGGTTATTCAAATTATTAAAGCAGCAAAAGTACCTTTTGTTGTGGCAATTAACAAGATAGATAAAGAGGGTGCAGATGTAAAGCGTGTCATGACCGAGCTTTCATCTCACGATATTATTCCAGAAGAATGGGGTGGAACCGTACCAATGGTGCAGATTTCCGCAAAAGAGCGACTACATGTCGATAAGCTACTCGATGTACTTCTTTTGGTCGCAGACATGCAAGAAGAAGATATTCAGGCAGATCCATCAATTCCGGCAGTGGGTACCATTATTGAATCTCATGTCGACAAAAACACAGGACCTGTGGCAACAGTGCTTATTCAGGCTGGAACATTAAGAAAAAATGACAAATTGGTTGTTCATAATGAAATATACGGAAAAGCACGGGCAATGAAGGATTATAAAGGAAATACTCTTTTGGAGGCTGGACCATCGGTCCCAGCACAAATTATTGGGTTTAAGGTGGCACCAGAAGTTGGTGATGTACTTGATTTGTCTCAAGAAAAGAGTGCCAAGAAAATTGATGTAAAACAAAAGAAAACGCAGCAAACCGGTGCCCAAAAACAATATAAAGTGGATATAGAAAAAGATGAAGATGGAGAAAGTAAAAGAAAGCACCTTAATTTGGTTATTCGTGCTGATGTGCTTGGGTCGCTTGAAGCTATTATTGGATCGTTAGAAAAAATATCGTATGAAGGTGTGGGGGTAAAAATTATTGGAAAAGGTTTGGGAAATATTACAGAAGACGATGCGCAAAAAGCAGAGGCTGGAAATGGGAGAATAATAGGATTTAACGTCAAACCGAGCTTAAGTGCTGATGAGATTATGAGAGAAAAGAATATGAACTTTCAGAAGTTTAGTATTATTTATGATCTTCTTGATTGGGTAAAAGCTGAGCTTGAGAAATTGTTAGAATTTGAACTCATTACCACAGAAAAAGGAAAACTTGAGGTAAAGGCAATATTTCGTACGGTAAAAAATTCAATGATTGTTGGAGGTTTAGTAAAAGACGGAAAAATAGTAAAAGATGGTTTGGTTCGGGTAAAGCGTGATGGAGACTTAGAAGGTTTGGGAAAGATATCTAAGTGCCAGGTGGGGCAACAAGATGAAAAATCAGTACCGAGCGGCACAGAGTGTGGGGTAAATTTTGAAGGAAAGACAAAAATTGAAATTGGCGATATATTAGAAGTATACACAGAAGAAAAGGTGGTCAAAAAACTTACTGTTCAGGAGTAATAAGATATACTAAAAAAACAACAACAGGTCAATATTGGGCCTGTTTTTGTTTCTTGTGTTTTGCGTTGACTCTTGTTTGTGTCAAGCGTATACTAAACATGGTGTGTAAGTATATTTATATAATCAGGCGGTGTATTATGCAAACCAAAAAGGCTACGGCTTCTGCTTCTTCAAATATTGCATTTATTAAATATTGGGGAAAAAAGGATGAGGAAAAAATTATCCCCATGAACACCAGTGTTTCTATGACACTTCGTGATAGTGTAAGCACCACAACAACCGTGACATTTTCTTCACAGTTTCCCAAAGACACCTTGGTGTTAAATGGCAAAAAAGAGGTTGGTAAAAAATTAGAAAAAGTATCTCAATTTTTAGATATTATACGGAAAAAATTTGCTGTTCATGAGCACGCTGCCGTTGAGTCACAAAATTCATTTCCTACGGGGTGTGGTATAGCTTCTTCGGCGTCTGGATTTGCTGCACTGGCAATGGCAAGCGTAGAGGCGCTTGGTATTACTATTGGAAAAAAAGAGTTGTCAGCTTTGGCAAGGCGTGGTTCTGGAAGTGCGTGTAGATCGGTATACACAGGTTTTGTTACGTGGAGCGGTTCTTTTGCAGAGCAAATCTATGAGAAAAAACATTGGCCAGAATTACGAGATGTTATAGTAGTGATAGACGCAGAGGAAAAAAAGATGAGTTCAAGAGATGCAATGAAAAGAACAGTTGAAACGAGTGACGCGTATAAAAAACGCCTTACGGTTGTAGATGATCGGGTGGAGGTGGTAAAACAGGCGATTGGGCAAAAAGATTTTCCTTTGCTTGCCAAAACTATTATGGAGGATTCAGATGAGTTTCATGCGTGCCTAAAAGACACTAAACCACGTGTGACGTATCTCACCGAAAAGTCTTATGCGATTATAGACGCGGTAAGGCGTATGAATGCAGACCAAATTATTGCTGGATATACGTTTGACGCAGGACCAAATGCACACCTTATTACATTAGAAGAACATGTAGAGTCTGTGGTGCAAAACA
>PVBE012462967.1_pt1 | contig 12725 bp, 10 predicted proteins | sample 1631181 | NCBI WGS metagenome assembly PVBE01 (sample SAMN08397723, study PRJNA350692) | Marine metagenome, whole genome shotgun sequencing project. | isolation source: water | place: Pacific Ocean | collected 2012-04
CGCCCATCGGTTGTGGCCAAGCGCTTGGCTAAGTCTACAGTTACTTCACTCCACCTGTGGTGAACGGCGAAGCGGGCAGCCCAACACCATTAGCCAAGTTTGGTTCAGCTTCCTGATGGTAGCCGAAGCGTACGAACTTGGGTTTCTTCACTGTGTCACTTCTGGCGACTACGGTGTTGCCTTTTATTTCCGCCTGGGCGGCGACAAATTTTTCATCCTCACCGGCAACTTCCCAATGGCTAAGGGCTTGACCGTTGGTTGATTTCAAACCATCGGCGCGAGTAAAACGAACGGATGCAGTACCCTTTCGGAATCTGGAAGACTTGAACAAAGGCCCGGAGTACTCGAGGCCTTTTTTGCCATAATCCTTGGTCAAAGCCCAGAGGGCGAGGCGGCGGCCGACTTCCTGTTTGTTGCGCGGATGAATGTCACGCGTGTTGCCGATGTCGGTGGTGACGGCCATGCCGGTATAGGGAATCTCAAGCGTGGCCAACTGAGCCTGCCAGATGCCGGCCAAGTCGTGCGGATTGCGATTGCCGTACTTGTACGGCGCAAGCTGCACGAAATAGAACGGCATTTTTTTGTTGTTGCAAATATCGCGCCAACCGTTGATGAGGGCTTTTTTCTTTTCGTAGTAAAGCATGCCCTCGCCGTTGTTGCTCTCCCCTTGATACCAAAGCGCGCCCCGGACGCCGTACGGGTTGATCGGCGAAATCATGCCATTATGCAGTGCAAGTGCGGACTGGTGGTTGATCGAGCCATTGTCGCGCTTCTGCGGATATTGGTCGAGTTTATCAGAGATATCCTTCAGGGCTGGCACGGATCGAAAACCACTGGGCGTAGTCCACGGCTCGATGCGGGTACCGCCCCAGTTGCAGCCGAGTAGACCGATCGGGACATCGAGTTCGGCCAGCAAATTGCGAGCGAAAAAGTAACCGACAGCAGTGAAGTTCGCCACCGTCTCCGGGCTGCAAACCAGCCAACCATCAGTGGTGACGTCGCTCTCCACCTTGGCGCTCGGGCGATGCGGAATCTTGATGTGACGGATCAACGGATGCTTGGCGTTGGCAATCTCCTCCTTGGGATTGTTGGAGTTGGCTACTGTCCACTCCATGTTCGACTGGCCGGAGCAAAGCCAGACTTCACCGACGAGCACATCCTGAAAGTCGATTGAGTTGCTGCTACCCTTGACGGTGAAGGCAACAGGCGACTTAGAAACCTTGAGACCCTTGAGGTGCACGTCCCAGGCGCCATCCTTGCCGGCCTTGGTTTTTTTGGTTTGGCCAGCGACGGAAACGGTCACCGCTTCGCCGGGATCGGCCCAACCCCAGACGGGGAGGCGCTGACCCTGCTGCAGAACCATGTGGTCACTGAAGACGGAGGGCAGCTTGACCTCGGCCTGAACTGCGGCTTGACCAAGCACAAACGCACCGGCAGCGAAGACAAAACGACGTAGAAAAGAAACGGAGTAAGCCATGCACCCGATTGAGAGCCATGGGAACACGGACGTCAATGATTAATCGCCCACGATGTGGACGTGGATGCAGCGGGTGTGAGGGCGGGTGCGGTGTTCCCATAGGTAAATGCCCTGCCAGGTGCCGAGCACCATCGAGCCGTTGACGATGGGGATGCTCAAGTTGACGTTGGTCAGCGCGGTGCGGACATGGGCGGCCATGTCGTCGTCGCCCTCGTAGTTGTGTTCGTAAACCGGATCTGCATCCGGCGCCAGACGAGCGAAGACCGACTCGAGGTCGGTGCGGACGCTGGGATCGGCGTTTTCCTGTATGAGCAACGAGGCGGAGGTGTGCCGGACGTGCAGCGTGACCAAGCCGGTCGCAAACCCGCTGGTGGAAACCAGGCCACTCACGTCACGGGTGATCTCGTAAAATCCGCGGCCGCGGGTGGAGAAGTTCAACTCCTCGGCGTACTGCCCGAGCATGGGGGTTACTTTTCCACGCCCAGGATTTTTTCCAACTCGGCGTTCTTTTGGTAACCGGCGGCGAGCGCCTTTGCGTAGTGGAACTTGGCCAAGGCAATGAAGGGTGGCTTCTGCGTGGCGTAAACCACAGCGAGGTTGTAATGAGCCTCAGCGTGGCCAGGCTTGATTTGAACCGCCTTGCGCAGCGCAGTCTCGGCGGCCTTGCGCTGGCCAAGGTTATTGAGCGCCGAGCCGAGGAAGTGCTGCGCGTTGGCATCTTCCGGGTTCAACTTAACGGCCTTGGCCAAGTAGTCGCGTGCCTCCTCGTACTTTTTCTGGCGATGCCGAAGCGTGCCGAGCAGAGACAGGGAAGATGCATCTTTGTCGTCATTTTGCAGTGCCCTTGTCAGGCTGGCTTCGGCACCGTCGTAGTTGCCCTGTTCCATCTGGGCGATAGCGAGATTGGCCAGTGTAAGTGGATTTTGCTCGTCGAGTTTCAGTACGTGCAGGAATTTTTGCTCGGCCTCGCCGTACTTGGCCTCGACGAGGGCCGCTTGGCCCGCCTTGAACTCGTCCGCGCCACCCTCAGGCAGGGTGGCCACCTTGGCTTGCAGCGTGTTGGCGGGTTGCTCCGCCGTGTTTGGCTCAGCGAACAGTTTCTTTTCCTCGTCGGAGTAGGGGACTTTCTCAGCCTCGAGAATCTCAAGCCGCGACCGGAGGGTGTCGAGCCGGTTCTGCAACTCAGCCACTTGGGCCTTCTCAGCTCTTCCTGATTTCCGCCAACTGAAGATGCCGGAAACGCCCTTCTTTTTGCTGGCGGGATTGGTGTTATTGCGTTCAGCCTTGGCTAGGCGTTTCTCGAGCGAACTGATGTAATTGCGCATCTCCTTCTCGCGAGAGCCTTTTTGGAGTGACTTGACCTGATCCTCAAGCGAGTCGCCGCGGCTCTCAGCGGAAGCCAAATCACTCGAGGCTTTCTTCAGTTCACTGTTGCTCTTCGCCAATTGTTTCTCTAGGGAACCAGCCTTGGCCTCGAGGTCTTTTTCGCGGTTGCCTTTTTTGAATGATTTGAGCTCCTTCTCAAGGGAGGCCTTGTCATTCTGAAGCACTGCAATGTTGCCCGAAACCTTCTCAAGATCTTTCTGGTTGTCGGACAGTTTTTTTCGCAGCGACTCGACTTCCACTTGCAGGTCTTTTTCAAGGCTGCCTTTTTTGAACGACTTGAGATCCGACTCGAGTTGTTTGTTTGCCGTCTGGAGTGAGGCGAGTTCCTTTTCAGTTTTGTCGAGGGACTCCTGCTTGTCCGCCAGTTGTTTCTCGAGGCGCTTGGCCTCTCGATCGTTCGCCTTGGTCTTGGCTTCGGCCTGAGCCTTGGCCAAGCTGCTGTCAGCGTCCTTCAACTGGGCGGCGGTCTTGTCGATGGCACCCTTGAGGTTGGCGTTTTCCTGCCGTAGTGCGGAGAGATCACCTTCCAGCTTGGCCAGTTGCTTCGTTTCCTCTGGGGTTGGCACAGCGGAGAGAGCCTCCTTGAGCTTGGCGTCCTTGAGAATAATCTCGTTTTCAAGCGACTCAACTTTACGCTTGAGGACGGCGATCTCGCGGCGGGCGACCGCGGGATCGAGGTCGGTCGGCTTGGCCTGGGTTGGCGCCGTTTCCGAGGCAGTGTCGCCATGAGTTTTTAGTTTTCGATCCACGTACTTGATCCGGAAATCAACGATTCCAGACCTCCACTCTGGGTAACCGGACCGCAGGGCGGCAAGATCGTTGCGGGCTTGCCGATATTTTTGGATGGCGGATTTTTCCTGTCCGAGCCGGGTCAGATTGTCGGCCTCCGCGATGAGCGAGTAGGCTTGGATAAAGGATTCGTCCGGCCCCGCAGCTTGGGCTGCGAACAGGAGACCAAGCGACAGGACGAACGTTGCGATGTATGAAAACCGTTTCACGCGGGCGATTTAGCCAAAGGTCATTCGAGTTGGCAACCATTGAAAAGCCGTACGGCCGACAAAACTGGCTGACAACACGGATTCGTCGATCTAAACTGCACCCGTGCAGAACCCAGTCATCGTTGCGCTTGACCTGCCCAGCCCGCAGAAAGCCCTAAAACTCGCCGGGGAACTCGCTCCCGTCGTCGGCGCATTCAAGGTCGGTAAGCAACTGTTCATCAGCGGCGGACCGGACATCGTCCGCAAACTCCGCGCCACCGGCGCCAACGTCTTTCTCGACCTCAAGCTGCACGACATCCCCAACACCGTGGCCAAGGCCGTCATCGCCGTCACCGATCTGGGCGTGCAGATGGCCACCGTCCACGCCTCGGGCGGCACCACGATGCTCGCCGCCGCCGAAAACGCCGCCCACGAACAGGCCGCCATGCTTCGCGCCGAACCGCCGCTCGTCCTCGGTGTCACCGTGCTCACCAGCATGGACGATGGCGACCTCGCCGAGCTGGGCATCGAGGGCAGCGCGCAGGAACAGGTGTTGCGATTGGCCAAGCTCGCCACCGGCGCGGGGTTGCGCGGCTTGGTTTGCTCGCCACAAGACATAGAGATGCTCCGCGCCGAACTGGGCGACGATGTTCAACTGGTCATCCCCGGCATTCGACCCGCGTCGAGCAAGGACGACGACCAAAAGCGCACCATGATCCCCGCCGAAGCCATCCAGGCCGGCGCAAACTGGCTCGTCATTGGACGCCCCATTACCGGAGCCGACAATCCCAAGGCCGCCACCATCGGGATACTTCACTCGATCAATCCCGAACTCGTGCCCGAGGGCGAACGCACCGAGTCGATCCCGGAAGTTGTCGACTGCGCCAAGTGCGGCAAAAGCCTGAAACTCGATGCCACCGAGCAGGCCACCGGTCGGTACCACTGCCCCCACTGCGACAGAGACATCGCCCACAACGGGTGATGTCCTAAAGCTCGCGCTCGTAGACGCGCCAGCGCTTGGTCACTTTCGCGCCGGTATTTTCGAGCACGCGATGCACGCGGAGGTTCGACTCGAGCATCCACGAAAACTCGATCCGCTTGTAGCGGCTGCCCAGCAACGCGGTTGCGCAGCGGGCGCCGAGCGCCGACTCGACGCCCTTGTTCCGATGCGCCTTCAGCACCCCCGCTACCACGCCGCGCACCACTTCTATCCGACGGCGTGCCAGCAAAAAGCGCAGCCAGCCAAACAGCCCGAGCCGACCGCCGCACGCCTTGACCGCAACGTTGATGTCCGGCAATGCCACGCAGATGCCCACCGGCTCGCCGCCATACTCAGCGATCAGCGTGCACTCCGGCAGCAGAAACGGCTTGAGTTCGCCAGCCATCTTCAGGAACTCGTCACGGCTGAACGGCACTGCGCCCCAGTTCTCGCGCCACGCCTCGTCGTAAATCTTCACCAAAATGTCGATCTCATCCCCGAGCTTGGCCAAATTTGCCCGGCGGATGTTCACCCGGCCATTGCGCGCCCCGGCCTTGGCTAGGCGCTCGAGGTATCGCACATCCACGTCGGAGAACGCCACCTCGCGTGCCAACAGATCCTCCGCCTTGGTCAAGCCGGTCGATTCGACGAGTCGCTGGTAATACGGTGGGTTCCACGTCGTGAGCAGCGTCGGTGGATCGTCAAAATTCTCGATCAGCAGCCCGATCTCCTCGTTGATCGTGAAGCTCGCCGGGCCGCGCATGCGCGCAAGCCCCTGCCCTCGCAGCCAGTCCGCTGCCGCCGCAAACAAGCGCCCGGCCACCGACTCGTCATCGACACACTCGAAGAAGCCGAAGAAGCCGACGCCGTCGTTGTACACCTCAAGGTGGCGGTTGAACCGGATCGCAGCGATGCGCCCGACCGGCTCGCCGGCGGCGTTCCGAGCGAGAAACAGCACCGCGTCCGAGTGCTCGAAAAACGGGCCGCGCGCGCGGTCTAGGCGCTTCATTTCCTCACGCCAAACCGGCGGTATCCACGGTGAGTCGCCTGTGTAGATGCGCAGCGGAAACCGGACAAACTCGCGGAGTTGCGCCCGATTCTCAATTGTTTCAATACAGAGCACGGCTAAGCTCTTAGTTGAAAAATTGGCCGTTTGGAACTAAAACCAGTGGCGAAATGACAGGCCGTTTTTCCATCAAATCCTCCGCGCTGCTCGCCGCCGCGCTGCTCGCCGCCGCACTGTTCGCCGCGTACGCCGCCGAGGGTCAGGGGGCGTTTCTCTCCCGCGTGCGACAATTGACCTTTGAAGGGCGGCGCAGTGGCGAGGGCTATTTCAGTACCGACGGCTCGAGGTTGATTTTCCAGAGCGAACGCGAGACCGGTAATCCGTTCTACCAGATTTACACGCTCGATTTTGAGACTGGCGACACGGCTCGCGTCTCGCCTGGTCACGGCAAAACAACCTGCGCGTTTTTTCACCCCGACGGTGGGCGGGTGCTCTTCGGCTCAACGCACCACGATCCGCAGTCCAGAGCCAAGCAGAAGGCGGAGCTCGACTTTCGCGCCTCCGGCAAGGAGCGACGCTACTCGTGGGACTACGACGAGACGATGGACATCTTCACCGCCAACCCCGACGGCTCCGGCCTGAGCCGACTCACCACCGCACGGGGCTATGATGCCGAGGCGGCCTTTTCCACGGACGGCAAACAGATCGTGTTCGGCTCGACGCGCAGCGCCTACGCCGATGACTTGACAAAGGAGGAGAAAAAGCTGCGTGAAGTCGACCTCTCCTACTTTGGTGAAATCTACATCATGAACACCGACGGCTCGGGACAGACCCGCCTGACCCGTACGCCCGGCTACGACGGCGGCCCGTTTTTCTCGCCCGACGGCTCGAGGATCGTCTGGCGTAGGTTCAACAAATCCGGAGCCGTCGCGGAAATTCACACGATGAAGCTCGACGGCTCCGACGTCCGCAAACTCACCCGCTTCAAGTCGATGTCGTGGGCGCCCTATTTTCATCCGTCCGGCGACTACATCATTTTCGCCAGCAACAAACTTGGATTCACCAACTTCGAACTGTACCTCGTCGATGCCCTTGGCCAATGCGAACCGGTTCGCGTCACCGAGCGCGCCGGCTTCGACGGGCTGCCTGTCTTCTCGCCAGACGGCACCCGACTCTGCTGGACGTCAAACGCCACGCCGCAAAAGCAGTCGCAACTTTTCCTTGCGAAATGGAACCATACCGGGGCGTTGGCCGCGCTTGGCCAGGCGCCGGAACGCGCCGACAGCCAAGCTATCCTGTCTCCTGAAGTCTCAATCGATGACCTGAAGGCGCACGTCACCTATCTCGCGTCGGACGAACTGGAGGGCCGTCGAACCGGTAGCGAAGGCATCCGCAAAGCCGCTCAATACATTCGCCAGCGCTTGGCCAAAGCCGGGCTGCAAGCGCTAGGCTCCGAACGGGATAGATTCGACCACGCGTTCGAATTCACCGGCGGCGTGGAACTGGTGAAACCAGAAAACAAAATGATCCTGCGGGGTCACACCGGGGAGGATCAGGCCTTCGAACTGGGCAGGGATTTCCGGCCGCTGGCCTTCTCCGCCAACGGCAGGGTCGAGAGCGAGGTGGTCTTTGCTGGCTACGGGCTGACCAAGCCGGGCGAACTCGGTGTCGGCTACAACTCGTACGGTGACCTCGACGTGAAGGACAAGATCGTGATGGTGCTGCGCTACGTACCGGAGGACATTTCGGTTGACCGACGGCAGGAACTCAACCGCTACGCCGGCCTCCGCTACAAGGCGCTTATCGCGCGGAACAATGGCGCCAAGGCGCTGCTCGTTGTCACCGGCCCGAACTCCCCCAACCCCGGCGCGTTGGCTAAACTGAGCTTCGACACCAGCATGGCCGGCGCAGGTATCCCGGTTCTTTCGGTCAGCGGCGAGGTCGGCAACTCGCTGGTTGAACTTTACGGTAAATCGCTGAAGGAACTGCAGTCGTCGCTCGACAAGGAGAACCCGCACGCGGTGCACGGGCTGGCGTTGCCGGGCATCATTCTGAGCATCAAGACCTCGCTCAAACGCATCCGCCAACAAGACAGCAACCTCGTCGCGCTGTTGCCTCCGACCAGCCAAGGCGATACTGCCAAGCCAACTGAATACGTGATGCTCGGCGCGCACTACGACCACCTTGGTCGCGGCGAGACCGGAGGATTCGGCGTCAATGGCGAGGAGGGCATGGTGCACAACGGTGCGGACGACAACGCCTCCGGGGTGGCGGCACTGCTCGAGATGGCGGCGCATCTGGCCAGACGGCAGAAGACGCATCCTGTGGAGTTTCAGCGCGGCGTGATCTTCAGCTTCTGGTCCGGCGAAGAGCTTGGTCTGATCGGCTCGGCGCGTTACGCCGCCCAGCCGACAGTGAACCTCAGTAACGTTGTGGCCTACCTAAACTTCGACATGGTTGGCCGACTGCGGGACAACAAGCTCACGCTGCAGGGCGTCGGTTCATCGGGTGCGTGGAAGAAACTGATCGAGCGCCGGAACGTCCTTGCCGGATTCGACCTCACGCTGCAACAGGATCCCTATCTACCGACCGACACGACCTCATTTTATCCGAAGGGCATCCCGGTGCTCGCCTGGTTCACCGGCAGCCACGAGGAATACCATCGGCCGGCCGACGACGCCGACACGCTGAACTACGAGGGGATCGAGCGCATCACCAAGTTCGCCGGGAACGTGGTCCGCGACCTGGCCAAAGGCGGCGAGCGGCCGGACTATTTGAAGGTCGAAAAAAACGACCAGGGCGGCAGCCGCGATGCCATCCGCGTGTACCTCGGGACCATCCCCGACTACGCCTCGGAGGACGTCAAGGGCGTGCTGCTGACCGGCGTACGCGGCGGCGGCCCGGCCGACAAAGCAGGTCTCAAGGGGGGCGACGTGATCGTCCATTTCGCAGGAAAGGACATCACCAACATCTACGACTATACCTACGCGCTCGACGCAGTGAAGGTCGGCAAGTCGGTGGGCATCGAAGTGCTGCGAAAGGGGAAGCGGATGAAACTCTCCATCACGCCCGCAGCCCGGAAGTAGTGTTCACCTCGCCCCAGTCCCGGGCCAAGTCAGTGATGTAAGCCGACGGCAGGCCGAACTGGGCCGCGCCAGCAAGGATGGTCTGGAGGTAGGCCGGCTTCGGCTGGCCAGGCTCGCAAACAGGATCGATGTACACCAGCGCCTCCATCGGCTCGCCGGCCTGCTGGATGATGAGGTTGGTTTTGACGTACATGCCTTCGGCGACGGATTCGTAATGGTCGAGCGTGGTGATGTCCTCCGACGTGAGCGACCACAGCACGCCGTAAGTCACCGTGCCGAGCTTGGCCTCAATCGTGGCGTAAGTGCGGATGTTGATGAGGAACTGCCAGCCGTGTAACTCCGCTTGGCCAAGCGCCTGGCCACCGGGGCAACGCTCGGCCATCTGCGCCGAACACATATTCGACCCGTAGGCAAAATAAATGGTGTTGGCCTTGCTCATCCGGTGCTCCGCCTGGTCGGGCGCTCAGACCTCAATGACGAGCAGATCGCTACCTCGATGGCCGATGACTTTCACCGGCGCGGCGGCGGCGATCAACTCGCCCTGGGTGATGACAGAGCACAGGTCGTCGCCGAACATCGCCTTGCCGCCGGGATGCAGCGGTGTGGTCGCTTCGCCAACTTGGCCAAGGCGCGAATCAACTTCAGCAGTAACAGCGGCGACTGACTTGACCCCGCTGGCCGCCTCGGAGGCGAAGTTGGCGAAAAGGGCTGTGTAAGGCAGGTACCTGGTCAATGCCCAAATGACTGGGATTGAGAGTAGAAAGGCGATCGTCAGGTCCCGGACTGGTTTGGAGAAGTCCAGCGGCTCGAAGTCTATGCCCTCGATCTGCGGCGCTATCTCCCCCCCTCCCTCGCCGGTGGGGAACCAAGGGAGGTTGGGGTAGATGTCAGTCATGCCCATCACAACTGCGACAAGAATACATGCCACGCCAACCATGCCGATGATCAGGGTACCCGGCAGGAGGAACAGCTCCACTGCCACCAGCGCAATGCCCAGCGCAAAAATGCCAACCCACTCGATGCCGGCCAAGCCGGAGATGTAGCCGCCGAAAAAGTACAACACCAGTGCCGCGATACCAATCGCACCGAATACGCCGAAGCCGGCGGTCTTAAACTCGATGTACAGGCCGATGATACCGATGAGCAGCAGGATCGGGCTGATGGCGTTGATCCATGTGCCCAGTTCCTCCACACCGAGTGGCTCGACATCGACCCGATGCGCCCCTTTGTAACCGAGCTCAATGATGAGCTCGTCGATGCTCTTGACCGTGCCGGAGGAAAGTAGCTGCGTCTTGGCCTCGCCGTACTTCGCCTCGGCCTCGAGGTTGGTCAGTGTAAGAATGTCGCCTTCTTCGCAGATGATTTTGCCAGCGCGCTCGAGTTTTTTGTTTTTGTCGACCATCGCCTCGACAACGTCGATGGCGTAGCCGTTTTTCTCGGCTTGAGTGCGGATCTTGGCGCGGATGGCCGAGTTCATTTTCACCTCCATCGTTGAGGGCATTTCGGATACGCCGCCGGTGGGACTCATCATGATCGGCGCGGCGGCCCCGATGACGCTCTCCTCCGCCATGTAGATTTTCTGCGTGGCCACGGCGATGAACGCACCGGCGGAGTAGGCATCCTTGTTGACGTAAGTGACAGTTAATCCCGGAAACTTGCCGACGATGTCAAAAATCTCCTCGGTGATGTCCACCCGGCCGCCGTTGGTCTCCATGTCGAGGATCAGACAGTCAGCCTCGGCTGCCATAGCCTCTTTCACGCCGCGGCGGATGACGTATAGGATCGGCGGCATGATGTCTTCGCGCACCGGCACGACGTACACTTTCTTTTGCGCGGCCGCCTGGCCAATCGGCGCGGCGCCCGACGCCTCCGGCACCTGAGCCTGGCCAAGCGGGGCCAGCGCCGCGGCGAGGGCGAAGGCGGCAAACGAAGTAAGCCAAGTTTTCATGCGGCAAAATTAACCGCCCCAACCGGCGGCGACAAGCCCGCCTAGCGAGTCGATGATTGCCAAGGGGCGCATGCCTCCACTACGGTACGCCGACGGCACAGCCCGCAGCCCGCCGCACATGTCCCACTTCAAGATTCAGTTCAAGGTCTTCGAGGGCCCGATGGATTTGCTGCTTTTTCTCGTAAAAAAGCAGGAAGTGGATATTTACGAAGTGAACATGACCGAGCTGGCCATGCAGTTCATCAAGTACGTGAAGCTGATGCAGCGGCTCGATCTCGACCTGGCCGGGGAGTTCATTGTCATGGCATCGACGCTCATGTACATCAAAAGCCGCGAACTGCTACCAGTGACCGAGCAGGTGCTGGACGCCGAGGAGGAGGACGCCGAGGATCCACGTTGGGATCTGATCCGCCGGCTGGTGGAGTACAGGCGCTTCAAGGACGTCTCGGACGACCTGCAAAGGCTGGAAATCGAGCGGGAGAAGGTTTACACACGGCGGCCCGGGAGCATCCCGATCGACCCGCTGCCGATGGGGCACCGGCTCGAGGCGAGCATTTTCGACCTTGTCGGCGCGGCGAACGAGTTGCTCCGGCGATTTGCCGAGCGCGAGGCCGCGCGGAGCGAGATCGTCGAGGACCGCTGGAGTGTCAGCGAGAAAATCGTGGCCATCCGACAGCGACTCGACCAAGCGGGCCGGCTGAAGTTCAGCAAGCTGTTCGATGGCGCAGGCAGTCGGGGCGAGGTGGTGGCTACGTTCCTCGCGCTGCTAGAGCTGATCCGGATCAGGCAGTTGCGGGCCACGCAGGATGCCACGTTTGGCGAGATTGAGATCGCTGTGTCCCCGATGGAGATGCAACAAATTAGGCCAGAACAAACAGAAACGGTGACAACCTGATCGAAGTGGAACTGAAACAGATACTCGAGGCGATCGTCTTCTCGGCTCAAAAGCCGATGAGCATTGGTGAACTGCGCACACTGCTCCGAGAGACGCCGGAGAAAGTGCCGGACGAGGCCGAGCAAACCGAATCGTTCGCCAAGGCGACCGCGCGTGCTGTCGAGAAGGCGCTCGAGGAACTCGCCGCCGAACACGACGTAGCCAACCGCAGCTACCGCCTGGCCTGCGTTGGTGGCAACTGGCAACTCGTCACCAAGCCGAACTTTGCCCCTTGGCTGCAGGTGCTCGTCGGGGCCAAGCCGCGCTCGCCCAAGCTCTCGCACCCCGCGCTCGAGACACTCGCCATCATCGCCTACCGCCAGCCGATCACCCGCTCGGAGATGGAACAGATACGCGGCGTCGCCGTCGACGGCGTCGTGCAAACTCTCGTCGAGCGCGAACTCATCGAGGTCTGCGGCGAAGCCGACGCCCCCGGCCGCCCCCGGCTTTACGGCACCACGCTGTTTTTCCTCGAACATTTCGGTCTCAAGGGCTTGAACGAACTCCCCGCCGCCGACGAACTGCGACGCATTCACATCGAACTCGCGACTGCAACAGCCGAGGATGCACAGGAAGAACTCCCTCTCGACAACGACGACGATGACGACGACGATGATCCCGACGACGATGAAGATGACGAGGCCGACAACGAGGAGGAGGAATAACCTCTCATGAGCCTTGAGGAACACCGGAAAGCCATCGACGCCATCGACGAGAAACTGGTGCGTCTGCTCAACGAACGCACCGGGCACGCGCTGGCGATCGGTGCGATCAAGCTTAAGGCAGGCGAAGAAATCTACGCGCCGCACCGTGAGCGGCTGATTTTCCAGCGCTTGGCCAAGCTCAACGAGGGGCCAATCCCTGAGAAATCGATGCAGGCCATCTACCGCGAGATCATGTCCTGCTCGCTCTCGCTCGAGAAGTCGCTCACG
>PVBE012684998.1_pt1 | contig 12725 bp, 12 predicted proteins | sample 1631181 | NCBI WGS metagenome assembly PVBE01 (sample SAMN08397723, study PRJNA350692) | Marine metagenome, whole genome shotgun sequencing project. | isolation source: water | place: Pacific Ocean | collected 2012-04
CTTAATTCCAGCGCGGGCGGCATCAAATACTTCATATTCAATTACTCCCTTCCGAGAAAAGAAATAATGATTCAACATAGCTTTGTAGTTCGGAACACAGCCTTTGTTTAAAGCTTCATAGTGATAAATTCCTATTACTGCGTCAGCATGGCGCATCCTTGATACAAAGTTACCAAATATATCAGGCTGCACCACGGTATCACTGTCTAGAAAAAACAAATAATCACCTTTCGCATTAGTCGCTCCCACATTTCTCGCTTTTGCAGGGCCACTATTAGTTTCAAGCCTTATCAATTTTACAATTTCAGGATATTTTTGGCATAAGCCCTCAACTACCCGAGGTGATTCATCTGTTGATTCATCATCAACAACGATTACTTCCAAAAGCGGATATCCGGCCTGAACAACACTCAGTATGCAATCTTTAATTGTAGTACTTGCATTATATAAAGGTATAATGACGCTTATCTTTTTCATATTGTCATTTTGTGCTAGGTTGTAAGGAATCAAGGTAATATAATCTCCCTTTTCTTTCTATTAACTCAGAGTATGTTCCGGTCTCACAAACACTGCCATCTTCAATTACATATATCATATCTGCCGATTTAACCGTTGATAATCGATGAGCAACAATTACAATTGACATGTTATGCCGAAGACCTTGAATAGCCTCTTGTATCAACATTTCAGTTTCTGTATCCAGGTCACTCGTTGCCTCATCAAGAATAAGGAGCTTAGGTTTCATAAATAATGCCCGCCCCAAAGCCACTCTCTGCTTCTGACCACCTGAAAGTTTAATACCGTTCTCACCGATTTCTGTTAGAAGACCTTCTGATAGTCCTCTAACAAGCTTGTCGATATGCACCTTTTCGCATACATCTTTTATCATTTGCTCTGTAGCTTCAGGACAACCAATTGTTAGATTCTCTAACAGAGTCCCATCCAGCAAAGTTGTCTCCTGACTTACATAAGCAATATTATTCCTGAAGGAGTTTATGTCCAACTGATAATGAGGGATATCAGCGTAATAGATGATTCCAGATTCCGGCTTCAATAGCCCTAAAATAAGGTCCAGGAGGGTGGTTTTCCCTGCACCCGAACTTCCTACAAATCCAACAGTACGTGAAGGTTTAATCTCCAAACTTATATTCTTAAGAATACTTTCACCCGTTGGATAGCGGAAATTGACTTCCTTAAAGCATATCGCTTTGTCAAACTTAAATACACTTCCACCGCTTAACTCTTTGTGCTTTTCAATTTCATCTAAACGATTTACAATGGATTCGTAAACGGGAATATCTTTATTAAGTGCAAGATAAGAATTAAATAGCGAAGTAAATTGTGGCGATAGCCTTTGAAAGACTAAAAGCACCACAAGTAGCTCGGAAAAGCCGATATTTAATGTCTTGTGAAACATTAATAAACTAATCAGAAAGATAAAGGCAAAGATGAATGTCCATGTTATCTGTAACTGTTCTCGCAGATTTATAATATCTTCATTATTCGAGCCGATTCATCAACAAATTGAGACACCCTTCTCATAAACCCTTCATGTACTAAAGATGATTTGAAGAATTTCTTGTTCTGTAGAAGATTTGCTGTTGAAGGTGAAAGTTTCTTAAAGATTTCGTTAAAACTTTCTGAAAGCCTTTGAACAGAGGCTGTATTATATGAATTAATAAAAAACAAAACTCCATATACGATAAAGGCCAATATTGTAATCAAGATTGATATCTTTATAGCAATGAACATAAAGACTATTATCTGTATCAGGTAAATAACAATCCGCTGGGCATTTAAATGGGCAACACCGGCCAAATCGGCCTCTCGTATAACTGCATGATTCATCTCGCCAGATTTATCTCTCAGAAGCCATAACCAATCTACGTGTAAATAGGAACTAAAAAGCTTTTTCCGGTATCTTTCTGATAGTTTCACTTGGGCATTTTGAGCAATAACAACTGATACAAATATTAAAACCTGACCGGAAAGAATAAGAGTGGAAGCAACAGCCAACACAATGTAAAAAGAAGGGGTTACACCAATATAATCAAAAGCTTTATCAAATACTAAATGGCTCCGGCTTGCTTCTCCAGAAACATCTGTTCTTATATATTCAAGAACAGGTATAAGCATCGGAATCCCGGCAATACTAAAAATACCACTCATAAATTGTAGAACAATAATCCTGCCATAATGAGGGGTTGTAACTACAAGCTTAGCAATAAAAGAAATTCTTTTTATGGTGTTAGCAAAATACATGTATTATTTGTAAGCCAACAACTTTATTTAATTCTAAATAGTCTGCCTAACAAAACTTGTAACCCTTTTCTTCCTGAAGGTATTCAATGTGTTTCTTTAAGGCATTAGCTGTTTCTATGCCAACTACTTTGTATTCCTCATCAGTACCCGCCTCTGTATATACAAACTGATTTGGAAATGATATATTAAAACCATGTTTCAACACAGAAGCTAATAGATAAACAATGCGTCTTTTTCTTTCGGTATGAGAGATTTGTTTTATCCTACAGATTTCATCATATATATCACTTGACAAGGCCTCTATATTCGTACACTTCCTTGAAAGGTTCAAAACATCCCACATATTATCCGTAAAAGTAATAACAGGTTTACCACGTAATATAGCTTCCCAGCCTGCTGTTCCCGTTATTACTGCCACCATTTCAGCATTAGAAATCAATTGATGCATATCCGCACCTATAGGAGCAATACAAACATTTGGCATTTTCTTTAATCTTCTATAAAAGGAAAGGGGCCGCACACGCGCTACAAGTGTTCCCGGATGCTCCTTTACTAATACTTTCCAATCGAAAGGTATGCTTTTGGCTAAAAGTTCTACAAGATGACATTGATCCAACCACATAGTTCCTTGAATCTGAGTAGAATATTCTGGATTAATATGCAGTGGATAATATATATATTTCTGATTTTCTTTTAAAGACGTACCAAACCTGGAGTTTGTAAGTACATACTTTTGGTATAGAAATCTAAGTCTCATAAAGATATTACTAAAAAGTGTTGTAAAGTTATTTGGTTGCCTTCGAATATCGTCTGATTTTCTAAGTTTTTTAGTACGATGCCAACCTAACAGCTCTCCCATAATTGATTTTACACCAACTAACATTAGTTTTAGCTTACTTAGAAACGAATTATAGTAAACAATGTTAAACCGGGAATTCATCCTATCAAAGTATTGAGGATTCTTAAGCTCACCGATTAATTCCTTATAAAGTAGATTTGCTTTCGAAATGTCTAAAGCTGTTCTACCTTCAAATAATGCCTTGCAAGTATCATCAATTTGAGAAAATCTTAGTTGTACATCAGTAGAAAATGCAAATAGATTCTTAACTCTAACGTTGCTGGGGACAATACAAGGTATTTCCATCTCCTTACAAATCTGTTCAAATATAAATACTTCTATCCCCCCCATTGCTATAGCAGGCAAAAATATATTTGTTTTAAATTCATGAAAAATAGCCCTTAATTGTTTTAAAAGACCACTAAAAATTCGCAATATATTTTCGTGTGTACTATTTTGATTTAAAAACGATCTCCGAAAAATCACACCATGCATAAATTGATATCCCAAGCCTCTGTCGGCAGCTATAAGGCGCCATAAACTTTTAGATGCCAAGCTCTTTTCAAATGATGCTAATTCATCATAATCTATATCACTTTCAAGCGCATTTTTCCCAAGCTCATGATGGAAGTAAATAAATTCGTATTTTATGTCTTGTTGTTCTTGTAGATATTTTAAAGCTTCACTACCATGCGCACCTAGAATTACAGCAAACTTACTTCCAGGATAAATCTCTCCAAGTCTTCTTGCAAGACTATGGTACATTATGTAATTGATCGTAGTAAACTCTAAAAGAATGTTCATGATCTATAGGATCAACTGCTTTTAAGACTTTCTGTACAGTAAACAAGACTCATCATGTTTCCATAAAATGGCGGAGATTTGAACGTTATCTCCTTATTTGCTCTTTTTAGTTTAATCGCTTCGGCTACTTTAAGTATATCCTCTTCCACTTCTGCATATGGTGTTTCTTCATAAAAATATTGTGAAGCTAAACTAGTTAGGCCATGCTCACTAAACAAATCATCAAAATGTTTTCTTTTGAAGTGATAGATATGCTCTTCAGGAAGATGTTGAGTCCAGTATGTTTTAAATATTTCTGCTGAAACAGATTCAATGTTTGGGGTACTTGTTATGTAAATGTATGCCTTTTGTTTCCTTCTCAACAAACTAACGGCCTTGACTAGTGTTTCTTTTGCATCTGGAATGTGCTCTATTGTCCCCCTAAAAACTATAAGATCAAATTCCTCATTAAAATCAGCACCTACAAGTGTTTTATTTATTATCTTATTACCAAATTTCGACTGTGCTATTTGAGATGCATCTTTTGCCAGTTCAACCCCGTAGCAATCAAAACCACTATCTTGAAAATATGTTAAAAACTCCCCGCCACTACAACCAACGTCCAAAACCTTACCAGTCTGAATATAATTAAATATAAAATCGAATTCCAATTGATACATTTTACTTCTAACCTTTGCTTCAGGCACAGCCTGATGTTCCTCTGAATAGTAGTTTCTGTAATACTTGTCACGGCCATTGGCATTCAATCTATGGTTCACATAAACCAGACCACAACCCCTGCACATGGCCGTATTAAATGGCTCATTGTCCTCTCCCCATTGTTCACTCTCATTACTATTACACCAGGGACACACATCTAACTTTTCATAATCTGTTTGAGAAAATTCTCTTTTAACCAGTGGTTCATTGACTCTCATATTTGTTCTCTTTGTACGTTTTAAACTGTTCGCTTATTTAGAAAAACTTCATCTCAGGCATCCCTGGCAAATACCCCTTTACCGTTTAAATATGCCTTTATTCTGACAATATCATAATCTCTTAAAAAAAGCATTTTACCCAACCCACAGGCATCTACGTCTGTTTCATTAAACAGCCTGACCATATGACCGTAACATCCTGAGCCACCTGAAGCAATCAATGGCACAGGCACAAGACTCCTTATTTTCATATATAACCCACAGTCAAATCCAGACAGAGTTCCTTCATTATCAATTGAAGTCACTAATAATTCTCCTGCACAATTCTCAACTACTTTTCCAATTACATCCTCAACTCTATTATTCGTTTTATGTGTCCCTGAGAAGGTAAACACGTCATATCCACCATTCGCATTCTTCTTAACATCGATCGAAACAACAACTGATTGAGAACCGAATTCTGCAGCTAATTCTTTAATCAAGTCTGGATTTTTCACAACGTGACTATTTACTATTATCTTATCTGCTCCCGCATCAAAACATTTCCTGGCATCACCTATAGTTTTGATCCCTCCACCTGCAGTAATGGGAAGCCTGCACTTTCTGACAATCTTAGTAATCAAGCTGGTGTCTATTAATCTGTTCTTTGTTGAAGCCTCAATATCTACAATTACAATTTCTTCTGAACCCTGTGCATCATAAATCATTGCCTGCGAGAGCGGGTCGCCTACGTCTATATGTTCCTTAAAGTTTGTCCCTTTAAAATATCGCGAACCTTTAAGTAGAAATACGGGAATGATTCTTTTAGGAATCACAGATTTTCAGTCATAAAATTGTGTATTAATTTCAAGCCAACAGACTGACTCTTCTCAGGATGGAATTGCACTCCCATAATATTATCTTTCCTAACACATGAAACTATGTCTGTATGCCCATATCTTGTAGTAGCAACTACCGTATCCATGTTTTCTGGTAAGAAATAATAGCTGTGCATAAAATAAAAATATTCATCTTTTATACCCTTAAACAATAGAGTATCCCCGTCTGAAACAACTTTGTTCCATCCAATATGGGGAACCCTTACGGTATTATCTTCTATTTTCACCACTTTGCCTTTTATCCATCCAAATCCCCTGGTTTCACCACCCTCATATCCCACATCTGCAAACAATTGCATACCGAGACAGATTCCCAGAATAGGCTTTTTATTCTTTACAACCTCCTCGTTCAGGGAATTCCAGAGATTATGTTTTTTTAGCCCTTCAGATGCGGTTTTGAAATTACCAACACCGGCCAGGACCAGGACATCATAATCCTTCAAACTTTCAGGTTCTGTTGCAATATCTATATTACACTTATAAAATTCAAAAGCACTAATCACGGAACCCAAGTTCCCTAAACATCCATTAATTAATCCAACTCTCATAGGCAATCATTCTAATACTTTTATTCGATAAACCACAAATCCTGATCCCAAAGCTTCTTTCCGACCGGGATAGTATCGGGATCGACCGCGATAGCCGGCGGAATCAGATGATTTAAGCAAATTCCATTAAATTCTTCCTCAGGCAAATCGAGTATTTTCAGAAACATCGATAAACTCGCAGGTTTTCTATGCTCATATTTTTGTATTAAAGCCAGGCCTTCATCCCTGGATATTCTTCCCTGTTTGATATCTATGGTAGTACGATGGGTAATCCGAGAGAACCCTCTCTTTAAATATTTAATATAATCCCTGATCCCTGTCATCATACATTCAATCTTGTCAAAGCCCAGTTCATCCGGATACAGACTTTCTACTTCATCATAGTTCCATCCTAGTTCCTTACTTATTGTCTCTGCAAATTCTTCCTGATTCCACTGAATATAATTTCCTAAAGGCAGACTCTTTACCCCTACTTTGTCAAGCTCCTCCCTTGAAGGATAAATAAAAGGGGAAAGGTCCCTCAATTCAACGTTAATAAACCCTGCCAGATCCTCTGCCCGCATTCCCATTATAATCCTTCTATTATATTTCCATTCATCGGTTTCTTCCAGCTAGGCATATCGAAAATAGGTCTCATATTCACCACCACCTTCCCCCCATATAAGCAAAGGTATTTTGAATTTGACAGCAAACTGCATTGGATAGGAGAAGACGCCTGCATGGCAGTGCCAGCAGAAATCTCCCTTTCTTATTAAAGATTCAAGCATCAACTTCTTAACAATTTTCCAATTAGGTGTAAAAGTTATTACATCAACACCCAGTTTCTTAAAAGTCCTGGACCTGTTTTCGATAGTTTTTGGTCTATAAAAACCATGATCGAAAGAAACTACCAATGGCTTTAATCCGTATTTTCTTACAACTGCATATAACGTATAAGTACTATCCTTTCCGCCGCTGAAGGGAACTATGCAGTCATATTCTCTGTCCTTGTATCTGTCCTTAACATCCTCAAAAATCTTTAACAGTATTTTTTCTCTTTTTTCCCAATCTACACTTTCAGTCTTGGCCTCCCAATTCCTACATATATTACACACTCCATTTTGATCAAAGTTAAGCGTTTCCCATGTTATAGGTAACGTGCATTTTGTACATCTTTGCAGATCATTGAAATTAACATTCATAAAAACCCTATTATTAAGATTTACAGTTTAAATTCTAAGTCTTTCCGCCACTATCATATCGATATATTTTCCCTTGAAGAGAACATGTTCTCTAAAAACACCGACCTTTCTGAAACCATTATTTACAAAAGATTTGAACGCTCCTACATTCTCTGAATACATCGCCGCTGTAAGTTTGTTCAAACATAATTCATTAAAAGCATATTTCAGAACCAACCCGATAGCTTCCGTACCATATCCTTTTCCCCAACAACCCTTATCTCCGATCATAATGCCCACCTCGGCATGCATATGAAAACTATCTATCTTTCCGATCTTAATATTGCCTACATGCATATTATTGTCATTCTCGAAAATGCCGAAAAGAACATCACTCTTACTTTCTTTTATCTTCTCCACATAATTTCTTAGATCTTCAATGCTGTACGATTTCCCCCTGCTTTCGAGAAACTGTGTTATTTTTTCATCATTCATCCATCTTGTATAGTTTTCATCTACATCCTCAATTGTCAGGATTTTCAGACTTACCTTGCGCCCCGCTAAAAATGCAGTCATAATCATTCACTCGCTGTCAAAATATCTATCTAATCTTTATATCAGGGAACCTTTGACGAGTTTGAGAAAATGGATATTTAACCACCTCCATTCTGCTCCCAGCCCATTCCAGAGGAAAATCTTGAATTTTTCTCTTTTATTTGCTGATTATCCTCAATAATACCTACAATTTCCTTTAAACTGCCAAAGATATTTCTTCTATCCAGTTCATTTAAGACAAACTCTATAACTTCAAAATCATCGGGGTAATCAACTGTAAATCTGTAACCTGACAAATCCGGTTTTCGGGTCAGTTGAGCCGTTTTAAAACCATTTTCATGTTTCCAAAAATAAAAAGTAACATGTTCTCTGTCATGTAGATCCCTGCAGTTTTGATACGCCTTTTCAAGTGCTTTAAAGCTAAAAACTTCTACATCACATCCATCGGGAAACGTACTGCTTTCAACGGGTACTGTATTGGACGCATAGTCGACATTTTTTTCTAAATATATCCTTACAACTTCATCTATTATTTCCGGATCAACAAGAGGACAATCTGCCGTCATTCTTACAATCACATCTACATCGTTTTTCTTTGCGCACTGATAGTAACGGCTTAAGACGTCGTTTTCTTCTCCCCTAAAGCATTCAATCTCATTTTCTAAGCAAAAGGCTTCCACCACATCATCCTGAGGGACATCGCTTGTCGCAACAATTATTTTATTGAGTACTCTTGATTTTTTAACCCTTTCGCACTGGGTCTTCAAAAGCGGTATACCATCTACCTTTTTTAGTATTTTACCAGGAAACCTTCTGGATCCCATTCTAGCCTGAATAATTGCAGCTATCATTTTCTATGTTAACCTTTTGAATCCTTCATCTCTGATTGAAGTCTCAAGTTTCTCAGAAATACTATTATTTGTAATAGCATCAGCCATGATGCCAAACACCTCATCTACACTTTCGAGATATTCTTCCACTATTTCCTCATTATGAGCATAGGATACATAAATGCTCGAAGCCGCAATATATCCCCGCTTAAGCATTTCCTGAGTAAAGAGTGTCACTATTGCTGAATTTAACTCACCATAATCAAATTTCATGGTAATCAGGGGCTTGAAATCCGTAATTGTCAGATTAAGCCCGTGTTTTTCAGCAAGTAATTCCCACCCATTCCCAATCTTTGTTCCAATGACAATAAGATGCTCCCATACTTTTTCACGAACCAGTATTTCAATGGTCTTGAGTGCGGCAGCGAACCCGATCCGTTCTGTCCAGAAGGTACCACTGATAAATGTTTCCTGGGCTTGATCCATCACTTCCTTTTTACCTATTACGGCAGAAATAGCAAAACCGTTACCCATTCCTTTCCCGTAAACTACAATGTCAGGATTCAGGCCGTTTAGCTTATATACACCACCATCAGTCATACGCCATCCTGAAGTAATTTCATCTACCACAACAACCGCATTTTTATCTACTGCTATACGCTGAACAGATGAGATGAACTCTGGAGTTGGAAAATCATAGCGCGCTCCCTCTATCACTATAACTCCAATATCTTCATCCTCAGCCAGCGCCTCAAGATCTTCAACATTGTTATAGGTAAAAGGTATTGTTGACCCACACAAAGCGAGCGGAACTCCTTTTGGTTTCAACCCCGGTAACAAATGGTCACTTAGGTTGCTATCACTCTCAAGGTTAGCAGCTAAGTACCAATCGCTCCATCCATGATATCCACTAAAAGCTATCTTGTCTTTACCGGAATAAGCCCTAGCAATCCGCACGGCAATAGCCATTGCTTCACTACCTGTTCGGGCAAATTTAACACCACCCGCGAATGGATTCAGATCTAATAGTTTCTCAGCTAAAAATACCTCTTCCGGCGCATTAAGAGTTGAATTAACACAGTCATCGACCGCCTCCTTTACTGCTTGATTCACTTCACTGTGACTATATCCGAGAATTGCAGTCCCAATACCCATTTGAGCCATATCAATATATTTGCCCCCATCAACATCCCATATTTCTACACCTTTAGCCTTACTGAAATAGGTAGGCCAAATGTCAGGCGCATATCTATCCGGCCTTTTAGAAAGGAGACCATTCCCTCCAGGAATTGCCTTAATCGCTCTTTGCCACAATTTTATACCTTTTTCCACAGACCAGCTTTACTCCTTTCTGATTTTCACCCTTCAGGGTTTAATCGACAGGTATCATAACAACGTTGAAATTCCTAAACATCAGACTGTATTCCAACATCATATTTTAGTTGTCAGATCCTCAATCCAGGCCACTAATATCTTTAAATCCATTTATGATACCAGATTTGCGTCTTTCTTGTTGTAAGCCCAACCTTTTGATACAATCGCTGTGCATAGTAGTTTCTGCCTTGTGTTACTGCAAAAATACGTTCAATGCCTTTATCAATTAATCTATTAAATGTGAGATTTAAAAGCATTTTCCCATACCCCTTACCCTGACACTCGTTTGCAAGACCAACCAAGCTCAGCTTAGCGGAATTAGAAATATCGTATTTTACCGTGCAGAATCCTACTGGTATTTTATTCTTATATAAACAATAACACTCATCATCATATTGACCGAAAACAGCTTTCTCCACCCAATTCTGAAAAAACTCATTTGCCTTTTGTTTGTTAAAATTCTGATCAAAATAATATCTGCTATCTTTATATAAATTCTCAGCAATTTCCTTAAGCCTTTTCACATCCTTTGAATTAGATAAGGAAAACGTAATACCACTATTTAAATCAACATTTACCTTCCTGTTCAATTTCTTTTCAAATGTGATCCTAATATCTGCAAAATGATATGCATTATTGGCGGCAGTCTCAACGCTCCTATAATCATGACAGTTACACAAATACTCTATTAATTTAATATTTTTAGCTTTTATAAACTTTTCTGTTCTATAAATAATACTTTCAGTTAAATAACTACAACTAAGGTAGGAGGTGGGTAAACCCCAAAACTCAGAATCCCAACGTAATTCTACTATCAAATTAATAATCTCAACAAATTCCGTTTCGAAATCAGGATTATCCAATAAAGTATAATGTTTACCTGTAAAATACTTTATTCCCTCACTATCTCTGAAATCTATTACAATATCAGCCAATTCATAATACTTAAGTAATTCATCTATTGTTATAGCAACTATTTTTAACCTTTTTAACACATAATACCACTCTTTTGACAAACCATTTGACACAATAACATCTATCTTATTATCTATCAAATAATCAACTGACAAATCATCCACTTCAATCTGAAAGACGAAACTACTTCCTTTACGTGCAATTTCCAACCCCTTCTTCAGTTCTTCAAGATAACAGCCTTCATGTTTCTGAAAAACAAACAACTTGTTCATTTCCATATTATTTGCTATTCCTTCTAAATATTTCACACGCTTTTTGGGCCTCATTGAGCCCCACTATGCCTTTTCCAAAAATCCTCTCCACTCTTTCGATTTCATTAACCAGTTTTTTCATCTGATCTTCTGTAATAGAAACCGGAGCATCAACACAGTTCATTTCATTGTTTATCATGTAATGTTTTTCTATAATCTGCGCACCTGCAATTACTGCATAGATTGGGACAGTAATATCGTTGGTATGATCTGATTGGCCGACTATACATTCAAATTTACTTTTTAACGTACAAATTGCGGAAAGATTTGCATCTTCTTCTTTTGTGGGATAAGCAGAAACACAATGCAGGATTGCAATCTTATCTGTTCCGGATTTCAATATGTTATAAGCCTCTTTAATTTCATCTAAGGTTGACATTCCTACAGACATGACTACAGTCTTTCCGGTATCTGCTATTTTAGACAGAAGCTTTTGGTTTGTAACGTCAAAGGAAGAAACCTTATGCAGATTACAACCAATATCTTCTAGAAAATCCACACTATCTTTATCAAATGGTGTGGAAAAAAACTCCATATCATATTGCTCAGTGTATTCTTTAAGCTCCTTAAAATCCTTGAAAGAGAGCTCACACTTTTTTAAGATATCAAAAATAGGTGAATCAACAGAAACTCTTTTTTCTGTCAAATATGTCTGAAACTTTACAGCGTCCACACCCGTCACTGATGCTGAATCTACAAGCCTTCTGGCAGTGTCTATGTTACCTCCATGGTTAATGCCTATCTCAGCAATCACATAGGCCCTGTTATCAGTGTCAAACCCAAAATCTCCTAATTTTTTCTGCTCACAACTCACAGAATCTCCCTACTATAAAGATCTGACGTCTTGAAGATATCACAAACTATGTTTCTACCAACAACTCATCCCACCATCTATTACCATATTATGTCCGGTTGTGTAACTGGCCGCATCCGATGAAAGATAGAGTATTGCTCCTATTACTTCATTAACTTTTGCCATACGCCCCATAGGACAACGAAAGGAATACTTATTTACAAAATCTGCTCCTTGTGGGGATTCCGGATTATATATCCCCCCCGGGGATACACTATTTACACGAATTCCATGTTTAGCCAAATGTACAGCGAAATATCTTGTCATTTGAATAACTCCGGCTTTTGTAGCACCGTATATTTCTGAATTCTTCCTGTCACAGTCAGTATAAATCCTGAAATCAGGACTAATAACACCGTAAATAGAGGCAATATTAACAATACTCCCCTTAAACTGTTTTTTAACAGCGTATTTTGTATAGGCCTGTATACAAAAGAAAGTGCCCTTGAGATTTACATCCATTACCCAGTCAAATGACTC
>PVBE010320118.1_pt1 | contig 12724 bp, 12 predicted proteins | sample 1631181 | NCBI WGS metagenome assembly PVBE01 (sample SAMN08397723, study PRJNA350692) | Marine metagenome, whole genome shotgun sequencing project. | isolation source: water | place: Pacific Ocean | collected 2012-04
CCGATCGAGATGGCTTTCTCCAAGCTCAAGGCCGCCCTGCGAGAGGCCGCCGCGCGCACCATAGACGAGCTATGGCAGATCATCGCCGAGATCATCGACGACTTCACACCCACCCAATGTCAAAATTTCTTCACCGCAGCCGAATATGAACCGGATTAAATTGAATCCGCTCTAGAGGCGCCGATGAGCGCCGCCGCCGCCACTTCCTTGCGCCCATCCGGGATGGCGCCGAGACTCGCCGCCAGGGAAATCACGATATGTTCCAATTGCGCCGGGCGAAGGCGCAGATGAAACGGCAGGGCGAGGGTGTGGCCGGCGAGATGCTCGGTCACTTCAAGCGCCGTCCTCGGGCAGGCCAGGAACGCCTCCTGGCGGTGGCAGCCCTCTGCCCACCAGCGCCGGCTTTCGATGCCGACGGCGGCCAAATCCTGCATCACCTTGGCAGTTTCAGGCCGCTCGAACAGCACATTGCAGGTGGTGGTCGCCCATTCCTGGCCGAATCCGGGCATCACCGAGACGCCCTCCATCGCCGCCAGGGCGGCGGCGCAGGCTTGCCCGAGATGCACGTAGCCGGTGCGCACGACCGGCCAGGCGTCAAGCGCCGCCAGGCCGACGGCGGCGCCATATTCGCTGAGTTTGGCGTTGAACCCGGCCAGGGCGGAACTGCGCCCGTCGCGGAAACCGAAATTCGACAGGCTGCGCGCCGTGGCGATCAATTCCTCGTCGCGCGACACCAGAAGGCCGCCTTCGCCGACGCCCAATACCTTTGTCGCATGCAGGCTGAACGCGACCGGGGCGCGGCCCGGGCGCGCCGTATCGAAGCCGGCGGCGGCGTCGATGACGACGGAGATGCCGGTCTCATCGGCGAACGCATCCCAACCCTGATAGTCGAGCGGCGCGCCAAACGGCGCCACCGGCATGACGGCGCCGACCTTTGCCGGCGCCTGGCGCAACGCCGCTTCGGCAATTTCCGGGGTCAACGCCCAGCTTTCGCGCGCGACATCGACGAAGAACGGCGTCAGGCCGGCCTCGCGCGCCGCGTGGGCGCTGGCCGAGAAGGTCCAGGCCGGGGCATCATGCATAGCGTGCCGGGCGGCGCGGCGCTGGCTCTCAGCGCTATAATCAGCGCCGCGGTTCCGCTCGACAGGGTGGTCAGCGCGGCCGGTTCGACGGCGAAATGCGCCGCCGCGCGGGCTTCGAATTCCCGCACCAGCGGCCCGAAATTACTGTAATAGCGCGCTTCGTCGATGCGCCGGAGATAGGGCGTAAGCGCTTGTGCATCCGGCATTCGCGGGATGGTAATGCGGATATCCCGTGGCGCTTCCTGGACCATTAACGGCCAACCTCCCGCAAGAGAAAGTCGTGGCTTCGGCTCCCCGTAACGCTAACGCCCGCCACCTAATTCTTCGTTAAGTCGATCCTCTCAGCGGCGTTTGCGGTGCGGCGCGTTCGGCCGTTTCGGGCGTTTCGGCGGCTTGTCGCGAAAGCCGCTCACCTGCGCACTCGCGCCCGCCCCGAGCAGACGGGTATCGCCGCCGGCAACGATGAAATCATATCCCCGCTCGAAGGTCCAATTGAGCGTGTGTCCGGGGCGGGTGACGGTGCCGAGCAGTTTGTTGGTCTTGCGCAGCTTGCGCTCGGCGCGCGCCAGGAGGGCGTCCACTTCGGGGTGTTCGAAATCGAGCATATGGCCGACACTGGCCGAAACGTCGCTGGGCCCGAGAAACAACATATCGACGCCGTCCACGGCGGCGATTTCCTCGATATTGTCGACCGCCTCTTCGGTTTCGATCTGACACATCAGGAGCAATTGCTTCGGCCAGGCCCGGCGGTATTCGGCGAGGCGCACGCCCCAGCGCGAGCAACGCGCGGCATGCGGCGCCACGCCGCGAATGCCCTCGGCGGGATAATGGCAGGCGCTGACCGCGGCGCGCGCCTCCTCGGCGTTTTGCACATAAGGCACGATCACGCCCATGACGCCGATATCGAGCGCCCGCTTGATATAAACCGGATCGTTCCACGGCACCCGCATCATCGGTGTCGGGCCGGCCTCGGCCACCGCCTGCATCAGCGATATCGCGTTGAGCAAATCGCCCGGGCCATGCTCATGATCCATGATCACGGCGTCATAGCCGGCATTGGCGACGATTTCCGCGGCGATCGGGCTTGCCATCGAAAGCCAGGCGCCGATCGCCGGCTCTCCCTTGAGCAGTTTCTTCTTGCAGTTATTGGTAATGGCCATCGAATAATCTCTCCACAATTCGGTTTGAGGCGCGCCGCGCCGAGCCTAACACGCGCCACCCTCAGTCCAAAACCCGCCGGCGCCGCGTTGTCTTGACGCCGAAGCGGGAGTAGGTTCCATAACACCGGTGTAACAGGCGCTTGATAAAGGCTCAGTGTGGCTTATCAGATATCCCGCAGACATCCTGGTCCCGCCGGAGACCAAGACAGCGGCTCGAAGTTCGTCATCGAGGACAGCACTTCGCAGCTGGTGAGCGTCGCGGCGCGCCTCTTTGCCCGCGCCCTGCAAACGCGCTTCGCCGAGCATGATGTCGGCACCGGACAATGGCCGCTGCTGCTTTATCTTTGGGAAAAGGACGGCCTCAGCCAAAAACAGCTCAGCCGGCGCGTCCAGATCGAGGAGCCGACCACGACACGGACCCTCGACCGCATGGAGCGCGACGGGCTCGTCCGCCGGGTGCGCGACGAAACCGACCGGCGGCGCATCAATGTCTATCTCACCGAACGCGGCAACCTGTTGCGCGATGAGCTGGTGCCATACGCGCAAGAGGTCAACGCGCTCGCCACCCACGGCCTCTCGGAGCAGGACAAGGCCAAGATCAATTCCCTCCTGACTTACATGATCGCGCGCCTGGATTAATCGCGATGGCCAAATTTTTGGCAAATTTACCATATATTTAGAAACATCCTGCTCTAATGGTCCGGCGCAGATTCCCGTTCGGTCGCCGTCGGCCGCAGCACCCCGCGCCTGTCCGGCATCGGGGCGTGAACGTCTTTAAGCAGAAAGATTTGGCGCTATGTTACGAGCGATCGATGCGATCGGTGAGCCGCATACTCCGATCGAGTTGAATTCATTGGAAGTCGATAATTCCGGCTCCATTTCCCAACGTGCACCGGAATTTCCAATGAGCTTTAGTTTCACCTGGCGCGAATGCAAATTCGAAGGCTGTGTCGATCAGAAAAACGGTCGGCCATGATTTCCAAGACGGAGCAACCGGATAGCGGCACGTTGCAGATCATACGCGACAGTTCGGCCCTGCTTTCGAAAACCATCAATTTGCCCGAAATGAATGGCTTCACCGCCGACGGCTTCATCACCAATACCGCTCTGATGGTGCTCTCGTTGGCGCCCTATCTGGATTTGATCGCCGAAGTCAACGGCGAGGCGTAATACCTTGGGGCGGCGATAAGCTGGCCGAAGCGTCAGTTCAGCACCGGCAGGGCCAGGATCTGGCCGGGAAAGATCATGTCCGGGTCGAGAATTTGCGCCCGGTTGGCGCCATAGATCTCAGTATAATAAACCCCGCCACCATAGGCGCGCCGCGCGATGCGCCACAGGCTGTTGCCGGGCTGAACGACGACCAGCGCATCGCCCAACAATAGCTCCTCCGGGCGGGCGCGGCTGATCGGTGTCTCGATGCGCGCCAGAACGATCCCGCTCTCGTCCACCTTGTCGATGCGCAAACGATGCTGGCCGGGCGAAACTTCCTGCGCCGGGCTCAGTTGCCATTCGCCCTCCTCGCTGGCCTCGGCGCTGCCTATATATTGGTCGTCCACGTAAACATTGACTTTGGCTTTGGGCTCCGTGCGCCCGGCCAGGGTGACTTCGCCCTCGGAATCATAATCGACACTGCGGATGGTGACTTCACTTTCTTCGCCGAGGCCCTCGCCACCAACATCGGGGCTCTGCAGAATGCGGCTTGGACCATCGCCCTTGCGTTCCACCAAAACCGCGATAACCGCCTGCTCGGCTTCTTGTTGCGCCGGCTCCGTGACTTCGGCTTGCGCCACCGCCGCCGCGTCCTCGGCCTCAACCGCCGGCGATGTGCCCTCGGCTTCCGCCGCCGTCGGCGCATCCTCGGGCACCACCACCTTGGCCGTACTTTCGGCTTCCGCCAGCTGAGCCGTAGCCTTGGCTTCCGGTTTATCCAGCGGCAGCGGCAGCGAAAGCACGACAACCTGTTCGGACGCCACCTGATCGCCGTTGGGCATCTCCTGTATGAGGGAAAGCTGCCGATCTCCGCCTTCGAGGCTCTTCTCCGGCACAAACACCCATTCGCCGCGCCGATCGGCGAGCACCGAGCCCAGCGCAATGCCGTCGTCCAGCACCGTTACCTCCGAGCCCGGCTCCGCCCGCCCGGCGATGACCGCCCGGCCGCTCGGCGAAACCCGCACGACGTCGAAACTTGGCGGCGTCACGCGCGGCTCCGGCGGTGATGCTTCCGGCATGTCGGGAGCCGCATCCTTGGGCGCGGCGCGCGCGATGGACGGTTCTTCCTGCACGCGGGGCTGTTCCTCCGGCTTTGTCGACGGTACTTGCCGGGCTTCCTCCGGCGCCGCGCTGTCGGGTTCGGTACTCTCGGTCCGGGCAATTTCGGGCTCGGCGGCCCCGGCACTTTCGAGCTCGGCGGCCCCGGTCGGGGCACTTTCGGGCTCGGCGCTTTCAGGCTGAACGGTTTGCTCGGCAGCGGGCGCCGAATCGCTTTCCACCGACGCCACACTGGCCAGCTTCTGGTCATCCTCGTCGCCGCCGGTAAGGAAAACGCCAAGCAGGACGCCAACGATGACCGCCACCAGAACAGTCAGCAACAGGGCTCTTAGGTTGCGTTTCACGAGGCCTCGCGATTCGTCGCGCGAAAAAGCGGACTATAGCATCAGCGCCGGGCGCAACAAGGCATCATGGACATCGCCTACCAGGCGTCATTGACATCGCCTACCAGGCGTCATGGGCGGAACTGGCGGAGCTGGCGGCGCGCCGCCGGGCCGGCCGCACGGCATGGCGAATCGCCGGCAGCGATTTGAGGTAGGCGGCGATGGCGCGCAAATCCTCTTCGCTCAAATGGCGCAAGCCGTCTTCGATGACGTCGCGCATTTCGCCCTGCACATCGTCACCGTCCGGTTTCAGGCCACTCCTAAAGAAGAAAACGAAATCCGCCACCGACCAATTGCCGATACCGGTTTCGCTATCCGGCGTGATATTGGGCACCGTCGCGCCGCCGGGGCCGTAGCGCGTGCCCGCCAGATGTTTGCCGCGCTTGAGCCCGCCCACCATATTGCGCGGCGTGTGGCAATCGCCACAATGGCCCAGCACCTCGACCAGATAGCCGCCGCGCCGTTCAGCCGATGCCAGCGGTGGTTGCGGTCGATCTTCGGCGGGCGAGAAAAACAGCCAGCGCCAGGGATATATCGAAAACCGCCAGGAGAAGGGAAAGCGCAATTGGTGGGCGCGGTTTTGCTGGCGCACCGGTGCGGCGGCGAAGAGATAGGCCTTGATATCGAGCATGTCCCGGCGCCGCATGGCGCTATATGAGGCATAGGGAAAAACCGGGTAATAAGTCTTGCCGTCGGGCGATTCGCCGTGCCTGAGCGCGTCGACAAAATCGCCGTCGCTCCAGGCGCCGATACCGGTTTCGGAATCCGGCGTGATGTTGCTTGAGTAGAAAGTGCCGTAGGGCGAGCCGATGGCGCGTCCGCCGGCCATGAACGCACCCTTGTCGTCCTTCTCCGTATGACAATTGATACAGCCGGCGGCGCGCACGGGATATTCGCCGCGCGCCGCATCCGCCGCCTCGGAACGGGCAACGCCGGGAGGCGCGGCGCAGAGCGCGATCAGCGTAATCAGCGCCAAGCAGCCCGACCGCGCCTTCAACCGCCCGCTATTCATCGCTCAGACTGGGGCGGAAAGGACGGCGGGCGAACGCCCGCGGGCGGACGCCCGTTATTTCTTTTTGCGAAACGGTTCGTGACAACCTCCGCAAGCCTTGCCGACCGCACCGGCGGCGGCGGCGATTGCGGCCATGTCGCCGCTGCCGGCGGCGTCCGCGAGGTTGGCGGCGGCCGATTGCAATGCCGACGCCGCGGCCTCGAACTTGGCCCAGTCCTGCCAGATCGAAGGCAAGGCGCCGGTATCGCCGTCGCCGGTTCCGGCCGGAAAGATATCCGGCATCATCGCGGCGCCGTCGGCAATGGCGCGGGCATGGGCGGCGATATGCCCGGCGTAGGATGTCTCACCCTTGACGACGCTGAAAACCGCGGTTATGTGCGAGGCGTTGGCCACCATCACCTGCTTGCGGTATTTGATGACGTTCGCCGGGTCGTCGGCGGCGGCCCCAGTTTGCGAAAGCAATGCCAAGCCCGTCGCCCCGACCAACAGCAACGCCAGTGCAAGTCCGGTTAAGCGAAACATGTTATTCCTCCCCTTTTTCTTGCGCGAAAAGAGAACGCTAACCGCGCCCAAAGGCGGGGTAAAGCAGCTTTGCCCGCTCATGCGATCATCTTATCGTGATCGCCGGTGGCCGCTTTTATTATGTGCCTTTGGCTGGCGTTCGGCGCTGGCGCATTGTATGACCGGCGCATGAAACGGATCGAAGCGCTGTGCGTCTATTGCGGCTCCAACAAGGGCAAGGATGCGCGCCACGCCGCCCTCGCCCGCGCGCTTGGCGCTGAAATCGCGGCGCGCGGCATCACCCTGGTATATGGCGCCGGCGGCATCGGCCTGATGACCGAGGTTGCCGACGCCGTGCTGGCGGCCAAGGGCCGGGTGGTCGGCGTTATTCCGAACCATTTGGCGCGCGTCGAAGTGCAGCATGGCGGACTCAGCGAGACCGTCCTTGTGGACAGCATGCACCAGCGTAAGGAGATCATGTTCCGACGCGCCGATGCCTTTGCCGTTCTGCCCGGCGGGCTCGGCACGCTCGATGAATTCTTCGAGATCCTGACTTGGCGGCAGATCGGGCTGCACGACAAACCCGTGGTCATTCTCGAATCGGCCGGCTATTGGGCGCCGCTCAGAGCGCTTCTGGATGCGGTGGTGGCGGAAGGCTTTGCGCCGCCCTCGGCGCATGCTCTCTACCAGGTGGCCGACAGCGTGGCGCGGATGTTCGAAATCCTGGAGGCCGCGCCCGAGCCCGGTTTTGACCAGGCGCCGGAGAGATTCTAGGCCTCTCCACCGAGGGCCTTGACCGGAAAAGCGCCGATGCTATGGTGCCGCGCGCGGCCCGCAGTCACGCAACATTCAGCCGATATTCCCGGAGAGATATTTATGGACAAGATCAAGGTCGCGAACCCGGTGGTGGAACTCGATGGCGACGAGATGACGCGCATCATCTGGGACTGGATCAAGGAGCGCCTGATTCTCCCCTATCTCGATATCGAGTTGAAATATTACGACCTCGGGATGGAATCGCGCGACCAAACGGACGATCAGATCACGATCGACGCGGCCGAGGCGATCAAGCGATATGGGGTCGGCATCAAATGCGCCACCATCACCCCCGACGAGGCGCGGGTGGAGGAATTCGGCCTCAAAAAGATGTGGCGTTCGCCCAACGGCACCATCCGCAACATCCTCGGCGGCACGGTGTTCCGCGAGCCCATCCTGTGCAGCAACATACCGCGCCTGGTGCCGGGCTGGACCAAGCCCATCGTCATCGGCCGCCATGCCTTCGGCGACCAATACCGGGCCACCGATTTCGTCGTTCCGGGCAAGGGCAAACTGACCGTCCGCTTCGAGCCGGAAGACGGTGGCGCACCGATCGAGCATGAGGTGTTCGATTTCCCCGGCGGCGGCGTCGCGATGGCCATGTAAAATCTCGACGATTCGATCCGCGATTTCGCACGCGCCTGCATGAGCTTCGCGCTGGGGCGCGGCTGGCCGCTCTATATGTCGACCAAGAACACCATCCTCAAAGCCTATGACGGACGCTTCAAGGATCTCTTCGCCGAGATCTTCGAAAGCGAATATAAGGCTGAGTTCGACGCCGCCGGCATCATCTATGAGCACCGCCTGATCGACGATATGGTGGCGGCGGCGATGAAATGGGAAGGCGGCTACGTCTGGGCATGCAAGAATTATGACGGCGACGTGCAGTCCGATACGGTGGCCCAGGGCTTCGGCTCGCTCGGGCTCATGACCTCGGTGCTGGCGACGCCGGACGGCACGACGATCGAAGCCGAAGCGGCGCATGGCACGGTAACGCGGCATTACCGCGCCTATCAGCGCGGCGAGGAAACCTCGACCAACCCCATCGCCTCCATCTTCGCCTGGACGCGTAGCCTCGGCCACCGCGCCAAGCTCGATGAAAACGACGCCCTGGCGCGCTTCGCCGAAACCCTCGAGCAGACCTGCGTCGCCACCGTCGAGGGCGGCGAAATGACCAAGGATCTGGCGCTCCTCGTGCCGGGCAAGCCACAACATCTGAATTCCAAGGATTTTCTCGAAGCCATCGCGCGCAAACTCGAAGCGGCGATGGGTTGAAAAAAACTAGGCCAGGTTTTTCAAGGCCGTTTCGATAGCTTCCAGGGCGGCGTCGGCGTTGGCTCCGTCCGGGCCGCCGGCCTGGGCCATGTCGGGCCGCCCGCCGCCACCCTTGCCGCCGAGCGCCGCGGCACCGGCGCGCGCCAAATCGACGGCGTTGACGCGCTCCGTCAAATCCTCGCTGACCCCGACCACCAGGGCGGCCTTGCCGTCGCCGACGGCGACGATGGCGCAGACCCCCGAGCCCAGCTTCTTTTTCAATCCGTCGACCATGGGGCGCAATTCGCGCGGCGGCGTGCCGTCGAGGCGGCGCGGCAGATACTGGATGCCGCCGACATCGCGCGTCTCCATATCACCGCCGCCGCCGCCGACAGCGAGCTGCTTGCGCAGATCGCTGAGCTCGCGTTCGAGTTGGCGGCGCTCTTCCAGCAGCGCTTTGGTACGCGGCGCGAGCTCGGCGGAAGTCGATTTTATGGCGCTGTTGGCGGCGGCGAGAAAACCGTCCCGCTCGCGGCCGTAAGCCCGCGCGGCTTCGCCGGTGAGCGCCTCGATGCGGCGCACGCCGGCCGCCACGGCGGCCTCGGAAATGATCGTAAACATGCCGATATCGCCGCTGCGCCGGACATGGGTGCCGCCGCAGAGCTCGACCGAATAGGCATTGTCGCCATCTTCGCCCATGGAGACGACGCGCACTTCCTCGCCGTATTTTTCACCGAACAGCGCCAGGGCGCCGTTCTCGACCGCTTCGTCCGGGGTCATCAGGTGCGTTGAAAGGGGAGAATTCTCGCGGATTCGCGCGTTCACCTCGGCCTCGATGGCGTCGCGCTCCTCGGCGCTCACCGCCTTGGGGTGGCTGATGTCGAAGCGCAGGCGATCCGCTGCGACGAGGGAGCCTTTTTGCGTCACATGTCCGCCGAGGTGGCCGCGCAACGCCGCGTGCAGCAAATGCGTCGCCGAATGATTGGCGCGCAAGGCTTGGCGACGCGGCGCGTCAACGGCCAGGGTCAGCGCGTCTCCCAAATTGAAGGACCCGCTTTCGACACGGCCGATATGGACGATCAAATCACCGGCGCGCTTCTGGGTGTCGCTGACGATGAAGCGGGCGCCCTCGGCGGAGGTGATCACGCCGCTGTCGCCCATCTGACCGCCGGATTCACCGTAGAACGGCGTCTGGTTCACCACCAAGGAGATTTCCGCTTCGGCCTCGGCGCCGTTCACCGCCGCGCCGTCTTTCACCACCGCCAAGACGACGCCCTCGGCGCTCTCCATTTCATAGCCGAGAAATTCACTCGCCCCGATGTCCTCGCGGATTTCGAACCAGACACGATCCGTGCCTGCGTCGCCGGAGCCTGCCCAGGCCTTGCGCGCCTCGGCGCGCTGGCGCTCCATGGCGCTTTCGAAACCGGCATTGTCGACGGCGCGTCCCTCACGGCGCAAGGCATCCTGGGTCAAGTCGAGGGGAAAGCCATAAGTGTCGTAAAGCTGAAATGCGATCTCGCCCGGAAACGTCTCGCCGTCGCCGAGTTTGGACGTCGCCTCGCCGAGCAATTTCAGTCCGCGCACCAATGTCTGCTTGAATCGGGTTTCCTCGAGCTTGAGGGTTTCGCCGATCAGCGCCTCGGCGCGCGGCAGTTCGGCAAAGGCCTGGCCCATTTCGCCGATCAATGTCGGCACCAAACGCCACATCAACGGCTCCTTGCAGCCCATCAGATGGGCGTAACGCATGGCGCGGCGCATGATGCGGCGAAGCACATAGCCGCGCCCCTCGTTCGACGGCATCACGCCATCGGCGATGAGGAAGGCACTGGCGCGCAGATGATCGGCGACGACGCGGTGCGACGCCCTATGTTCGCCCGCCGCCGGCATGCCGGAGAATTCGACGCTAGCGGCAATCAGGCTGCGAAACAGATCGGTTTCGTAATTGTCGTGCTCGCCCTGCAGGATGGCGGCGACGCGCTCGAGCCCCATGCCGGTATCGATGGAGGGCTTGGGCAGCTCGATGCGCTCCTCGGCGGTGACCTGCTCGAACTGCATGAACACCAGGTTCCAAATCTCGACGAAGCGGTCGCCGTCCTCATCGTCGCTGCCCGGCGGGCCGCCGGCGATTTCCGGGCCGTGATCGTAGAATATTTCCGAGCACGGGCCGCACGGGCCGGTATCGCCCATGGCCCAGAAATTGTCCGATGTCGGAATGCGGATGATTCTGCTGTCCGGCAGGCCCGCCACTTTGCCCCACAGCTCGAAAGCCGCGTCGTCCTCGGCATAGACGGTGACCAGCAGCCGCTCGGCGGCCAGCCCGAATTCCCTGGTCACCAGATTCCAGGCCAGCTCGATGGCGCGCTCCTTGAAATAATCGCCAAACGAAAAATTGCCCAGCATCTCGAAGAATGTGTGGTGGCGCGCGGTATAGCCGACATTGTCGAGATCGTTGTGCTTGCCGCCGGCGCGCACGCATTTCTGCGACGTCACGGCGCGCTGATAGGCGCGCTTCTCGATACCGGTGAAAACATTCTTGAACTGCACCATGCCGGCATTGGTGAACATCAGCGTCGGATCGTTGTGCGGCACCAGCGGGCTGGAAGCCACGACCTCATGGCCGTGGCCGCGGAAATATTCAAGAAAATGGCTGCGAATATCGTTGACGCTTTGCATGGCGGATTCCGGTTTAGACCCGTGCGCCCGAAGCGCGGGCGCCTGCTATTTAATGCGCCAGAGATAACCTGTCCAGCATCGCGCGCGCCGCGAGTCTCAAAACGGCGCGAGGACCGCGCGGATTTTGGCTCCGCGCGGTCGTCTCAATTTGCCCATTCGGGCGCGCTGAAATTACCGTGCTATTCGCCGACCGCCTCATCGGTCTCCGCCGCCGCACCCTCTTTTTCCAGAACCTCCCGCGGCGCACCTCCGCCAAGGCCGGCGTCCTCGCGGATCGCAGCCTCGATGGCGTCCGCCATGTGCGGATTGTCGGCCAGGAATTGCTTGGCGTTCTCGCGTCCCTGACCGATACGCTGGCTGTCATAGGAATACCAGGAGCCTGATTTCTCGACCAGACCGGCCTTTATCCCGTGATCTATCAGCTCGCCCATGCGCGAAATGCCGACACCATACATGATGTCGAATTCGACCACCTTGAAGGGCGGCGCCATCTTGTTCTTGACCACCTTGACCCGGGTCTGGTTGCCGACCACCTCGTCACGGTCCTTGATGGCGCCGATGCGGCGGATATCGAGACGCACGGAGGCGTAGAATTTGAGCGCGTTGCCGCCCGAGGTGGTTTCGGGGCTGCCGAACATGACGCCGATCTTCATGCGGATCTGATTGATGAAGATGACCAGGCAGCGCGAGCGCGATATCGACGAGGTCAGCTTGCGCAGCGCCTGGCTCATCAGGCGCGCCTGCAACCCGACATGGACATCGCCCATCTCGCCCTCCAGCTCGGCGCGCGGCACCAGCGCCGCAACGCTATCGACCACCACCACGTCGATGGCGCCGGAGCGCACCAGCGTATCGGTGATCTCCAGCGCGTGTTCGCCGGCATCGGGCTGGGAGATCAGCAATTCGTCGACATCGACACCGAGCTTGGCGGCATAGGCCGGGTCGAGCGCATGTTCGGCATCGACGAAGGCGCAGATACCGCCGAGCTTTTGCGCGCTGGCCACGGCGTGCAGCGCCAGCGTGGTTTTGCCGGAACTTTCGGGGCCGTAAATCTCGACCACGCGACCGCGCGGCAAGCCACCGATGCCGAGCCCGATATCGAGCCCGATCGAACCGGTCGGAATGGCATCGGCCTGCACCGCCGTTTTGCTTTGGCCGAGCTTCATCACCGAGCCCTTGCCGAAATTGCGCTCGATCTGGCTCAACGCGGCGTCCAACGCTTTTTGCTTGTCCATGTCGTTCCTTTCAACGAGCCGCAAGGCCGGGTCTGACATATCAACCTCCCTTATTTCATAGCTGGAGTGGGGATGCAATGCGACCAATGTACATGGTTTGTTCTCAGATGCAAGAAGGTTTGGGAACATTTTGATTAACCTGTTGAATAATATAGGAGCTGACCCAGATAACTAGTTCAAATACACTCTAACCCATTGTCTTAGCTGTGATAACTTGCTTGATGGGTCACTGTTGTTAAAACGCCACTCACATTCCTTCAAATACAGCCCGAATTGCGCCTTTGGAACACCGTTGAATTATAGTATTTTGAATCGAATTCATCTCCTTGAGCAGAGAGTA